>Ga0172381_10005456_pt1 | contig 12902 bp, 26 predicted proteins | sample Leawel6488metaG_FD_119754 | JGI IMG/M metagenome (GOLD analysis project Ga0172381, IMG submission 119754) | Leachate microbial communities from a municipal landfill in Southern Ontario, Canada - Leachate well 64-88 metaG | ecosystem: Engineered > Solid waste > Landfill > Unclassified | place...
AAAGTATGCGGGTATAGTCTGTGTAAATAAAAAGGACCCCTACTTGGAATCCTCTTTAAGTTGCTGCTCTATCATATATGCTATTTGAGCGGATATGCTGCGGTGATTATCTTCCGCAAGTTTTGTGACCTTGGAATCAACCTTTTTTGTAAGAATAACGTTGCGCTGAGTATATTTTTCTGGATTAACCGGCATTGTTTCAACCCCTTCCCCTTATAGGGCAATTTGCATCATTGATAACTATGACGGTGTAACTAGAGCCAAAACGCTCCAATGTTTCGCTGTCAGTTTTAACAGCGACATCATTGCCGTGCAGGATTTTGACATCATCCCTTTGGTTAAGCTCATTGATAAGTAGATATGTTGGTACGTCTTTTAATACTAAACCCATTGTATCAACCCCTTTCAATAACATAATATAATAACGTTCAATGATTGTCAATAAATATTTTTAAAAAGTATTGACAGGTATTGAAAGTTAGTGATATGATGGTATCAAGAAATGAATGGAAGGGGATATGGGATATGACAAAATATATTGATTGTGATTTTGTAGGCTCAGAAGCATGGAAAAGTGCAATGTACTGCGACAAAGAATGTTTAAAGAATGTCGAATCTGCAATGAAAGGCGCAATTAATTTCCATACAAAAGAAGGAAATATAGGGCAAATAAAATTTTTCAGTGATGGGCTTGAACTGGTACAAAAGAGGATTAAGAAAGAATTAAAAATAGTAGCATAGGGCAAGGAGTGAGAGGAAAGTGGAACGCAGAGAATTAATGTTAGCAATACGCGAATATATCCAAAGCTTACCGAGAGAAGAACAGCATTGTAACGGTTGCACTGAATTGAAAAGACAGCATTTACATGGAGGCAGAGGACAAGTAGTTACAGCCTTTTGTAATGGTGCAAATAAGTGTGACGAGCATGAGTTGGTATGGGGTGGCCATGGCATTAACGTAGATAGGCCGCTGGAATGTATTTTAAATGGTGAGAAGTATATGAAGGAGCATTAAGGGGTATAAAAGCCCCTTCAGGGGCTAGGGAGACAACACAATGAACATATATCAATATTTTTATAGACCTTGTTATGATACAGCGTGCAATTGCACAGGATTATTTGGATTCATGGGTGATGGCAGCAATGACTTGTCCGGTGTAATACAGGCAGACAACGAATATCAGGCAGAGGCAATGGCAAGAGAAAAACAGTTTAAACGGTTCAAGAAACATTTTAATTTTGTAACCGGAGTTGAAATTACAAAGGTATTGCAGATAAGTTGAAGAACAAAAGGTTGGGGGATAGGGAGGAAAAGGGAAATGAAGGTAAAAATTATAGCAAATAAGGCAACACATCCACAGCAGATGTCTATTGATAAATATATAGGCAAAACCATAGATGCCTACTCCATTACAACGGTTACATACTTTGGCGTTGGCGATGATAATGATGGAACTTTTAAACTAATGGATGGAGAATATGAAATTGTAAGCGAATAAGTAATAAATTCATTAAGGATCCTAACAAGGGCTTCTTTTTTTATATGGATTATGCAGGAGGGATTTTATGCCAGCAGATAAATTAAGCAAAGCAGAGAAAAGGTTTAATACAGCACTAATTATGTTTTATATAGCATTAACAATGTTCGCCATAACGGCAGTAGCATTTATATTAAGCAGGTGATTTTATGGCATATGAAGAAGTATTAACCTGGCTCCTGGAGGACTGGGCAGCGACACACAACAAGATACGGGCAGATAAGCTCTGGAGGATAGTCAAGAGCATGCAAGCTAAGCATGATGCAAGGCGCTGAGAGGCGTCTATTTTTGTGGGATAAACCATTACAGCATATAAAGGATAGGTGAGTAAGGATGATAGTATATCCTGAAGATGGCAAAGTAATTAATATGCTTGATGCCATGGAGATTATAAAAAAGTTTAAAAATAGCAAGCAAGACAAGTACACAGCTAAGATGCAGGAATGGATAAAGGTTTATCATAGTTTAGGGCCTGGCTGGACTTGCAGCGGTGGATATATTGCGATAAAAGAGACATTTGAAGAATTTGTCAATAGGTAGGGGTGATGGAATGATAAATATGATAAGTTATTATCTAACCATAGTCAGCACAATAATAGGATCTATTGCAATATTGGCCGGATTGATATGGGGAACAGGATGGCTAATATTTCAAACCGTTGATATGATACTTAGGGTCAAGAATTTGCGGAAGCTGTTTATTAAATTCGTAGCAGAACAACGTTGTAAAGCGATAAAAACGTACACTCCCAATCCAGAGGATATAAAATTTGGTGCCAATGAGCAATAAGTAAGCAGGTGAGTTTATGGATATAGTTAAAGAGCCTACAAAGAGGGAGAATGATACATGTGTCAGCAGACTTCTTATTAAAGTTTGAGGATATCATACTTGCAGAGGATTTTAAAGACTGCAAAAACTGGGATGAAATATACCAAAGATGTGATGAACTGTACAAGGGTAAATTAGTTTAGGCAGGTGAGATAATGGATATACAAGAGACTACAGAGATAGATAAGAGAATGAGGTGATATACAATGGCAACTGATAAACTGACAATAAAACAAGAGAAATACGCCCAAGGCCTATTTACTGGATTAAGCCAGAGAGAAGCATACAAGCAAGCATACAACTGTGAGAACATGATGGATAAGAGCATAGATGAATGTGCGTGTGTATTAGCTGCTGACCTCAAGGTCGTATCAAGGATTGAAGAGTTGACTAATGAGCTAAGATTACGTAATATGGTGACCGTTGAAAAGGTTGTATCAGAGTATGCCAAGATAGGCTTCTTTGACCCTAGAAAGCTGTTTAACGAGGATGGAAAGCCCAAGGATATAACTGAGCTTGATGATGATACAGCGGCCTCAGTGGCGGGATTAGACATGCAGGAAGTATATGAAGGATACGGTGATGATCGGGAGTTTGTTGGATATGTGAAGAAGTATAAGCTCACAGACAAGAAGGGTGCTCTTGATAGCATGGCTAAATATTTGGGCATGTTCGTGGATAAGGTTGACAACACTATCCGCAATCCAGAAGGCGAGTCATTTCAGATCACTTCAATAGCTGATGCAGATAAGATTATTGCCGATATTACCGCTAAAATAAAAGCAGAACTAAAGGTGTAATTATGTAAACAACGAGCATAAAAACCCGGCTGAAATGTATATTTATAAGGCTACGCAGAATTTTACTATACAACATATAGTGTTTTTGCTGATGTATAATCCAAAAGATTTACGAAATATTATACAAACTCCTGAAAGGTGCTTAAATAGGCACTTTTTATTTTGGGTAGATTACGTGAATGGTTTATTTCGTTTAAAGACAAAAGTTTAACATTGGTTTACCGTAAAGGAGATATTATGGGCAGAAGTTATCACGAGAGGCGTAAAGACATAAAGAAGGGTGATGTTTATTTCGTTAAAATAGGAGATTACTATAAGATAGGCGCAACCAGGCATTTATACAGCAGGCTCATTGGTTTGCAAACTGGTATGCCTACTAAGATTGAACTCATTCATTCAATAAAGACTAGCGATATGAATAAGACTGAACGCCTATTCCAAGCCATGTTTGAGCGCAATAACAAACTAGAGCGCGGTGAATGGTTCAAGTTGACTGATGCAGACATAGCCTATATCAAGGCTGGCAGGTATTCAAAGGCCATCATGGACAGCATAGGAGATATGAGAGAGTGGACAAGAGGCCTGGAGGTAGTAGGGGAGTTATTAGCTATATAAGTACATTACAAACGTAAAACAATTGATTAACAAATGTTTTACAATGTCTTGCAATCGTCACCTAAATGCAGTACAATGTAAGTATCAATATGAAAGGTGGTACTTATATGTATTATGTAGTGGTTGATATCGGGTGTATCGAATGTCTACAAGACTCGGAAGTATTAGGGATATTCGAACGAGAAGGAGATGCGAAAACTGTTCTGGATTTAGCTAAAGCAGAGCATGAAAAAAACAAGGGTGGAGAGCATTTGTTTGAAGTGTTTAAAGTTGAAAAGATAACAAAGGAGGTCTTATAATGCCTCCTAAACCAAAAAATAAACTCCTTCCTTCTGTCCGGGTGAACGAAGAACTCTATAAGACAACCGTTGACCTGGCAGACAAGGCTAACGAATACCTGAGTGACTATATCCGCAAGGCAGTAGAGCAGAGAAACGCGCACTGCAAACAAGATGAAGTGCTAAAAGATTATGCCGAACCTCTAAGCAAAGAACAAAAGCAATTAACTGAGGCGTATAAGACTAAGCCCACTATCCCCGAACTAAAAGAAAAGGTCAAGGAAATGGAGAAGCCTGATAAAATCTTTCATCCATGCCCGAAAGGTGGGAAATGATATGAATAAATGTTACCGGTGCAGATGGATTACGGATAAGTGCAGAAATCCAAACAGTAAAAATTACGGTAAATTTATAGATGACATAAAGCTGTGCAAGCCTATGTTAATAGACAGATACAATAACAATATAAAACCATATGTAAAAGACCGTAGGAGTTATGATGATAGCATATAAATAGACAAGTCTAAGATGGTACAGTCATTTATGAAGGGTGAGAAGTAAGATGGCAGACAGTGGGAATGTTGTTTTGGATACTGAAAAAGCTACCGAATACATACAAAGTAGAATAAGAAAAGACACAGGAAGATTTATTGAAAAGGGATTAATAGAAATGATTCTTGATTACGAAACAAGGTATATGCAACTAGAAGGTATAGCAGAAATAGGCGGACAGACATTTATCTGTGGTGAATTAATAGAGATTTAAGGAAGCTGAAAGGCTTCTTTTTTTATGCAATAAGATTGTGAGGGATAACATGAATTTTATATCTGACATAGTAGAATCCATATGCCAATTAATAATTGCAATTATAGCTATATTGTTTTTGACTCCATTTGGATGGATATTTTTATTAATAATATTAGCCTATTTAAGCCGGTGATACCATGACAGACAAAGAGAAACTACAATTTGCTGTAGCTATAAAGTATAAGCAGATGTGGGAGGAAAACCACAAAAAGTTAATCGGCGGCGGATATGATGAATTTTGGGAAACAAAGAAGAGGTATAGAGTTGTAAAGGGTGGTAGGTCAAGCAAGAAGTCAACTACAACTGCAATGTGGTATATCGACAAGATGATGGAGTATCCGCTCTCTAACCTTGTATGTATTCGTAAAACAGGTAACACACACAAGAACAGTACGTTTGCAGAACTAAAGAAGGCTTGTATAAGGTATGGGGTTTTAGATAAATGGAAGTTTAACGAGAATCCATGTGAAGGTACTTATCTTAAAACAGGCCAAAAAATATTATTCAGGGGATTTGACGAGCCTTTAAAACTCACTTCATTGACTGTAGAAGTCGGGGTATTGTGTTGGGCATGGTGGGAAGAAGTTTACGAAATAGACGACGAAGAGGAATTTAATACTTTTGATGAAGGTATAAGGGGAGAAATGCCGGGAGGGTTATGGAAGCAATTGACCTTGACTTATAATCCCTGGATAAATTCCCACTGGACTAAAAAAAGATTCTTCGATAGTGTAGACCCTAACGCTTTTGCTCTAACAACTACTCATAAATGTAATGAATTCTTAGACGAGTTAGACCATCAGAAGATTGAAGATTTACAAGTTACCAATCCTGACAGATACCAAGTAGTCGGATTAGGTGAGTATGGTATGCCTGGCGGATCATACTTTGACGAATTTAGAAAAGACACTCATGTTATAAAACCCTTCATTATTCCAGAAGATTGGAAGAGATACACGACCAAAGACTATGGGCTTGATATGCTGGCTAATTACTGGATAGCAGTAGATTATCAAGGCAAAGCGTATGTCTACAAAGAACTTTATGAAAGCAACTTAATCATATCCAGCGCTGTAAAACGTATCACCGAGATAAATAACGGCGACAAGATATATGAGAAGTTTGCACCTCCTGACATGAGAAATAGACAGAAAGACACTGGTGAGAGTATACAAGAGACTTTTGAAAAGCATGGCGAATGTTTCACTATTGCAAGCAATGACCGCGTAACAGGATGGTACAATCTCAAAGAATGGCTAAAACCTTATGAGACTACTGATATTCAAACGGGTGAAAAGTACATGACAGCCGACCTTGTTATATTTAATAACTGTAAAAATCTCATAAGAAGTATTAAATCTATCTGTAGCGACGAAAAAGACCCTAACGATTGCGCTACTGAGCCGCACGAAATAACACATGCCCCCGATGCTATAAGATATTGGACGGCTGGCAGACCATCACCGACTACAGAACACCAAGAACCCAAGAAGAAAAAGCTTATAGATACTTTTCTTTTCGGCAAAAAGATTAAGAAGTCAATTAAGGAGTGGTAACATGGCTAAGCAAACTAAACAAATAGATGTTTGGGATATGTCCAATAAGTTAGCAAGGGAAACACAGGTCAAGCGTGAGTTTTCAAGGGCATTTGACAAGAAAGGCCCTAGAGCTGAACTATTCGTTGAACTTGACGATTATTATAATAACAAACACTACAGCAAAGACCAAATAGTCACTCTTGCCGCTGAAAAAGGTTGGGACTTTGTACCACCTATACTACCAGACCCTTTTATACAAGTTGAGTCTTTAATCGACCCCAACAAACCCGACTTCACTTTCAAGGGCAGGGATAGTGACACTGACTCGGATAAAGCCAAAGAGCGTCAGGATGTAGTTGAGTTCATACTCTACAACAATAAAGTCGACGATATGATGACCAACAATGAGCGCAACCTCAATAAACTGGGTGACGCGTTTTGGAAGGTAGCTTACGACGGCTCGATTCAGGGACCCGGATATATAGGTGAAATCACAATAGGAAACCCTGACCCTGCAAACATCTTTCCTTTAGACGATTCCCTTACAGACATAGACGATCAGGAAATGCTATTTTATCCCTATAGAATTCACCGCAGGGCAGCAAGGCGTAAATGGGGCAAGATAATAGACACTATTTCAAACGATAACAACCAAGCACAGACTGAAATCTATAACAAGGCGTTTAATTATCTTTCACCACAGAACTTTGACATTGACACGCTTCAAGTTTTGGAAATATGGTACAAAGACGATGACGGGGATATTGCCTGTACGGTACAGATTAACTTTACCGAAGTTCAGTACATCCCTAAATACTGGATTAACACAAGGGCTTCAGGAAATAAAATGTATCCCTTTGTCAAGTACTGCAAGATTCCAGTCCCCAAGTCCTTTTGGGACAAAGGGGAAATTGAAGCGATAAAAGACCTTGTTGATGCAGGAGATAGGGAATTCCTGCAGGCTATTTTAAACGATATGTTCATGTCCAATGACATTATCATGGAAGAAGAAAATATTTGGGCAAACGGTTCTTCCCCCGCAACTCAACCGGGTTCAAGGTGGGTATTCAAAAGCGGGACATTTGCGGGAGGGAAAGCGCCTAGAAGATTAGGCGGAGTTTCCCAAAACGCCAACGCTTTGAATATGATTAATTTTATTCATGAGAAGATTCAGGAAACTAACGGAAACTTTGATTCAGCACAAGGTAAAGAACCCATAAGGGTAACAACTTCCTCCGGCATAGCGCAACTTAATGAAAAAGCCAATAAAAGGAACGACATCAAAAAAGCCGACAGAGACAACGGTTTCAGACGGCTTTATGAACTGTGCGACTGGACAGCGTTGGAGTTTTACAATCAAGACAGGTTGGTACTTCTTCGAGGTAATCAGGACTACAACGAAAAGAATAAAGAGGCAATCCAAGCAGGGCAGGTTCAACAGAAACCTGCTTCTTTTATGTTCAATTCCGATAACCATAAGCAGTTTGATTCTCAGGGTTATGTAGCTAAAGTAAATGAAGCTAACGCAAATGGTCAAAGTATTACTCCCGGAGTTAATGACCAAGAAATAGCACAGGCAAGTTATTACTACCCTAGACTTGATGCTGAGATTATCACAAGCAATCCTGTACAGCAAAGCAAGGCTTATACATCACAGGCAACAGGTGAGATTCTTAAAGTTATGGATAACATCAATCCCGCAAAGGCTGAGGTATTAAAGAGCCAAGTTGAGACAATGGGGCTTCCTAACCAGCAGGACATTACAGAGGCTATTGACAGTGAAGTAAACATGATGCAACAGGTGCAATCACAGGGACAACCGCAACAAGTACACCCGGCAGATAAATTAGTACAAGCACTTTCCCCGGAACAGCAGAAACAGTTATTGAGTATGCCACCTGAGCAGCAAGCGGAAGTTATTAAAAAGATGATGGGAGGTTAATATGTTACCTCAAAATTGTACAAAAAGAAAACACGAATACCGTATACATGAGCTGTTGTCTAATGGGCAATGGCTCAATTTATATTTCTTCAAAAGATATATTCATGGGGTTACTGCATGGTTTGTATGTTTAAGTATTAATAAAAATATTAGAGAATCCAATGATTGGTACAATGGCGGTAAGGTTGGAAGTCTCGAAAAGAAACAAACTGGCAAATGTGGTATTGAAGGATTAAGAAAAGCTTTAAATTATATTCTTGAGTTTGAAAAAACTATAAAAGATGATGAAATACTTTATATTGATACAGTAGCAGACCCAAAACGAAGGAAAGTGTATTCATGGTTTATAAAACATTGCGGCTGGAGCCATGCAGTAGACGTAAAAACAAATGAATATACAGCATTTTTCAGCAAGATGCCATACCAATGGCATGAAGGAATGATAATCTAGGGAGGTTTTAATATGCTTGATACATGTCCAGAATGCGGCAGACCTTTACGAAACGGCACAGACAGCAAACAGTACATAGAATATCCACCTGAGAAGCTGCAGGAGTTTACTGCAGGGCTATTGTCTATTGAACAGTTGAATGAGTTTGCGTTAATTTATTATAACCGTACAAGGCTGTGCGCCAATGAAGGAAACGCCAATATAATGATTGACGAAAACGGCAAAGAAACCTTGCTGAATCCCCCATGTTTTAACTACTATGGTAAATTCGGGGGCACGATAGAAAATCCCGATGTGATAGTGGAAACCTTAAAAATAAAAGACGAATAGAGGTGATTTTTATGCTAAAGAAAGCTTTAAACTTCAAGAGCAAAGCCAAGGAAAAAACTTGGGTTAAAGCCGTACATTCCATCCCATCCACAACGCAGCCGGGTAAAAGTGTAGCAGAAGCAAGTCCTGGTAATACGCCTTTGAAAGTCAAAGGAAAACCAGTAAAAGTGAAGCACTCAAAGAACTTGGATAATATCAAAGAAGCAATGATGAAGGGCAGATAGCCCTTTTTTAATGCCTATAAGCAGGCTGACAACAACCAAAGGTTGGAATATGTCGACGGACGTTAAACGGGAGGTTCTATGTATAACAATATTTTACTAAATGACAGAGTTGCAATTGTGGATGGACAAAGTATATTTTGGGGAACAAAAGGAAAAATCATCTGGCACGACGATGAAGGAAGGGCAACGATTGAATTTGATAACGTAACTGAGGGATATGTTCAATATGTTTTCCACAAAAAGCAATTAAAGAAAATGTAACGCTCTAAAGGTGTTTTTTAATGCGTAAATGACCACTCGGAAAGACGAGGAATTTATTGCTGACGAGCATTATACGGAGAGGGTTATATGAAAGTAGAAGTAATCGCAAAGTCAATCATTAATAGGAAGGAATACGCAAAAGGAGTAACAATTGATACTAAAAACGAGCCAGAAAGTATGAAAAAATTAAAAACCTTATTCCATTCATGCGTATTGACAGAAAAATTAATAGCCGACGGGCTTAAAACGGAGGGCGCAATATGATAGACGAAACCGGAAAGGTAACATTTAACGAACAGGAAAATGCTGAAATTTCAAAGATAATTGGAGACAGACTTGCGCGTGAGGGTGTTTACGATTTGAAGGAAATTGCAGAATCCCTGAAAGAGTTTGGCTATACTGGTACACCTGCGGAAGTCAAACAGGCCATAAAGGAACAGGCGGAGTATAACAGGACACAGACAGCCGAAGCACAGAAACGGGCTGAAATTGATGCCCTGAAGGAACAGGCAAGAAACGAGGGAACGTCACCCGAACTTTTAGCGGAAATCAAAGCCCTAAAAGCAGATTTGACGGAGATAAAAGGCGAACGTACAGCTCAAAAACAGGCGGAAGCGCAAAAGATAGAATTCGACAATTTGAGAAACACTCAGATTGACGAGTTCCGCACAAACGAGAAAACCAAAGCCATTGACCTTGAAAAGCTTAATGAAAACCCTAAGTTTGTAAAGTTCCTGTCAAATACTAAGTATTCCAAAGGCAAGGACTATCTTGTTAAGGTGTATGAGGACTTTGTGGACTTAATAGGTGGGGCAGAGACAGAGGCCATAGCCAAGCTTAAAGCTAATGCCGACAGGTCAACATCAAGCGGCAGAAACGCCGGCGATGCTTCAAGCGGTACATACGGCCTGAACGCCAGGCAAATGGCATTGGCGGATGAAAACGGCATGACTTACAAGCAGTACCACGATAATCTTAAATTAATAACCAAATAGGAAGGATGATGATTAAATGTTTGAATATGTATATGACTTATCGGGTTGCGCATATGCGGTACAAGGATTGGAAGATGTTCTTGATGCAAACGATATAAGAAAAGGTGAGTTGATTAAACTGTTGGCTCCGGCTGCAAGTGTATTAGGTGGAAGGGTAACTTCCCTTACTGCCACTTATACTTCAATAGCAGGGGTAGCCGCAGAGGACAAGGTAGCCAGTGACGGTAAGGTCAGGATGAAGATTTATAAAAGCCCGTCAGCTTGCTTTAAAGTTAACGCAATCGAAACCGCAGCATTGACCGCGGGTTCCGGTGCGGGCACTTGGGGAAGTACAGACCTTTGTTCCGGAACTACCACCGGCAGTGATGAACTCTTAAACGGCGGCAAGATAAAGATCAAGGCGAAAACCGCGTTGTCTACAATGACGGTAGGCGTAGGGGATGTTATTAACATTACCGCTTATGATGCGGTAAGCACTGCAAACGGCATAATCACCGTAGCGGTAGGCACTCCTATCACGGGCGACACGGCTTATGTATTCCCGCCTATCGGTGGAAAGTTCATAATCCCGGCAGTAACCGATACGGACCACAATATGGGTATCGCATGGCCAGCAGCAAGCGTAGCAGCGGGTACTTGTCTGATAGTCGTTGACCATGACCTTGAAAACAACAAGGTTATAGTCAAAGTAGCCGCCAATGTACACCAGTTTTCAGGACACGCATAAGAACTAAGGGCACTCAAAATGGGTGTCTTTTTTATTTTCAAAAATAGGAAGGATGATGATTAAATGTTAGACGTTTTGACATGGGCAGATGATATGTACCCGATAGTCTTAAAAAGATTTCAGGATAGACTTGATAAGAAATTCAGCATGATAAAAGAAACAATCGGTTTTGAATCGCTCAAAACCTCAAACCAGTTCGCAGAGGAAGGTATCGGCGGGTACGGGTATCTCTCAAAGTACAACGGCACTACAATACCTGAAATGAACCAAAAAAGAGGGTATAAGAGCGTTTACACTCCCGAAGAGAGAGTCGGCAAAGCGACGGTCCAGTATAAGTATGCCAAAATTGACCAGTCGGGCGAGGCAAAAAAAGCTGGCTCAAAGATGGCTAATTCCATTTCCATAACAGTTGTAAGAGACTTCTACAACCTTTTTGCCAAGGGATGGGATTCAACAGTACTTATGTCCGGTGGAGATTCACAACCATTGTTTAGTGCCTCACATAAGGTAAACAATGTAGATGCTGACACCTTCTCCAATACCGGCACAAGTTTGTTTACCATAGCAGCCATAACCGCCATGCAGACAGCCGTACAGAGGTGGAAAACCTTTGACGGTGCAGACTTTGACTGTGACTTCGACCTTGTAGGAATCGCTCCGGAACTTGAACCGAAAGCAAAGGAGTTTTTCGGCAAGGAAGCTAAACTGATTCCCGAATCAGCAGAAAACGGCGCAAATCCTGTGTACGGCATGAAGTACATCGTAATTAAAGGCCTTACAGCAAAACAGTGGTTTGGGGCTGACAGTTCGCTTTTAAAGGATTACCTTAAGATGGTGGAAATCACCGCTCCGATGGTAATACCGAACAAGCCTGACAATCCTCTGATTCAGGAGTATATCGGCTATGCTGATTATACTTTTGGTTGGAGTGATGCCCGGGCAATATATGGCCAGAATCCGTAATAGGAGGGGACAACCTCTCCTTATTTTATTTGAAAGGACGTGAGTAAATGAGTGGTTTAGACGGAACAGGTTCTAAATTCCCTAATGGCATAGATATTCCTGTCGGCAAAATTTTTATAGATGAAGTAGCCGTAACTCCAACAGCGGCGGAACTTAACACACTTGAAGGTATTACCGCAACTGTTACAGAATTGAATATTATGGATGGCGTTACTGCCACCGCTGCAGAAATAAATAAAGCTGCGGACGGCTTAACCGAAGGTATGTTTGTTGTCGGTGAAAAATTCCATGTGACATACCCGAACATTGCGGCTGCGGATGTGGCTAAAGCGTTTTTTGTAGCCCCTGCGGCTTGTAAAATAATTTCCGCATATGAAGTACATGGAACAGCTTGCGATACTACGGACACATTGACGATCGAGAAATGCACAACCGGAGAGGATGCCGGAGCAGGCGACGTTGTTCTTGCCGCAGCATGGACAATGAACAGCACTGTAAACACACCCGTTGAAAAGGCGGCAGTAACGACAGCCGCAGGAACATTGGCGGCGAGCGACGCACTTCTGTTAAAGTTTGCTTCCGGCGATGGGACAACCTATGCAG
>Ga0172381_10005457_pt1 | contig 12901 bp, 13 predicted proteins | sample Leawel6488metaG_FD_119754 | JGI IMG/M metagenome (GOLD analysis project Ga0172381, IMG submission 119754) | Leachate microbial communities from a municipal landfill in Southern Ontario, Canada - Leachate well 64-88 metaG | ecosystem: Engineered > Solid waste > Landfill > Unclassified | place...
GGTGGAGACATCGTAAGTGGAGATGATACTTCCATCGGCATCCTGCAGGGATACCAGGTTATCGATCCAGAGTGGATTAGAGCTGTTGGTGTAGATATCGGTCGTGCTGCCATATCCTTCGCCCTCATGGACGCGAATAGAAGCTTCCTCTTGCAGGGTCAGCGCCGGGAAGGTAAAGGTGGTGTTTCCGGCTGAGGCCAGGGTCCATCCCGTCAGGTCCCAGGATCCTACGGCCTGGTTGGTTACCTGGACATACTTGTCTTCCGCCGTGTTTACCTTGGTGATGCCAACCTTCACTGCAGGTGTGGAAGAGCCCGCATCACGGGTAAATACCGTATCCCTGTTGGCGGTCTTGGACACATCCATGTATTCCTGGGCGATGTTCTTTCCCAGGACTGTAGTGGATCCCTTAACAAAGATGGAGAGCTGCTTGAACCTTGATGCAGTCTCTTGAGGGATAGCTTCAGTCGCTTCCACGGTTTCCGTCAGAGGGGCTGCAGCTTCTTCAACCGGCGCGACATCTACGACAACCGTATCATTTGTGGCATTCATGTCTTTTGTGACATTCAGGGCATCCTGTGCCAGGACAGCCCCTGATGATAAGGTCACTAGTACTGTTAATAGTATCAACGCACTTAAGCTTCTCATATTCATACCTCAAACAATGCTATTTCTCAGAAAAATATAAGCCTTTCTAAAAATTCCGTTGTATTAGGATTTATTAATGCGAATCTGCAAGTCAAGAGAAAAATTAGCGGCAGGGAGAACCTGCCCAGCTTTCCGTCCAACATGACGGATGCAATCAAGCCTACCTAAGCCGTAACTGCGGTTGCCTCAACGGTCTCGTTTTCGGTGGCGTTGATGGTAACGTTCTCGGTAGCGTTCTCGGTAGCGTTGATGGTTACATTCTCTGTGGCGTTCTCAGTTACATTCTCAGTAGCGGCAACTTCCTCACCAAAGGTAACTCCCAGAGAGAGTACCATCAGGAGAGAGAAGAGCGCAATTCCACTTGTAATTTTGCTCATAGTTTACACTCCATTTGCTGAACCTACATGAACATGGATCTGCATTTAAACTTTTCTCCAGAATAGATCTATATATTTTATAATGCGTAGAACATTTGTCAATAATCAAAGTATTTTCTCTAAATAGAAAACGATAAGATACCATGTATCACATTTAATTAGACCTCATTTAGAAATAAACATAAAATAAAATTATCCGCTCTAATGAAATCATGCCTTTTTCTCTTAGAAAACGAATTTCATAGGGTCAATCGCGAATAATTTATTCAATCCTTATGTTCTCCGGTAGTTCCTGCAACTCTCTATGAACCTGTCCACAGAAAAGGAATAGAAATGAGCATGCAAGTAACCGCCCAGAGTGTTATGCTCCACCAGGCCGTCCCAGCCGTCCTGGATGCCTTTGCCTCTGCATAACCGGTAAGCGAATCGAGCGTCCCTGTCGCTGTCAAAGCGCGAGTAATGAAACTCATGCCCGCGAAGGGTCTTGCCAAGCCCAACTACGGGATTTTGCGCTACGGCCTCTGCCTGGGCATACCCCAGAGCCGCAAGCCGTTTCGTCATAACAGTAGCGCCGGGCAGTGCCCCCACCATTCTAAAAGTGCCCGTCTCCATTTCGATGGCGCTGCCCAAGTACATCAGGCCGCCGCACTCTCCATAGATGGGCATGCCGTCTTCTGAGGCCCGCTTAATCTGGCTGCGTGCGGGAGAGGCTTCCAGCCGGGAGGCATGAAGCTCCGGATAGCCTCCCCCAATGTAAAGGCCGTCCACATCGGGCAGATCGTCCTGCAGCGGGCTGAAGAATACCAGCTCTGCGCCTTGCTTCTCCAATTCGCGCAGGTTATCGTAGTAATAAAAGCAGAAGGCTTCGTCCTGGGCAATGCCTATGCGCACGGACTTCTCTGCGGCGGCTTTCTCCTCCTGTGTCGGGCAGGGCAAAGCTCTAAGCTTCAGGATCTCGTTGATGGCGGCATGCCGTTCCAGCAAGACGGCCAACGCTTGCACATCGTGCTCTTTCTCAAAGCCCATCACCAGTCCCAGGTGACGGCTCTTCATCTCCATCTCCCTCTCCCGCGGCAGAGCGGCGAAGATGGGCTTTTCCATGCAGCTTTTCAGAATGGACAGATGCCGCTCGCTTCCCACTCGATTGAGAACCGTGCCAGCCAGGCGCACCCTAGGGTCATATTCTACAAAGCCTTTCTCCATGGCCGCAGCGCTGCGCGACATGCCGTGCACATTTATGACTAACAGAACGGGAAGGTCCAGGATCTTGGCTACCTGGGCGGAGCTGGCCACCTCGGTTGCCTCCATGCCGTCGTAAAGGCCCATAACCCCTTCCACCACGGCCACGTCCGCGCCCAGCAGGGCGGAGGAGAAAGAGCGGCGCACACCATCTTCGCCCATCATGAAGGGATCGAGATTGCGCGATGGCCGCCCGCAGACGGCGGTATGATGAGACGGGTCAATGAAGTCCGGGCCGACCTTGAAGGGCTGAACGACCAGGCCGCGGGCGCGCAAGGCGGCCATGAGGCCCAAGGTAACCGTGGTCTTGCCCACGCCGCTGTGGGTGCCCGCGATGAGGATGGCTGGAATCATGGATTTCGTATCTAATGAACTCATAATTATCCTTTATCCGGCAAAGATATTAACACGCCTGGCGGATGTTCCAGCATGCTTGTTGGCGTAGTTAAAAGAGGAAAGTACGGCGAGCGCCTGCTGGAGACCATCAAGGCCAGGACGGACTTTGATGTCGTCTCCGTCGAGGTTCCCCAGGTGCTGCCTGGCTTCATCGAGGACCCGGAAGAATTTGTCAAAGAGCTAAACCTTGATCCCAGGATCTTTCAGGCGGATCTGCTTATTCTCTACACCTTTCACCCCGACCTGACTCCGGAGATCGTGCGCCTTGCTGGCGCCGCCGGAGTCAAAGCGGTCATAATTCCGGGCGGCATCGGCCGGGCCGGCTCCATCGGTGAGCTGGAGAGGATCGCAGAAAAGTACGGCATCCATATCGAGGTGGATGAGATCTGCTGCACACTGGAAGAGTGCGGCGTGCCCGTCATCGATGAATTTGCAAAAAAGCTGGGCAAGCCGGAGCTGGAGGTGGAGACGAAGGACGGGCGCATCAGCCAGGTTAAAGTCTTGCGCGGCTCGCCCTGCGGAGCCACCTGGCATGCCGCGGCTGGCATTGTGGGCAAGACATTGGACGAAGCTTCTTCCATGACCGGTCTCTTCTGTCAGCAATATCCCTGTCGCGCCGTGCGCGGAACACCTGGAGGCATCCACACCTCAGGAGACCTGCACAAAGATGCCATGGAAAGGGCTCTGGGCAAGCTGACCAATCTCAAGCTTCCCGAGCAGTCCAAACCCATCAAGATCGAACCGGGCAAGAAGGGGCAGAGGGCATGAGAAAAAAGGTGGTAGAAGCCACGGTGCGTGCCCTGCAAAGGGCGGAGACCTCTCTGCCCGACTGGGTCTTGCAGAGAATCGAAGAGGCTGCGGCCAAGGAGAGCCATCCCTTAGCCCGGCACCATCTTCAGTTCATGCTGGAGAATGTTAAGATCGCCGGGGAAAGGGGCCTGCCCCTCTGCCAGGACACGGGCCTTACCATATTTCATGTGCAGATGGGCCGCGATCTAAGTCTGGATTTCAGCTTATCCGAGGCGATCGCGGAGGGCGTAAGAATTGCCACCCGAGAGATTCCGCTGCGCCCCAATGCGGTCCATCCCCTGACCCGCAAGAACAGCGGGGACAACACCGGCCCCGGCATGCCCGACATTATTCTGGATTATGTGGATGGCCGGGGCCTGTCGCTCACCGCCTTTCCCAAGGGGGCGGGCTCGGAGAACATGAGCCTGGTGGGCATGCTTAACCCCGCCGACGATCCCTTTGATTTCATTTTTAGAACCGTAGCTGAGAGGGCTGCAAACGCCTGCCCGCCTCTCTTCCTGGGCATTGGTCTGGGCGGCAGTTTCGACCTGGCAGCGCGTCTGGCCAAGAGGGCTCTGCTTAATATGCCCGGCGAATCCCTGGAAGAACTGCAGCTATTGGAGAGAATCAATTCGCTTGGCATCGGTCCCATGGGTCTGGGCGGGGACACGACAGCTCTTGGCATAAAAATCGAGAAGGCCTTCTGTCACACTGCCTCCCTGCCAGTAGCCATAAACTTTCAGTGCTGGGCCAACCGCTGCGAAAAGGTGGTGATCCAATGACCGAGTATCATCTGCAAACGCCCCTTTCGGGTAAGGATGTGGAAAAGCTCGTGGCTGGAGATGTGGTATTTTTGAGCGGACCGCTTTTCACTGCTCGCGACAAAGCCCATGCCTTGATACGCCGCACCGGCTGTCCCGTCTCCTTGCAAGGGGCCGTCCTCTATCACTGCGGTCCGCTTATCAAAGATGACCGGGTTCTATCCGCCGGGCCGACCACCAGTGGTCGCATGGCCCGTTACACGGATGATATCCTGCTGCTGGGGGTTCGGGCCATCATAGGCAAAGGCGGCCTGCCTGGCGAGCCCTTCCGGGACAAAGCCGTCTACCTGGCCTATCCGGGAGGATGCGGTGCAGCCGCTGCCCAGCAGCTGAGGGTATTGGGCGTGCACCTGCCGGAACTGGGCATGGCTGAGTCACTCTGGGAGTTTGAGGCAAGAGACTTCGGCCCCATGATAGTGGCTGTAGACACCCATGGAAAAGATCTCTATCAGGAGGTGAGAAGGTCGGCACAAAAGCAGGAGATGGACTGAAGCGAGCCGCCCAGGAGGCCAGGTACCTGGTGGATCGTGGCTATCCCAGTGACTCTGCAGTTCGCTATGTTTCGGATCACCACCGCCTGTCGGAGGAGCAGAGGTTTGTTCTCCGGAGGGCTATCGTTTCTGCGGATACTGCGCTGCGCAGAATGACCAAGGCCCTGCGACTGCATAATCTATCCGGCAGGGTGGTGTTTGTGGACGGATACAACACCATCATCACCACACAGAGCCTTTTAGCCGGGTATCCGGTATATCTCTGCGACGACGGCTTTTTGCGGGATACGCGAGGATTTTTCAGAAACGACAAAGCATTGCAGGTTACCGTTAGCGCGTTCTGTGAGATTTTGGATCTGCTGGCAGACGCCAGGCCATCTCGCGTAGAGGTGCTTTTGGATCAGCAAATTAGCTGCAGTGGAGAACTGGCCAGAGAGGTACGTGGCCTGATGGCGAAGCGGGATCTGCCGGGAGATGCCAGGTGCGTAAGGGATGTCGACCATCAGCTCAAGGCCAGCGGCACTATAATTGCTACCAGTGACGGAAATGTGATCGATGCCGCATCGAGTGTGATAGATCTTCCTGGAGAAATTGCCAGAGGACGGTGCATACGCCCGTTATTGGTTTAATAGGATTGGATTGTCCTTGAAAAAAATTCAATCGTCATCTTTTTATGGTACAGTTAATTATTATACTATTAGGGTCGCAATAAACTTACGGAGTAATGGTGAGAAGCAATGATAAAAAGAGTTCTAGCTTTAGTTGTTCTGGCAGTTTTGATCATGGGGGGGTCTGGTCAGGCATCCCATCCCATGTTCTTTCCGCTATCTGAGCATACCATAGCCAAAGAGATCAGCGAAAACGGCGTGCCGCTTTACAGGACGTATACATTTACCACCGATGACGAGCAGGTCGCCTCCTGGCTGCTCATCTGGCGGGACGCCAAGGTACACAGCGTGGAGTGGAGATGGTACTGGCCGGAGGGCAGGACATATGCCCGGTCTTTCAGCACCATACCGCCCATCGACGGATTTACGGGAATGTGGGCCGCACCGGTCTGGAGCTGCCTTGATATCAAGGGAACCGACGTCGCTCGCCTGCCGGGAACCTGGAAGGTGGACGTAATTGTGGACTACAGGAAAGTGCTCACGGAGTACTTCACCATCACCAGCCCAGAGGCCTGCTAAAGCCAGTAACAACTGATGGAAAATAGCCTTTGAAATCGGCTGATCTTAGCTGTGCTAATGATCTTTTTAATATGATCGCATACAGGAAAGAAAGATCGGCAGAAATGCGATCATATTAAATCCTGAAAATGCTCATTATCATTTGGTGGCAGAGAAAATGCAAATGGAGTTTAGCGGCAAAATGCTGACGCCTGATGTTCGTCGGCTTTTTGATATGAAAGAAGTGATCTTTGATCAAAGCTGGCTTGCCGGGGCAGAAGACTATGAACTCTATTACATGTATCGCGACCTTTTCTTAAGCCGTGCGGATAAAGAGAAGCTCCTGCAACAGGATCTACGTTATGATATCACTATTATTCCACCAAACATGCTCGGTCGTGAATACGTCAAGACGGCCGGCCATTACCACCCGATTGTGGCCGGTGGCAGCGTCACCTATCCTGAGCTTTATGAGGTAATAGAAGGTGAAGCACTTTACCTTTTGCAGAGCCAAGATCTAAGCGATGTAGTGGCAGTCTACGCCTGCGCGACCGACAAGGTCCTCGTGCCGCCGGGCTACGGTCACATCACCATAAACCGCTCCAATAAGACTCTGAAGATGGCCAACTACGTGGCCAGGAACTTCTCATCACTCTACGATCCATTCCGAGAGAACGGGGGGGGAGCTTACTTTTTCACCAGGGATGGCTGGATAAAGAACATTCGATGCCCTGAGGCGGCAGAGCTGCGGCGGGTGCAAGCGCCCGACAGCTCAAGCCTTCGCAAACTCGGCTTGGCCAAGGGCCGAGAGATGTATCCGCTGCTAAGAGAGCCGGGTCTTCTGGATTACTTGACAAAGCCCGAGGAGCATCTGGAGCTCTTCGCGGGGATCATCTGAATGCATCGATTTAAAGCGCACATCGAGCTGCTGCGCCCACCCCTCGCGGCAATGGATCTGGCCATGCCCGCCGCCGCTGCCCTATTGGCCGTCTACGCCGTGCAGGGGGCCCTGCCGCCAATGCTTCCTTTTTTAATCGCCGCATTCGGAGCTTATTGTGCCATCACCAGCTCCTATGTCTACAATGACTGCTGCGACATCGATGTGGACAGCATCGCTATGCCTGATCGGCCCTTGCCCTCGGCCATGCTGAGCAAGCACGATGCACAGCTCTGGTCGCTATTTCTTTTTCTTGTGGCTGCGGCCATAGCCCTGTACCTCAACCCGGAGAGCTTTGTCATCCTTCTGGCCGCCACACTGCTCATCACCATCTACTCCGCCTGGGCCAAGAGAAATACGCCCTTCTCCTGGATCTTTGTGGGATTGTCCTTCGGCCTTGTGCCCCTGGGCGTCTGGCTATCCATGGAGCCGGCCGGGCTTTTTAAATCCGGGCCGGGCCTGCATCCTGCCGCCCTGATCCTGGCGGCCATGATCGTCATCACCGATTGGGGCTTTACCAACTGCGATGCCTCGCGAGATGTGGCCGGCGATAAAGAGAAAGGCATTCCCACCACTCCCGCTACCTTTGGAATTGCGGCCACCGCCAAGATGGTGGCTGGCTTTTGGATTGTGGGCGTCATCCTCTCCATAGCCCTGGGCCTTTCTGCAAATCTCGGCTGGCTCTACCTGGTCGCTGCGGCTGGCGCCGGGGGCTGGCTCTTGCTACAAAACCTGGACTTCGTGCGCCACCCGACTGCGGAGAGGGGCGAAGAGCTGTTCTACCAGTCGGCCAACTACCGCGCCGTGCTCTTTGCGGCCATAATAGCCGATGTGCTGCTGCGGGCAGGCTTGGCCACGGGGGGAGGACTGTGAATCTAACGGTTGGTTTCAAAAGAATGATTTTAATACTATTAAATAATAATAAACGTAGGTGGGTGCGTTAAGGAGTTTTTCGTCAAAGAAATACGCAAAATAAAAGCCAATTTGTCTGCCCTCAGAATCAAGGTTGACAAAATTATTACATATAAATCAGAGAATTTTTTGGAGTCTGAATGTGAAGGAACCGGAGTGGATAAAATATGAAAATATGTCTAAAGGCACTACTAGTAGCTTCTATCGTATTGATGGCTGTAATACCGGGAGTATCCGGCAGCGAGATTTCAGTCGCTGGCGGGGCATCCAGCAACTCTATCAGGAACGATGCAACTGAATACACCATTGCAGCCAACCTGTTGGCTAACAATACTCCTGCATGGAATAATAATGAGGAAGACAACCGTTTTGCCAATCAGGGATTTATCGCAACCGATGATCCTCTGATTATTCCCTCTGATTATCCGAATTATACTTCCTGGAATATGGAAGTATTTTCATTCCTGGATAATGGGACCTGTCCTGACACGATAAATCCCCTTCTATGCAGGCATGCACGGTTGAATAACATTAACGGGTTATTCGAAGTCGTCCCGGGAATTTACCAGGTCAGAGGATATGATATAACAACAATGAGCCTCATTAAGGGTAATACCGGCTGGATAGTCATTGATCCCATGAATTCGGTTGAGACTGCACGCGCTGCAATGGATCTGGTAAACAGGACATTAGGGCATTATCCGGTGAAGGCAGTAATTTATTCTCACCCTCATGTAGACCATTACCAGGGAGTGAAAGGAGTAATTACTGATGAGCAAGCTATTGCCGGCGATGTTGAGATCATCGCGCCTGAGGGGTTTATGGAGCATGCAGTCAGTGAGAACGTGTATGCCGGAACTGCAATGCAGCGGCGGGCTATGTACATGTACGGACTGCCCCTTCCCCGTGATGAGAAAGGTCTTGTCGATAACGGTCTTGGCAAGTATCCGGCAGTAGGGAGAGCATCTCTTATTGCACCCACAATTGATATTAACAGGACCGGTCAGACACTGACTATTGACGGGGTGAAAATGGAGTTCCAGTATAACACAAATACTGAAGCCCCGGTTGAGATAAACATCTGGTTCCCTGAGCTTAAGGCACTTTTTATGGCTGAAAACTGCGTAGGGACATTCCATAATATCCTGACCCTTCGCGGAGCACAGGTCCGAGACCCGCTTTCGTGGGCTAAATTCCTTGACGAAGCACGAAGATTGTACGGCGATAAGGCTGAGGTTGTTTTTACCGCCCATAACTGGCCAAGGTTCGGGAATGATAAGGTTATTGAACTGCTCGAAAACCAGCGTGACATGTACAAATATATCAATGACCAGACGCTGAACCTTATGAATAAAGGCTATACCATGGATGAGATCTCGAATATGATCGTTCTTCCCAAGTCCTTGCAGGAATACTGGTATACCCACGGGTTTTACGGCCAGATCTATATGGGTGTGAAAGCAACATACCAGAAATATCTTGGATTTTACGATGCAAATCCCATCAACCTGAAGCGTCTTCCTCCCGCGGAGTTTGCCCGGAATATCACCGAGTACATGGGAGGTGCAGATGCAGTCCTGCAGAAACTTGGCAAAGATTATGATGCCGGACAGTATGAACTGGTTGCGTCCATCGCTCATTATCTCGTCTTTGCAGATCCCACCAATATGAAGGCCAGGAATATGGAAGCTGCTGCTCTTGAACAGCTCGGATATCAGGCAGAATCAGGTCCTGCACGTAATGCCTACCTGGTTGGAGCTCAGGAGCTTCGCAGTACAAAACCGGTGCGAGGAAACACGATGATATCCGCAGATGTAATGTCCGGGATGTCTTCAAGTCAGCTCCTTGATTATCTCGCAGTCAGGCTCAATGGCACGAACGCGGATGGAGAAAATTTCAAGATGAACCTGATAATTAACGATACCGCCGACAAAGCACTAATTCAGGTGAAGAATAGTGTGCTTGATTTCTGGTTGAATGAATCCTCGATGCTAGCAAATGTTACCGTCTATATGCCCCGGAAGACTCTTGAACAACTGGCACTTGACCCGTCCGTTCCTCCGGCAGACGTGATTACTGAAGGAGATCACTTCGTGTTTGAGCGGTTTATCGGGATGCTTGATGTGTTCGATCCAGGGTTTAATATTGTCCTTCCCTAAACCTTTTTTAATATAATAAGATTTCCTGCCGCCCTCAGGGGCAGGGCAGGGTCAAAAGAGATGCATTGCCGCTCTCCAGTGACATCCTCATATTCAGGTATCCAGAATAGGCTCCGCTCATTACATAGATGGGCACCGCGCTGGAGCCCTTTTGCACTCTCGCCCCCACTTTGGCCGTTCCCTCTACCTCAGAATGGATACTGTAGACAGAGTTGTTGTCGGTCTGGCTGACGGATGTATCTTTGATCAGTTCCACCAGATTGGAGTAGCTCTCTGAGTAGACCGATCCCACCTCGTAGTTCTTGGCGCATAGCGCGTTCTTAAGCTCGCTATTGGTTATCGGCGCAGCATATCTGGACGGCCTGTTCTGGTAGACACCCCATTCGTTCGACCAGATCTCATTGTAGCCGTCTTCAAAGCCGCCGTAGACCTCCGTATTAATCGTTCGGGACACGGTGCCGGTGCCTCTTGTTCCTATGACCAGCTTCTGTCCATTAAAACCGGCTTCCGACTGGTAGATGCGCATTTCGTCCGTGGTTCCCTGGCTGTAGATCCAGGAATGCTCTGTGAGGTTTTGAGGCACTTTTTTTGCCGTAACTACAGGAAAGCTCGTGCTGGTAATAACAAATATAATCAACAATCCGAGCATCAACGATCCGGTCCACCATCTCATCTGAACACCTTAACCTCGATGGCATCATAGCCCGGCATTGAATATAAATGTGATCCTTATTTGCCCTTATTGCGTCCTCTCTGCTTGATATCTCTCAGGCGGGCATCTAGTGATGCCTGCAGATCCAAAGAGAGGCCTGCCCCGAAATGATCCAGGCGGGCGGCGATGGCCAGCTTTGCCGCCAGGGTCCGAGCCACACGTCCCCGCAGTTTTTTGGCAGATCCTATCACCGCAGGATGGCGGAAGATGATGCCGTGCTTGGGAGAAGGTGCATTGCCCTTGAGATGCTTGAAGAGTGACTTTTCTGCGCCCATGACCTGCACTCGACTGGAGGGCATCTTCGCTAGACGGGAGAGGCCGCCCGCCCGGGAGATGAGCCTTGCCGCCAGGACTGGGCCTGCCAGGGAGGAGAGATTGGGGGCCAGAGACTGCACAGTGGCGGATACGTCCATTTCCGTGGCCTTGCGGGACTCTCGCAGACCCAGGATCGCCTTTGCCAGGAGCCCCATATTTTCGTCTTCTTTTAGCCCTTCCGCCAGATCCTTTCCATGGACGATCTTCTGGCTGTGCAGGCGGGACCACTCGTAAAGCCTCTCGTCCAGCAGATTGATCGCCTGAGAAAAATTATCCAGGGCTTCCATGGCCTGGAGCAGATCCTGCTCAACCGTGCTTCCTGTCAGGATGCTCCGTCGCACCAGGCCTAAGGCCGCTTCTCGCAGCAGCCTGTTATATTCTGCGTCGTCTGCTGCAAAGCCGCAGGCCTTGGCCAGGGCGCGCAGGTCGGGCTGGGAAAGAGGATAGGTACCTGCGGGCTCCTGCTGGAGCTTTAATATCCCATCCGACTCTTCTCTGTCAAGCATGGATCCGGTCAGCAAATATCCGGTCTGCAGGTCAACTCTTCCAAACCAGGTTAGGATCTCCATTTGCTTATACTCCTGCCCCGTCTGGAATAGATTACTTTCGCCCCGCACAGATTTAGTTTAAATACTTCCGGACCCAAGTTGCAGTTACCTCTCAACAAAAAAATTAGGGGGCTGAATTGTCTATGAAAGAACTGGTTGACCAGATAAAAGCTCGTCTCAGGGATCAGAAGATCGAGGTCTCTGATGAGGATATAGAGTCTCGCCTAAAGAAGCTCATTGTGGATTTTCGCGTGCCTGAAAGCGAGGCGAGAAGGTCGGTTTTGAATTACTTCTTCAAAGAGCACGGCATAGTGCCTCAGGTTAGGTCCGGCTCGGAGATGGTCAAGATCGCCGAGATCAAGGAGGCAGGCAAATGGGTGGATTTGGAGGTCAAGGTTTTAGATCTCTGGGAGCCGGCAGCCGAGACCATCTCTCAGACTGGACTCGTGGGCGACATAACCGGGTCAATGAAGTTTGTGAAATGGACCAAGTCCGATCTGCCCAACCTGGAGCTTGGCCGAAGCTATATCTTAAAAAACTTGGTCACGGATGAGTTTCAGGGCAGGTTTTCCGTAAAATTGAATCGCACCAGCCAGATCGAGCCGTTAGATGTCGATGTGGAGGCAAAGCCCGCCAGCAAAGCCGCGCAGCAAGTAACGGTGGCGGAAATCAATGAACCGGGACTATGGGTTGATCTGAAGGTCAAAGTGGCACAGCTCTGGGAGACGAATAGCGATGCCATCTCTCAGTCGGGACTGGTGGGAGATGAGACCGGCGCCATAAAATTTGTAAAGTGGGCTAAGGCCGATTTGCCGGACCTGGTGGATGGCAAAAGCTACCTTCTTAAAAACCTGGTAACAGACGAGTTTCAGGGCAGGTTTTCCGTAAAACTGAATCGCACCAGCCAGATTGAGCCGTTAGATGTCGATGTGGAGATTGGCTCCATCTCCGCGGAGTTCTCAGGCGCCCTGGTGGATGTGCAGAAGGGCTCCGGGCTAATCAAGCGCTGCCCGGTTTGCAAGCGCTCTTTAGCTAAGGGTGTCTGCAGTGAACATGGAAAGGTGGATGGCACCTATGATCTGCGCATTAAGGCAGTGCTGGACGACGGCCGCCGGGTGCAGGATATGCTCGTCAACCGGGAGATCACAGAGAGGCTGCTAAATCTTACATTAGAAGAGGCAAAGCAGATGGCCATGGAGGCGCTAGATCATGAGGTCGTGCACTCACTAATTGAGAGCAAGATGATGGGAAGATACTATTCCATAACGGGGCCTAGGATTGATCGGTATCTTCTGGTAGAAAGCATTAATGAAATCCCGCCGGTATCGACTGCGAACGTGGACGAGCTAATAGCCGCAACGGAGGTGGCATAAAAATGGCAGGATTTTCAC
>Ga0172381_10005458_pt1 | contig 12899 bp, 18 predicted proteins | sample Leawel6488metaG_FD_119754 | JGI IMG/M metagenome (GOLD analysis project Ga0172381, IMG submission 119754) | Leachate microbial communities from a municipal landfill in Southern Ontario, Canada - Leachate well 64-88 metaG | ecosystem: Engineered > Solid waste > Landfill > Unclassified | place...
CTTTGTTTTTGGGAGAAATGAGATCGTGTATTGTTATGGATTAGATACAGTATCATTTCGTGTGGAACAAAACATCAGGACCGTGGTTGTAATACACGGGACGTATACCCCATTTTGAAGTGCCGGAAATAAAAAATTTAATTTTTGTCTATGCGTGGTCCAGGATCGCTTAAGTTTGGTGTTTGCAAAAATATGATTTTTAAAAGTAAATGTGATTTTTAGTTTTCGGGTTTTGGTGAATTTGGGATCTGAGTTTCTGCACAAAACCGATATCTTCCATTGATCCGAACAACTTTCATCAAACCAAACCCCTTTCTCATTCTGTTCGCATTTCCATTAATGTTCGTGCGAACACCTTGTATAGCCTGTTCGTATTATGACGTTAAATTTCAGTAAATTAAAAATACGAACATAATGAAAGATTATAATACGAACATTTTTTGATAGATGTTTGCAAAATCGTGAATCGTATTACATTATATTTAATACGAACGAGTTCCTATAGATGTATGTATGGAATTGATACATTTGATTTTGTGCAGATTTGGGATTCATCATTTGGAATATGATCATATGAGAGTTGAAAACGGTTCTATAATTAGAGTGTATCAATGTATGTACTGTAAAGATATAAAAGAAGTTTTTGTTAGGTATTAGTAATGGATCACATTTTATATTGGATCATATTTGCTATCGCATTTACAGGATTCGCTGTAGTAATAGTAACATATTATATGTTATTCAAAGTGGTGTTTTCAAATGACCGATGTTATCCTTAAACAAAATTGCCGTATCCTCTTTCCTTCAGACTATGAAGCAATGAGATCGCACATGCCAAGATACTATCAATTAATCTGCGATACCGCACTTTTAACGGGATTAAGACCCGTGGAACTATCCAGATTCAATCCGGTATGGTACAGGGCTTCCAGGCGCGTAATACAGCTACCGGATGATGCCTGCCTCAAAGAACGCTGCAAGTACAAAGCCAGAGCAATACAGCTTAGCCTTGCTGGTTGTGATGCTCTCGATAAATTCGTATCCGAGAAAGTTGTGCATAAAAAGAAAAAATATTACGCTTACGAAATGATTCCAAAGAGAACGGCCTTTGGAGATGCTCTTAAAAGATATGCCGTATTAGCTGGTATTACCGACGAAGGCATCTGCCCAAAGATGTTTAGGAAAACCTTGGTATCGTGGCTTATAGCATGTTACCCGGAAAAACAGATTTATATCCAATCGAGCATGGGTCACGACGGAGAAACGATTGTAAACAACTATCTCGGGCTTGGATTTACCCGGGAGCAAATGGATGTTATGAGGTTGAAGTATCTTAATGATTGGGGAGTGGTCGTATAGACTATTCATCCTTTATGGTTGATGAATCGACTTCTGGTTTATTCAATCCCACCATTTTACACAATCTTTTTAGTCTTACAGACCATATAGACTAATATGTCTAATCCAAACGAACGTAGGCACTACATCCCGGAAAAGACCTGGAGATCCTTAGAGCTTTTCGCATCTGATGAACGACTCCGGCTTTCCCCACAAATTGCATTAACCCTCAAGACAGAAGAACTAGGATGGGCTATCATCAACAACTTCCTAGAAAAGATGGGGCATTACCCACCTAAAGATATAGTTCCGGAAACTAAAATCGAATCCAACCCGGAATCCTTCCCAGAACCCCAAAAACAATAATATTCATTTATTCATCTTTTTAATTATCCCCTCTGCTAATTTCGCCTTGATCCTCCAACACTGAGGCCCAATCACTTTCTTCATACTCCTGATATGCGGGCAATTCGATGCATCACCACACGAACAATCCGGTCCAATAACCTCTCCTCTTACAACACGATCATTCAGGTAAGGGCATTTAGCAGTATTCACGCTCATATTTATACTTTGATTGAGTTAAGTAATATAGATTGCTATAGAAGATGGAATGAGAAAAAGATGTTATATGTAAAACAAATCTGCAAAAAGATGTAAAAAGAGAAAAGAAGATAAAAAAATTAATACTTCCTTGGTGCTCGATCAGTACGGTATTTTTTAGGTACAGCCCGTATATATGGATCTACCTTCGCTTTTGTAACCTGTTTCGGTTTCTGCGGCTTTCTCGTGCTTTCACCTCCTTGGAAGTTTGGCTTCCATTTTTCTTAAAGCCGGGTAATATCCAATACCATGCGCATTAATATGCTGCATAACAATCCTCTCCCGGGTTCTTGGACTTTTGGAATGTTCGTCTTCCATCTTCATCCAGGCGCGAAGATTTTTCTTTGGGATGCTGATTTTTTCCGTCATTTTGCTTTCATCTTCCTGCCATTTTCATGTTATCTTCCTGCTATCTTCCGTGCTGCTGAATGTGCAACCTTAGCACAATACTCTTTATTTGATGGGATTTCTCCAGGATTATTAACCCGGCAATTCCCATAAACAACACTTAGAACTTTTGCATATCTCTGCGAATGTGAACCGGGTGCCGGAGAGATATATCCTTTATACTTTTTTCTTCCCGGAATATCTGGCATTTAAATTAACCCCCTTCTTCGAGCTTCCAAAGCCCGGTTAAAAGCGATTTGCCTGGATTGAGATTGACTGTATCTTGGGTCCGGCAAAAATAAATCCTGCTGGTGAAGTTTCCGGTATTCATTTTCCATGTATGCAACGAAACGTGGATCGTTGGCGAATACCGGAGTTGCCATACAAGTAATGTGGCTATTTTGTATTATAAAGTTTTGCAAAAAAGGGATATTTATTCCGGTGCAACAATCTTATACTTCTGAGTGATCACCCTTAATTCCGTTGCGCATTCGTTCCGCATTTCCTTAAGCGGGTCGATATATGAAACCGGCCTCTGGATCTGGCTCTGCGTTGCTATAGCATCATCGAGAGAATAGATCCTCTGCTGCATCAGCATAATTCTTGTAACTTCCATGTCGGAATATGCCGGTTCATCCATCTTCTTTTCCTCTCTGATATCTTCCGGTTCTTCTGTTTTCTTTCCGCTCATAAGATCGCCCTGTAGTTAACCCACATTGATCCGATTGCTGTAACACCACAGACACCTGCATTGAACAGCATCGCCCCGGTGATCATAGTTCCAAGATATCCGGCAACAGTAGATGCGCTCATTGCAGTATACAGCAGGTAAATACCAACTCCGGAAACGAGAGCTGATAACCCGATGCCTCCAAGCATCGACTTTTCATCAACAGTATATTTCATATGTATAGTATGATGATATAGAGAATGTTAAAAGTATCTATGCGAGATATGCAAAATAGTTAAAAATAGAAAAAAACTCAAAAAAATAAAAGAATTAGGCTGTCTTCAGGATGATGAACCCGATTATAGACGTTACTATAATCAATGTACATAACGCTGCAACCGGTATAACCCATGCCTTCCAATCTGCTTTCTGACCGGTGACCATATCATCAGCAAGATGCTGAGTATATCCGCCGAACATTGAGCTACTTCTCTGCCTTGGCAAATACTGTTCAACCTTAGACATATTGACGATAAAAAATGCAGGAACTTTCACATCTCCTTTGCTATAGACAACGACTTCCTGCTTATCGAAATAATCGGCAAGCCTTCCTGTAGATAGCATCTCCTGGAATTTAACCGGGTCAAATATTTTATCTTTTTCATCAGGATGATCTTCATTCCACTTGTCTACGATTTCGAAGATAGCTTGGTTGAGAATTGGATCTTGCAGCCAATCGTAGTAATCAACGCATTCTACGAGATCAACACCATTGAGGTTACTTGATGTTTCGAGAGCCGGGGCAAACCATCGATCCGGACCATCTTCATCAACGAAAACTTGGGCGATATACTTTAGTGATTTCAAGTATGCCTTGCGATACCTGGTCCTGATCAGCGCCAAAGGTTTGTGGTGCTTATAGCATTCGACAAAATCCCATACTTTATCGAGAATGAAGAATCGGTAATATGCTGCAAGAATGCCGAGACAGATCAGCCCAATCCCAAGCATGAAGATAATCCAGAAGTATAACGGAGCACCACCAATCGATGCATCCATTACACCTCCAAAGTAAATCTGGATCTGGTTTGGATCTGCAACCGCCGTAGCCATTGCATCAGTCATTTTTAATATCACCATTACCGTTTATTCGTTCTGTTGCCTTTTTAACTGCATTTTCCAGGCGTAATTTCAACTCTTGATTAGTTTCACCATCTGTGATTATACCATCATAATTAATTCCGGTTACGAGTTCATTTAATCGTGGTATTTCGGTTTCTATGTCTTCCAGTTCTTCGATTAAATCATCTATTGTATCCGGTTCAGGTTCTTTCGGCCTGAATGTTCCTTTCATAATTATGAGAACATACGATGCTGTACCTATCGTTACAATAGCCCATAGGAAGTACATCACAATAGAAATAACCATCCCTACAAACCCGTTGCATAATTCAGAAAGTCTCATTACGAAGTACAGCATCCCTCCGGATATGGCAACTAACACAAATCCTCTGTACAAAATCTCGTAGACATCATACTTATCCATGACACATCACCTTTATCTCCCGGTAAACGGGATATTAAGTTTGCTACTGTTTTCATCTGGCTTTTTAACATCTTCATTAGCAAACACGTTCTTAAGAATCTGCATAATCCACATGGTCCTTTCCCTGAGACCATCTGGCTTATCTGACCTACCTTTACTGATCTGCATATTCATGATGAAGATCATCTGTTCTTCAAAAACAATCTGGTCGTTCCCTTCCTGCTGAGCAAGAATCAGAATATACCTAAGATCTTTAATCATCTTTTTCTGGTCGGAAGATGTGTAGTTTCCAAACTGAATCTGCATCAGGACTTTCTTAGTCCAGATCAGCAACTTTTCATTTCCTCCGCTTGCGAGAGATGTTTTTGGAATCTCGATATCGACGAGTAATTCCATTGTCTCTTTGTTCCAGGTTTGCCCCGGGCTTCCATAGGCGGATGTAGGGGGCATTCCACCACCGAACATCGATGACGGTAGCGGTTCTTGCGCTACGTTGTCTTTAGGGATTAACCCATCTGGTTCTTTGGGATCTCTCCACATTGTAAACTCCACATTGTAAATTACAAGGATAGTATTCTATCTTACATAATAGTGTTATTCTGGTTGTAATAAACTATTGGATATAGAAAAGTTTATGAGAGTTTATGGGTTTTAGAATTTCGGGTTCCCACCCGGTCCATAAATATCCTCTCTTGATGTAATCTCTTTCGTCCCCTCTCTCTTTGCAAAAACAACATGCATCCAGTTTATTGCAGAAAAAATAAAAATAATCCCAAAAACACCAACTGCGAGCCAATCCAGATGGTATACAAAGTGTTCCGATAAGACATTGTAAACACCGGATGTACTGTCATAATTTATTTCTATTTGTGTACGCTGCAAAAACACAGAGAACCAGGCAGAAGCGAATGTAAAGAACGGGCATAGGCTCGCCCAGATTGCATTTCCGGTTTGTCTGGTTGTAAGTTGTGAAAGAGCAAAAAGAAGCCAACCGGCAACTGTTATGAGCATCCAGATATCGACATCCAGATAGGTTGAATCAATTACATTTGTATCAACAGTTGCGTTTACTGTAGCCGATGCAACCGGAATTATAAGAGCAAGAAGAAATATGATTCCTATTAGTTTCATGGAATAGAATAGGGGGTGTAAATGGTATTAAATTATCTCACGGAATACAGGTAAAATTCCCCATCCGAATATAAAGTTTCGAATCCATAATCATTATACATAGACCTATTAAGGAAGCTGCAATTGAATTCTCCACTCATATCCCCCTTAAGAAATTGATATTTTATACTATCGTATTTAGAGACGAGCACATACGATATATTTTCTGTATGTAAATCTGTTATCGTCGTATTGCACGATACAAGTAATTCGGAATCTTCTTTAACATAACCCCACCCGGGAATAGCCATTGGTTTATCAGAAGTTGCATTTATGAAATTTTCATTATCCCAGACCGATAAAACACTTCCATCTTGGTGATGTTTCAATATTTCTGTAGAATTTGATAATCCTGAATATATCCTTGAATTTTCTACGATTAAATATGAGCAAATCCCAGACATTGCTATTGCAATCATAAGATATATTACAATAAATTTAGACAGTGTTCCCTTCAGGAAATAACCAGAGATTATCATAATGGTCGGGAAAAACAGATATTCCATTCGCATGAACACGAAACATCCGATTCCATATATAACCGAAACTACAAAAAGCGTTTTTATCTCTGGTATAAGATTTTCTTTAAATAGGCCTATTGTTATGATCGACAATAAGATACCGAATGCACATGTGAACCAGAATATGTTTGCAGGTTGCATTTCTGATATAGGAACGTCGATTGACCATGATATTATATCTATGAAATTAACACGGAACGCAAATGCATATACTAATAACACTAAAATGATTGCAGATATTAAACCCAGATATGCCTTCTTGTTATTTATTTTGTAAAATCCGTATATTATAGAGGTTAATGATGCTGATCCTATAACAACCATGGATAATGTGAAGGAATTTTCAATTATAGCGCATACAGAGATTATTAAAATTGGTATAAACAGTCTACTTTTTTTGATTATACAAAATGAGCATAGAAGTAATATTACAAATAAAGAAGATTCTAACAGATGGTGATCGAATACTCCGTAACTTGCTTGAAAATTCAAATAAATATCTGGGGGAAATAACCATATTATTGCCGAATAAAATGCGGTTCTTTCGTCTATGAGATAGCGTAACCAAAAGAAAATTACAAATGACATAGCAACGAGTAAAATCGGATTAAAAAATCCCAATATAAAAAATATCTGTTTTACATCGGTTTGCCCAAAAGAAATGGCAGAACCTATTTTGGATATTAATATATCATCCCCGGTTATTTCATATCCCTGAGTATATAGTTTTGCATCTCGTATGAAATGCCAAGTGTCAACATCATAGTAATTGTATTGTGTAAGGTCGATAAAAAATATTGGGGATATATGAAGTAAGAATGATGCCAAACAAAGAAGTATTAGGATGATAAGATGTTGGTTATATGGTAAATTAGTGTTTTTGTGGCCGCCCATTGAAATTTAATTTGTGTTGTAACGTGTTAATGATGATGTAAAAGATTCTTGGTAAATATTGATTTTATCGATCTTTTTATTACATAGTACAACATATCAGTACATATGCCAAAGAAAGGTTACAAACAATCACCAGAACATTTAGAAAAGAATCGTCTTGCCAGGATCGGGCATAAAATAAGTGAAGAGACGAGAGCAAAAATGAGGGAATCGAAACTCGGACCGAAAAATCATAACTTTGGAAAAACGTTCTCGGAGGAAACACGCAAAAAAATAAGTATTGCAATGTCAGGAGAGAATAACCCTAATACCGGGAAGCCGAGACCCGAACATGTCAAGAAGGCTATAGGCGATGCCCATAGGGGAGAGAAGAATCATAACTACGGTAAGCATTTGCCGGATGAAGTAAAGGAAAAAATCAGGATTGCTACAAGTGGGGAAAGGAATCATAACTTTGGGAAGAAAATTTCAGAAGAAACAAAAGAAAAGATAGCATCATATCATATCGGTCAAACTATTCCAATAGAAACCAGAATTAAAATGAGTGAAGCGCAGAAGGGAGAGAATGCGAAAAATTTTGGTATGCATTTATCAGAAGAGACTAAAAATAAAATAAGTGAAAAGATGAGCGGAGAAAATCATCCGCAATGGAAAGGAGGGGCATCGTCGGAACCATATTGTCCGAAATGGACCAGCCCGAAATTAAAAATCAGAAAACGAGTGCGATCGTTTTTCGGAAACATATGTCTTTTATGTGGTGCAAAAAAGGTAGAAAATAAAAATACAAATATGTCTGTCCATCATGTAACTGGAAAGAAATCGGCATGTTGCGAAGGTGATAACAAAGAATGGTTATTTGCAACATTATGCATCAAATGCCATAATGGCAGAGGGAAACGTCCGGAAACGGAGATGTTACTCAGAGAAATAATTAACATGCGATATGGTGGGAAATGTATGCACACTCTAGAAGAATACAATAATTTATTCCCAGATGGATCAGAATCGGATAAACAATTCGGTAATAGAAAAGGCTTTTAGAAGAAGTGTGGGGTTTTACCCAACCCCACTTGGGTTTTTAATTAGAGTTTATTTTGAACCCTAATTTGAAAATGCTCAACGCCTCATCGCCAAAAGCATCAGCACCCCGATAATTAAGACTATCGCAAAGATCGTCGGGATGACACCAACGGTAGTGACACCGTTAGCAACATTGGTGTTGGTGCTCGTAGATGCGTTGTAGAAGATCGAAGTCGTCGGTACAGCGATTGCTCCGGTGGAAACCACGTAGAGGATACCTGGGACGAAGACGATCAGTACCGAGATGACGATGAACTGGATAACACCTTCGACAATTGCGCTGTCGTCCATGCCATGACGCTTTGCAGCTTCACGAACAACGGGTGCAACCTGGCTCTCGATCTCAAGCTTCTTGGATTCGAGTTCCTGTTTGAGTGACATGTTGTGTAACACGCTCCTTACAATGCAGTTGCTCTCTGTTGTATATAATGATATGCATAAGTTTATATAGTATATGAGATAGCGTTTGGTATATGATGTTAACTAATCGATATGGTATAGATAAAGTTTGTTGATATAGAGAAAAATAGAAAAATTATTTTAAGATTTTATACGTATACGAAACGTGATTTTGTAGGAGTGGGGGTAGGAGTTTCGTTGATATTTTGCATGCTTGCATTTACCGGAGTGGTAGGAACCGGAACGGTCATATAGACATTAGGTGCTTGTGTTATTGGCATTTGCAGACTAATGGAATTCTTAAATGTATTTGGATCTATTCCTATCCCGGAGCAACCGCTCGATACAACCATAGCGCATATCAAAATCGAGATAATCAGCGCCTTTTTACAACTACCAGAAATGCGCATAATCCTCCGAATAGAACCAATATCGCTGCGAAAAGGGGCATTGGTGAATCGATATTCGTAACAGCCGTTGCATAGGATAAAGACTGGTTTATGGATTGATTAACCTGGGATTGCGCCCCGTAATATGCAGCCGACGTATTCGATATCGTAACATCAACTGCACTGGAATGCCCGGTGACATATGCAACAAAGCCTACAAATGATACCGCCGCTATGAAAACAAAAACGAGAACAAAAACATTTGCAGAGAATCCCATCATAGCCTCTTATAGATATCTGTATTGGTGTTTGATGTATTTAGGATTTCTTCACTTTTTAAGAGTCGATATGCGGCCAACACCCCGCATGTGTATGAGATTAGGATGAAACCGAATGTGAATACTACTACTCGCGTATCCGATCCAGATAACATGTGTAGCCACACCGGAATCAGTGCAAAAACAAACGTGAATAAGACATAGCACACGACACGGATTTTTGTATTAAATACTGTGTCTTCCGGTAATTCATTTGGGCGCACTCGTTTCATTCGTAATCACTCCATTTTGATTTTCATTCATAACATCTTCGATTTTCTTTCCGGATAACATACCGGTATAAATCCTTGAAAAAATCGAACGCACATCTGTACTCAGTCTCTCATCTTCAGAAAGGTCTTTCAAGAATCCTTTTACTTTTTCCGGATCTTCCTTAGAAAGTGCAGAAACAAATTGATCCGTTCCTCTCATTACAAGTTTCTGTAATTTATGCTCTAATTTAATTCGCGCTCGCATTTACGAAACCCCCTTCGCCAATACAGTATATGGCTGATTAGGTATTCTCTGGAATGTCATTTTCCCAAATCTCACTTGTTTCTCCTCTATGATAAAGGAACCCTTTGGTAATCTGCGCGTGATTGTATCCGAAACCATAGAGTAGGATTTATCTGGCTTCGAACCTCCAAGCCATATGAAGGTATCGAACCTCTGCAAGACTTTCCAGTACATCAGATTCAAAGCGTGGATATTCGCGTAAATTGTCATGTTCATACGGCCAGAATCGATTAACGCGTTCTCAGCAAAATCGTCGATGAGATACCAGAATGGCTTTGGTTCATTCGCTGGAAAGACCTGATGCGCTTCATCGAAGAAAAACGTAACAGATTTTAACCTGCGTTTTTTATCTCCTTTTTCTTCGCTTTCTGTACTGTTATCGATAGTCTGCATGTAATAGAAAAGGTCATACCAGAATGTCTCATTAATGACACTGATCGTATCAGATTCATTATACCATTCAGGATCTCCGGGCGAAAGCATTCGCATCTCGTTGAGGATATTTTTTAAAAGCGGGGATAACTTGTAGTCGTTAGGTACATAGACAACGTTAATCCCGCCTTCGATCAAATTCTCATATAAGTCTTCTTGGTTTTTATACCTGAAGACATCGAGCCCTTTAATAGGAGCCATTACATTTTCATCCTGTTGTTCCTCAAAGAACTGTATATCATCGTCAGAAAAGATGAAAACTCTCAAAGGTCTCTTATCCATCCCGGGAAAGCATTTTGCATAATGCTGGTTTGTAAATGCATTCCAATAATCCAGTTTCCTTCCCCTGTAGATGATAGTCTCTTTTACGATAAGCGACATATCTTTGCTTTTAGAAGCAAGGAATTTCTCTTTTGGCATGCTTCCGATAAAATGCAGCATCGGGAGGGTTGTTATTCCCAATGTTGTTTTTCCAACTCGCATCGGTCCAATGGCAGCAATTCTACCACCGCCAAAACCCTTGACCCCATCATCCCTAAGACAAGTCTTTGCATAAATTTCAAAGCCGACATCGGATCTTACGGCATCTAATCCGCCGCGTCTTTTGTAAGTTCTTTCCATTATTGATCACCGGATTTTCCGAGGAATGCAAGATCAGACGCATCATAACTCGAATGCTTCGGCTTAATCACTAAGTTATAATCAAGTTCGATACGAGTTAACTTGTCATTGATTTCTGCGATTATCTTGTTGCTGATCGACCACGACTGGTTATTATGCATGTAGATGTCGCTTGCGTCTTTCCACCTCTCGCGGCATTGCAGAACCAGATTATAATCTTTAAGTAACTGCAACGATTCAATCGGTAGCGTTTTCATCTTCTTATCGATGTGCTCCGAATTCATCTTGAAGAAGAAGTTATAGAGATATTCGAATCTGTGTTGTAACGCTTCATCGTGCTCTTCTTCCTTCAGGTCTTCTAGCATCGAGACTATTGTTGAGTATAATGTTGAACGAAGATTGGGTTCCATCCAGTTCATACACTTGATTTCGATAACACCGAGGATCAAAGAAATGCGGGATGAGGTAAGACTTATTTTATTTTCCGGGGCTGTAGAGCGAGCTGTTGCCACAGACAATTCCCCAATCATCTCTTTGATTTGATCCGGTGGGAAGTTTTCGCTTTTTGCAAGTGCCATCATTTCCTCCGCGCAAGTTCGCAAAATGTTTTGTAATCTTCAAAATTCTGATTATCCTTGAAAATCTTCTGAGTGATGAAACGCAAATCCCATTTTATCGTGAGAACGATTGGGTCTAATATTCGTATTACTTTTCCAAATCCACCGGTATAAGGATGCAGCATCTCATATACTACCCCTGCACCCACTATTACATTCCCAGGAGAAAAGGGGGACTTCTGCCCCTGTCTTACTCTGGGTTTCCGTATACGCTGCTTTCTCGCATGGTCTCTTTCATTCTGTCTTCCTTGTTCAAACAATTCTTTAATACCCATAAGAAGCACCACCATTGCCTTTCTTTCCGCGAATATATGCAAATACTACATATCCGATTACTAATGATGCAAGCGCGAGCATAACCGCATTAACAAGCGCATTCCAGATACCAGCATTGACACTTTCCTGTGATGGAGTTACATTTACCTTAACTTCATACGGAACTATTTTATCTACTACTTTTGTCTGGATTACTATTCTTGGTGTAGGCGTTGGTATGAATGGGCTGTTATCTATGAACTGCATCATTGTCTTTGGACGGTAGTTTGGTTCGAGCTCGCGATATACATACATCGGAACTATTGCTGTTGCACCTATGTCATTGACTATGGTGAAGTAGTGTTGACCCGGATACATATTCTGGGTATCAATGATAAAAGACGAGTTCCATGCTCTGTATGCTCTCATACCTCCGTTGTCAATCACAGTTGCATAGTGTAAGTTATTTAGAGTTATTCCATTTTGTACGTCGAGTTTAATTGTCAGGTTATTATCAGCGTAATCGTTTGTGTATCCGGATATTGCAATCATTGTATGGTTATTTGTTAAAGTTACATAATCCATCTTGGTAACTTCGATTTTAGGTTCTTCTACGAGCATTCGCCATTTAGTAATGGAATCGTCAAATGAGCGAGAGACCATAGAATCCAGAAGATCCCTTACAGTATATGGATCGTATCCATGAACTTGCTCATCTGCTTGAGAACGGAATGGGGACGTTATAGCAGATATTTTTCCATCTTGGCATTCCGGAGTATCGCAATGTTCCTCTATTATACCATTCTTACCCGGATGAACAAACGAAATGTCGTAGGAACCCGGTTCTAACCCATTGATTTGCTTAAGAGAAAATCCGGTGGTATTCGATATCGTAGGGGAATCATATATTCCGTTTGCTCTCCCGAAAACCCATCTTGAAGATTGATATGGGGCTTCTAGATAAACTTCCCTGCCTTGAGTAAGAACAAGTTCGTATTGACCCGGCGTTTTAACTGGAAGCGAGGTAACATTTTTTCTAATTGCTGTCATCTCTTCGCTCTCGTTAAGAGCACGAGATAAAGAAGGTTGTACTTCTTCAGGTGTTGCATTGCAGGAGTTCGATACATAGAAAATTCGATCATAC
>Ga0172381_10005460_pt1 | contig 12896 bp, 14 predicted proteins | sample Leawel6488metaG_FD_119754 | JGI IMG/M metagenome (GOLD analysis project Ga0172381, IMG submission 119754) | Leachate microbial communities from a municipal landfill in Southern Ontario, Canada - Leachate well 64-88 metaG | ecosystem: Engineered > Solid waste > Landfill > Unclassified | place...
CCTAATCTGTCTGCACCTTTATCAATTAATTGTTTTGCAAATTCATATGTTTTAATTCCACCAGAGGCTTTAATTTTCATTTTGTCACCAACTATTCCTTTTAATAATATCATATCTTCTATGGAAGCACCTCTAGGTCCATATCCCGTTGAAGTTTTAACGTAATCAACATTATTATTTAATAATATTTTACATACTTTTTCTGTTTCAGCTACAGTTAAATATCCAGTTTCAATAATATATTTTAATATTTTACCTTTTGTAGTTTGTCTTACTTCTGCTACTTCAACTTCAATTTCTCCCCATTTGCCAGATTTAATTGCACCAATATTAATTACAACATCAAATTCATCAGCTTTATTATATGAACAAAATTTTATTTCTTCTTTTTTTGCATGTAAACTATTATTACCATGAGGAAAACCAATTACACAACATATATTGGTTTTATGGTGTTTTAATGCTCCTGATGCAAATGGAACCCAAGTTGGAGCTATACAAATTGATGCAAAATTATATTTTGTTGCTTCATCTATTAATTTAATTATATCATTTAATGTGGCATCTGGTTTTAAATATGTATGATCAATAATACTAGCAATCATAATGTAACTCCAAGTTAATGTTATATTCTTATTATACACAAAACCCAATAAAAATCAATAAAAAAATAGGTGGGGTTTTAATCCCACCTATTTACATTTTAATTTTAAATTTTATTAAATATTTCCGCCACCATCATTTGAAACTTGATTATTTACTTCTTTTCCACCAGGAAGTCCATTTCTATCTTGTACAGTTGGATCTCCAATTACTTTAGCACCATCAATTTTATCTGAATTTGGAGTTGATTTTTGTGTATCTAAATCATTTTTTGCTTTAACTAATTCATTCACAACATTAGTCTTATTTGTTGTATTAACTACTGTACTAGCTGACACCCCAACTTCACCCGTTCCAATGTTAGGTAATACTGTTGCACTTGGTGAAACTGCTTCATTAATTTTTCTAGCGCCGATTTCATCTTGTGCGGCTTTAGGATTAACTGAGGCAGAGGTATTGGTTTGTGACCCTACAGAACCTTGACTTGGATCTTTAATGGTTGTATTAGGGTTTTTAGGCACATTATTTAAGCTATCTACGCCATTTGATACTGAACCACCAATTGAAGATGGTGAAATGCCTGGAACTGGTACGTTTGCAGTTCCTACAATACCTAAAGCTGACATTCCTCTTCTTGAAACTGGTGCCGTTAATTCTGGATTCTTTGACATAATTTAATCTCCTTTTTTTTAATAATATATTTATATACTATTTTTTTATAAAAAAATGCGTCTTTTTTTAAATTTCTATTTGACCATTTGCAATACTATCTGCTTCTTGTTTTTTAGCTATTTTTTCAGACATACCTTCAAATATCTTATTTTCAATTAATCTATCAATAATATCTTGTCTTAATTTTTGTTCAGCCTTACAATGTGGACAAAAGACTTTTTTAGATTTTTTATTAACTTCAGCACTAAATTTACCTTCACATTTTTCATTTTGACAAGTAGTAAAGTGTCCATTTTCTGGAACAATTACTTTTTCTGCTGTTTTTATTGTTTCTTTTTTATCTAACATCATTTTTTTAAAGAAAGAACTTACTTCAATTACAGTATAACATTTAGTACAAACAGCTTCATTTTTTGAAGTATCCATTTTAATTTCAGTTTCACCGCATTTTGGACATGTAGAATTCATTTTTATTCTCCAATGAGTTCGATGAATGAAATTGGAACTATTACGATAGATAAATCATTATTAAACATTTTAGTACAAACTTTTACTTTTGTTTCTTTATGAGAAGTTTTGCTTTTTTCTAATACAATACCTTCAAAATTAGCAAATGGACCTTCTATAATTTTTACCTTCTTGTTAATAATATCTTGTGTTTCTAAAAAACTTACACTACTTTGTGGTCCATTTATAATGCTTTTTACAACATCTAATATTTCTTCATCATAAATTAATGCGCTAGTTTTAATAGTATTTTTAATACTTGACATATTTAATACACCTTTTATTGATGCAATATATGAAAATATGTCTTCATAGTTTTCATCTTTACATTCAATAAAGATATATCCAGGAAATAATTTTTCAGAAAAGAAATATAATTTATCTTTATGAAATTTTTTACATGAAACAATTGGAACAAAAACTCTTTTATTATAAGATTTTAATTCCATCATTGTTTCTATAGTGTATTTGATTTTTTGTTCAAATCCACTTGTAATATTTATTACATGCCAAGACATAGATAACTCCTTACCGTCCACCGCGTTTGATTCCATTATTATTTGTTGTATTAATAATTTGAGGACGTTGTTGTTGTGGTGTATTTGGTTTTGCAACATCTTTTCTAACAATTTTTGAACCATTGTTTTGATTAACATTAAAAATCCCACCAACGCCAGAACCAAAATCAGCAAAAACTCCATCTAATCTATTTTGTTGTGTTTTAATTTTTTGATATCCAGCTTTAATAGAAACCATCATTTGATCTAAATGTTCTTGTGGTAATGCTAAACCATTAAACATAACATATACTTTTAAAAATTTAGCGGAATCATCTTCATAAACACCTTTGAAGAACATGACTCCGCCAATTAAATTATTTACCTGATCAAATAATGCTTCAATACATTTTGCTGAATCACTTGTTTGTAATATTGCATTACTACCAGTTACAATAACTCCACAAGCTGATGCACTTGATAAATCAAATCCATCCATAAAGAAATGTTCATGTAATAGTTTTTCAATATCTTCAGCCTTATAATCTGCTGGTATTTCAAATTCACCAATAGCACATGTTCCACCTACCGATAAAACTCTTTTTAAATCTTGTCTATCTAACGCTGAAATAAATTTAGATGGCATTAAAGATAATTCATTAAAGTTTTTCATAACTCTAATGATAGCGCTATTTAATGGACCCCAAAAATTAGCGGCAGTAGGGTTAAATTCTTTTGCTAATTTATTATTATCAACAACAATTAATGGACTAATTGCTCCAGTTGATGCGTTTTGATGAATTTCTTTTAAATTATCTAATGCATTCACAAAAACTAATGTACCTTCATTATTTCTTGGTAACGTACAAATAATTCCTACTGGCAATCCTAATTCAGCGGCTATTTGACATAATACAATTGCTAAACCACCTCCAGAACCACCGCCTAATCCAGCTAATACTAATGCATATTCTACACCATTTGCTTTTGATTGTATGAATTTATATACATCTGAATAAAATGTATCAATAGCATTTCTAACTACATTTGGATCTTTTCCTGCACCTTGACCATTTGTCACTGGAATTAAACATTTATCCTCATCTTTTAGATTTAATCCAGCTAAATCAGCACTGGCAGTATTTAATGCTACTACTTTATTAAATCCATTAAAAGCAAAACATTCAGCAAGTCGCCCACCAGCTTCTCCTGCACCTATTATTAAAATATTATCATTATTCGAAACATTAATTGTTACCATTATTTTCTCCCATTTTTGTTATTTTTTTCATATTTTTTATCATTACTTTAATATCTTTTTCATTTGATTCAATTGCACAAGTTACAAATTTAATATTTTTATTTGTTTCTTTATCAAAACATTTAATTAATATATTATTTTCTATATCAAGTATTTCAATATTTTCTGGAAAAACTGCCATGGCATAAACAAATTTATTATTTTTACTAATTGGAAAATCTGTATACTCTATTAATCTAAAGCTCAATTCTTTGTTTCTTATTTTATTAAAAATTTTTTCTTTTGTATCATACTTTGAATAAATAATATACTCTTTAATCGCTTCTTTTATTATATCAAAATAATTTTGTTTTAATTCTTTTTCTTGATTAATTATCAAGTGTTTAGATAGCACATTAACCTCTTATATTATATCACATTTTTTTTAGAATTAGAATAATTTTTTAGCTTTTTAAGTATTCTTTTTTCTTTATCATCTAACAATGTTGGTAATTCAATTAATATGTTGAAATAATGATTTCCTTCTTTTTTTATACCTATTTTGTCGCATTTTATAACTGAATTATTTTGGCAATATGGTGGTAATTTAATTTTAATTAATCCATGAATAGTATTAGCCATTATTTCTTCACCCAATATGGCATCAATATAGGAAACTTTTAATTTACTATGAATATCTAATCCACTTCTATTAAAACCAACACAATCATTTAATATATTAATAATTAAATAAAAATTACCTGTTTTATTTTTATTTATATTACCTTTATCTTTTATTCTTAATGTATTTCCTTGATCTATTCCTTCTGGTATTTTAATATTTAAAATTGACTCTTCTTCAATGAAACCTTTACGATGACAATGATTACAAGTGTTTATATTACCAGTACCATTACATGCTAAACATTTAAAAATAATATTTACTCCTGTACCTTTACATTGTGGACATATTTTAAAATGCTGACCATTACTACATTCTGGACAAGATTTTTTAATTTTATATTTAATTTGTTTTTCACAACCAAAACATGATTCTAAAAATCCTATATTAATTGATTGATGAATATCTAAATCATATATTCTATTTAGATTTATATCAAATATATTAAACTGATTAAACCCCTTGAATAAATCATTATCAAGGGGTTCTGAATCTTTCTTATTAATTAATGTATTATATGCTTCGTTTATTTCTTTAAATTTTGATTCAGCATCTTTGTTTTTATTTAAATCTGGATGATATTTTTTAGCTAAATTTCTATATGCTGATTTAATATCTTCTTCTGAAGCTCCTTCTTTTACACCTAAAATATCATGATTACGCGACATGCTCTATCTCTAACTTAAATTCATTTAACTTATTATTTACCATTTCTTCTGTAATAATTAATTCTGTATCTTTAAGGTTTGGGGCATTAAACATAAATCCATTTAATACTAATTCTACAATTGATCTTAAACCTCTAGCTCCAGTTCTCTTTTTATGTGCTTCGTTAGCTATTTTATTAATAGCTTCATCTTCAAATGACAATTTAATTTTATCCATTTCAAATAATTTTTGATATTGTTTTATAACTGAATTTTTAGGATCTATCAAAATATGCTTTAATTCATCCTCAGATAATTCATTAAAAGGAACAATTACTGGAACACGTCCAACTAATTCTTGAATCATTCCAAATTTAATAACATCTTCTGTTGTTACAAATTTAAGATATTTATCAGCATTAACTTTTTTACTTTCAATTAAATGGTTTTTATTTTCAAAACCTATTCTAGAACCAGATTTAATTCTTTTTTCAATAATTGAATTAATACCATCAAATGCTCCACCAATAACAAATAGGATATTCGATGTATCTACAGGGAAAGTAGCGGCTCTTGGATGCTTTCTACCACCAGCCATAGGGCTAAGTGGAAGGTTGCATACAGTTCCTTCTAACATTTTTAATAATGCCTGTTGTACACCTTCACCACCAACATCTCTTGTAATAGAAGCATTTTCACCTTTTCTAGCTATTTTATCTACTTCATCAATAAAAACTATTCCTCTTTCGGTCCAGAATAATTTTTCATCAAAATTTTCACCACCAGGAGCATTTTGAAATAGTCTAATTAATACATTTTCAACATCTTCACCTACATATCCAGCTTGCGTTAAAGTTGTTGCATCAGCTATAGCAAAAGGAACATTAGCATATTTAGCTAAAAGTTTAATTAGCATTGTTTTACCAGCACCACTTGGACCTAGTAATAAAATATTTGATTTGTCTAACTCAATATCAGAACTTTTCTTTGAATCAAAATATTGTATTTTCTTATAATGATTATAAACAGCAGAACTTAAAGTTCTTTTTGCTAATTCTTGACCTACTACATATTGATTTAAATAGTCATACATTTCTTGTGGTGTATGAATTTTAAATGATTCAGCATTTTCTTTGCTTAAATATTCCCTTATTTCATCATTAAGAACTTCATTCATAACTTCAGCACATTCATTACAAATATTAATTTTATTTGCTTTAATAATTAAAACACCATCTTTTTCAGATTGACCACAAATTGAACAAACATTATTTTTTTTCTTTATTGTTTTTTTAGCTACCATATTACCGTCCAGAGAGTAGTGGGCATGTTTTTATTTCTTGTTGTGGGTATTGTTGATTATAAATGTTTATTAAATCTTCTGCTTTATCTAGTCTACTTAATGTTTCTGTATCATAATAACAATTCTTTATATCTCCATAAGGGTTAATATAAATCATTTCATGTCTTGAACAGATTCCATTAGTTAATCCTAATTCTCTTTCTATGCATTTATCAAATATAATTCTATGATTTACCATTGTTAATAATGGTTTTAATTCTAATGCCAATTCTATTGCTTCTTTTTTACTTATTTTTAATGGAATATTATACAATAGAACTAAATAATCCATATACTCTAATAATTGTTCTGCTAATCCATCTTTTAATTTTTTAACTATATCTTTTGATAACAATATGTTACAATTTACTATTTTAACTTTTTTCCTTAATAATTCTATTTCATTTTTATTAATATTAGGATTAAACGATACGTTTACCATATTGATACTATCTATTATATCATAAAACTTTTCAATACACTCATAGTTGCAATTAACCGTAAAAATTAAATCTAATTTCTTACATTCATCTTGTATTAATTTAAAATATTCTATGTTTTTATCATTATCTTTAAAATAATTAACAGCTAAAGCTATTTCTTTTATTCCAATATTTTTTGCAATTTTAATTAAATTAATAAAAAAAACTTTTGATTTTTCTTCTCTATTATCAATATCTTTTTTTAAATAACATCCATTACAATTATAAGAGCATTGCATTGTTGGATGCAATGATAAAACTATTGGTTTCATAAATTTATATCCAAATAAAATCTAATACATATAATGTTCTATCATATTTTTTTATTTTAAAAAATTCTTTTTTATTATCTATAAAATTTCTTGTAAAATAATAGAATTTATTATATAAAAAATCTCTATCAGAATTATTATGATTCTTTGGACAACAATCTATTTTTATTCTAATTTCTTTGGATAGCATATTTTTAGACAAGAAGAAAGTTGATAGTTAACCTCAACAACATTATACATAAAAACATAATAAAATCAACATAAAAAAGAGCCTTGTTTAAGGCTCCTTTTTATTTTTTTTAAAAATCCTTTACACCTTGAGAAAGTACAGGAACATCTATTATCGTTCCACCTCCACCACCTTCAAATTGTGTATCTTCATAATTATCTTCGCCGCTATATTCTGATTCTAATTCTCTCCTTAATTTAACTAATTTCATAATTTCTTTTTGATCTTCTTGTTTATTTAAAACATAATCTAAATACCATGGCTCTCTATCACTTAATCTACCTGCCTGTAAAGCGGCACCACAAATTCTTTCAAATAAAGCTTCATCAATTACAGAACCTTCTTTAACAGAAGCTGATTGAATTAATTTAGCAACTTCATTGTTTTTAAGTAATTCTTTGAATCTTCTAGTTCCTCTTACAACAATTTTATTAATTGAATTTTTTAATTCATTAATTTTTGTTTGTAATTCATCACCACTTGAAACCAATTCATTTTTAATTGAATTAATATCAATATTATCAACATCACTTAATTTAAAATAATAAAAATCACTTAAATCTATTTTTTCAGCTTTACCATATTTTGATTCTAATTCATTTTTAGTCTTAAGGATTTTTTCTTTTAATTGTTCTCTTTCAATTTTAATATTTTTTATTCTTTCTTCGATTGTTTTTAATTCTTTTTCTTTAGCTAATTGATTGTTTGTTTGTTGAGATTGTTGTGGTGCAATTTGTGGTTTTTCAACTTTTTGTTTTATAGGAGATTCATCAAATGAAATATCAACATCACCTAAATCTTTAATATTTTCTTCTTTTTCTTCCATTACAGGTTGTTGAATTTGATTTACCTTTTGTTCATTATTACTTAATATATTTTTTCTTTCTTCTTGTAAATTAATTAACAATGAATTTATAATTCCAAAATTTTTAAATAATTCAGAAACCTTTGATTTATACAAAATATTTAATCTTTCCTTATAGTTTTGTGCGGCTTTGCCTAAAACAAATTGCATAGAAACTCTTGGAACAGCTATTTCAGTTTTTGAAGAAATTGAATCAATTATATATTGAGATTTATCAATAATATCATTTGCAATTTGTTTCTTTTCACTAGTATTTTTATATCTAGGTTCTGCGATATCAAATTTATTAATTAAAGCATGAGTCATTGCTTTATAAACCATTGTAACCATTTCCTCTTTATCATGACTATTTTTTAAATCAACTTTAGGCGCAGTAATATTTGAAATTCTTGATCTCATTTGTGCATCATTAAATCCAATTTCATTTAAAATTGCCTCTAAGGCTTGATCATTTTCTGTAGCATAAACTAAAAATAGTCTAGCTCTTGGTCCACCAGCCCCTACAGGTTGTGCCCATGTTTTCCAATTATTTGTTAAATGTGATTGAATTCCTTTAGAAACATCATCACCTCTTGAAATTGCTGAATAAAATTCATCAGCAATAATTGTAAATAAACCATTATATTTATCGGTTTTTAATAGTCTATCCATTTCTGTATATGGAGCAGTTGTATCACCTCTTAAACCAGCAGAGGTATACATTGCTTGTGAATCAATCATTACAATATGTTGTTCCCTAATTACTTCAGGAGTCCATGTTGCAGGATTATTAGGATTTCCACCTTTTGGTGCTGAAATCCATAAAGCAGGAAAATCTAATGATCTTTGCGCTGATGCATGTCCGAAAAATTCAAATACAGTAGTTTTACCATAACCAGCAGGGGCCTTAAATTTACCAATTGCTTTTACCTTATCTTTAAACATTGAGTCTACTTGTGTCCCCAATTTATCATAGATATGAATATAAAATTTTTGAACTTCTGGCCATGTTTTAAATCCAGAAATTCCAGAATTTTCATCTCTTTTTTCTAATATTTCTTTTTGATATTGAACAGTAAAATCAATAGATCCTGGCATTATTTCTCTATCTTGTCCGCCAACTTTTACTGGTTGCTCTAAAATATTAGGTACAATATCTGGAGCTTTAGCTAAATTTAATTTTTCCCTTATTTCCTCTTCTTCTTCCCATGCTGATTTCTTTTTTAATATAAGAGAATCAAATCTTCTAGCGGCTTTATCTTTCATCTTATTAAAATTAGCACCAGAATTAATTTTATTTACAACATCATTAGCAACCTTATTATAAATTTGATTATAATATTTTGACATTTTATCATTTTTATTCATTTTAAATAATCCCTCCGTATAATTTTCCAATTTTTTTAATTTTATTCAACATATCTTCTGATTTAATTACTTTAAGACTACCAAATCTTCTTAAAAAAGTTTTATATGATGGATATCGAAAAGGTTCTGTTTCATGTGCTACACTCATTGTTTCTATAGTTATTTTTCTATATTTCTTTTTAATTTCATATAATAAAATTAATAATTCATCATCCTCATTTATTTGTGGTCTTCCTCTTCCCATAATCACACCCACCTAGCAGATCTGAAAATTGATACCTTCCACCCTAAAATAACAAAATTTCCATACATATGGTTTCCGTATGGTGAAACAGCATATCCTATTCTAACATAAGGTAGAACATTTTTAATATAATCTTCTTTTTCGGTATAAGAATAGTCTCTATCTATTATACCATTTTTAGGGATAGAAATATTGTCCATACTATATTATTTTTTTATAAAAAAAGACCTATTTTTTATAGGTCTTTTTAGTTGAGTGCCATACTTTTTTAAAATTTTTACCCCATTGTGGATTAGTATTATATCTAGGTGCTAAATATTTATCTATAAATTTATTAAAGTTTTCATCAGCAAAAGCAAATTGGACTGCTTCATCACTAATTAATCTAGCGGCTTCAAGATATTGCCATTGATTTTCAGGAAAATACTTACAAATAAAATCAGTTTTTCCATGATAACCTAATTCTGCTGTTGTTCCATTTTCAATTCTTCTAATAGTATTTAATGCTTTTGGTGGAATTGGAAAAACAAAACAAGCAGTTCTGACGGCTTCATCATCAATTCCTCTAAATCTAAAACATTCTTGTGCTGTTGTTGTATTTCTTAATTTTAATTCTTGATTTTTTTCCGTTAATGCTATAATATTTTTATTTAAATTATTAATTAAAGTTAATGAAATTATATTTCCACCAAGCGAAGCTAATAATAAAGAGAAAACTAATACGACAATGGAGTGTTTTAAAAATTTCATAAAGCCTCAAATGTATTGGAAAATATATTAAATAACCTTAAAACCAAAAACCCTTGCTTTTCCATCTTCCCGTCCTACTTCACAACCCCAATCTTCTACTTTCACTTCTACTTTCGTATTCCCTTTTGGAAAAACACCCAATCCAAAACTATTTTCTTCTTCTTTATTCATATTACATCTCCAATCTTTATAATATTTTCCTTTTTCATATGATATTGTTTTATTCCAAACACCTCTATTATGCATATCATGGTTTCTATAAGCTATTAATTTATTGTTTTTAAATTCTAAGTTATGTTCTTTTGCATATTCTTTTATCTCTTTTAACTTTTCTTCCAAAGTCTTTTCTTTAAAATTCTTCTCCTGTATTTCTATATTAATCTTATCCTTATATTTTTCAATAAATTTTTCACTTAATTTTTGATTAATTGAAATATCGTTCCAATTAACTTTATTTTCATATTTTTCAATAAATTTTTCACTTAATTTTTGATTATATGAAATATTAATCCAATTAACTTTATTTTCATATTTTTCAATAAATTTTTCACTTAATTTTTGATAAGCTGAAATATAATCCCAATAAACTTTATTTTCATATTTTTCAATAAATTTTTCACTTAATTTTTGATATTGTGAAATCAAATTCCAATTAACTTTATTTTCATATTTTTCAATAAATTTTTCACTTAATTTTTGATTAAATGAAATATAATTCCAATTAACTTTATTTTCATATTTTTCAATAAATTTTTCACTTAATTTTTGATATTTTGAAATCAAATCCCAACTAACTTTATTTTCATATTTTTCAATAAATTTTTCACTTAATTTTTGATAATGTGAAATCAAATACCAAATTGATTCCGTTAATTCATCAAATGATTTTATACTATATTTTTTTAATATATTTTGTTCTTCGATTGTGTACATTTTTATTTCTCCTTAAATATTATTAAATTTTTGAACAATTGGAATTCTTCTACCAGCACCCCAAGCAACACTATGAACTCTAATTGTTGGTGCCGCCATTCTACGTTTAAATTCAGATTTATCAATCATCGAATAGATTTTATTAAAATCATTAAATTTATATTTTTTAATTATTTCATTGCATTCATCTAATGTTTTCCAATCAATATTTTCTCTTTCTATAGTTTTAATTAAAATAGCATCTAAAAGTTCATATGGAGGCAATTGATTGGTATCTTTTTGACCTTCATATAATTCTGCTGATGGTTCTTTATTAATAATTACTTCTGGAATTATTTCTTTATTGTTTCTTTTATTTATATATCTACATAGATCCCATACTTCTGTTTTATATAAATCACCTATCACGCTTAAAACATTCATCATATCACCACCAAGAGTACAATATCCTACAGCAAATTCACTCTTATTTCCTGTACCTAAAGCGATATAATTAAATTCATTACTAAAAGCCATTAAAATCATGCCTCTAATTCTAGCTTGCATATTTTCTTTTGTAACACTTTTATTTAATCCATCGAAAGAATCTTTAAATCCAGAAACTAACATTTTTAAATTATCTTTTATTGGATAAGAATATAATTTAATTCCTAAATTATTACATAATGTCTCTGAATCAGTAACACTACCAGTTGAAGATATTTCTGATGGCATAGTAATAGCGACTACATTTTCTTTACCAATAGCTTCAACAGCTAATGCTAAAACTAATGCAGAATCAACTCCACCTGATGATGCTACAACAGCTTTTTTAAAACCACATTTATAAATATAATCTCTTATTCCTTGTAATAATTGATTATAAATAAATTCATATTTAATATCAAAATCGCTTCTAGTTTCTTTACGATCAAGTAGGTTTACTTTATTTTCTGGATTTATTGTAACTGTTTCTTCAAAAAATGAATCACAAACATATGTTAACTTCCCATTTTCTACTAAGAAACTAGAGCCATCAAATGAAATATCATCATTTGTACCTACTTGATTACAATAAAATATAGTTGCATTATATTTTTTTGATATATTAGAAAATATCTTATATCTTTTAACTTGTTTATTTACTTCTGATGGTGATGCATTAATACTAATTACAAAATCTGGACTATATTTAAATAACTCCGATACTGGATCAAAACTATAAAGAGTCTGTGAAGTATTCCATGCGTCTTCACAAATTAAGAATCCAATTTTTTTACCTTTATACTTGTGAAAACCAACTAATTTACCCGGTTCAAAATATCTATCCTCATCAAATATATTGAAGGTTGGAAGTAATATTTTCCGATAAATATATTGAACTTTACCATTATAACAAAATGCTAATGAATTATAAAATGGTTTACCAACTCCTGAATTATTTTTTTCAAAAATACCAATAACTATTGCAAAATCTTCAAATTCTGTTGTTTTAGCAATTTGATTTAAATAAAAATTTTGTTGTTCTAAAAATCCAGGTCTTTCAATTAAATCAAGAGGTGGATATCCAACTAATGCTAATTCTGAAAATACAATAATATCAGA
>Ga0172381_10005461_pt1 | contig 12895 bp, 14 predicted proteins | sample Leawel6488metaG_FD_119754 | JGI IMG/M metagenome (GOLD analysis project Ga0172381, IMG submission 119754) | Leachate microbial communities from a municipal landfill in Southern Ontario, Canada - Leachate well 64-88 metaG | ecosystem: Engineered > Solid waste > Landfill > Unclassified | place...
ATGATTACCCCTTTGTCTAGTTAATGGATATTGGAAACTGTCCGTCACTTACCGGCGTTCTTAGCGGCAGCGGCGGCAACCGAACTAAAGCCAGAAAGGGCGCCATTATGGTCCTGCATAAATGCAGCGAACATAGCAGGGTCTTCCGTGAGCGCCTTAACATCATCAGCAGAAAACACCTTCTTATCGGGAGCGGCATTAACCCTCTCGACGCCATCAACAGTAGTCTCAGTAACATCAGCGCCAGTACCAACGCTATCGAAGTCGGCAGTGGCAGCGATCTTATTCACAAATTCCTGCAACGAGATATCACTAAACGACTTCGTTTCGTCGCTATAATAGCGAATCTTTGCATCCTTATTGCCAATCAGGCCGTATCGGGCGACCTTCTGGAAGGCGGGGGTAGCCTTGCCGTCCGCAATCTTAGAAACAAAAGAATCAACTTCAAGCGAATACGAACGAGTCTGCTCGGCCTCCATGTGGGCCTTAAGCGAAGACGTTTCGGCGGTAAACTGCCTCTGAAGCTCTTCCCGCTGCTTGCTCAGAGCGTCGCTAACAGACGCAGCGACGAAATTCTTAACATCATCCATACTGAACGTCTTGGGCTTTTCAGCATCAGTCGGCGCTGCCACCGCGGGGGCGGTAGAAGTATCGTTGGGCATTGTCTCAATCTCCACAGTAGTTGAGTTATCTTGGCTAAATGCTGCGCTGGCGTGAGAATTAATATGCTCCACTGCATTTTTAATATTTGCAGGCAATTCGGCTGTCTGACTAAAACGGCCAACGATACTTGTGAGCCGGTCTTTATCAACGGAAAAATGCTCATTAGCGGGATCAACTTCGCCGGTATGATGAGGCATCTTGCGGACTTTAATCACGTTTCCGGAATCAGATTTAATCTCGTAAACAAACGCAAAGGCGGAATCGGGCAGAAGGGTGTCACCAGCCTTAAACTCGCTGGAGTCATAAAGGCAACTATTGACCAGTACGTATGAGGCGCCATCATTTAACAGATCATCAAATAATTTTGACTCAATAGCCGCCTCATACTTCGCCGCCTGTGTTTCCTCCTGCCCATCACCTTGAGCGGAGTCATTGTCCAGGGAAAAACACATACTAGCAAAGTTGTCGGCATTTAATCTAGTGGGGTTAGCCACCATCATTCCGCCATCCATACTCATCTTAAAAGATGAAAGATTTCCGCCAAGACCAGCGGGATTTAACTCAGTAATAAATGGATTATTAGTAACTGCGCCGCCAACAAGAGTAGGCCCAAATCGCTTTGCGATATGTTTTTCAATAATATTACCCTCTCCATCTTTGACTACATTCCCGTCATCATCCATACAAACAACAGCCATCATTTCATTATGAACATAATCATTCGCAATTTCAGAACTAAAATTTAAAACCTGTCCGCTCTCCGTGTCCTCTTTACCGCGGGCAGTAAGCATCACATCTGCAACAAGCATCGTAAATGGACGCTTTGCGAACTTCCCCTCGCGCTGCTCCTTACGAAGACGGACAGGCATCCCGTAATTCGCACGGTGTTCATGATGATAATCGAATGACACCTTGCGCCCCATAACTTCATCTTCAAAATTCCTCATCAAAGAATCAATAAATTTTTCATCAACACTTACAGTCCCATACCAAGGATGACGCCAAACCCCCGTTCTCCAAATATCAATCGAGATAGTGCCATCATCATTGTATTTAACACAACCATCCGCGGTATTATTTTCATCATCGGTTTTCTTGAACATTTTAATAACAGATAACATGCCTCGATTTTTAATCTCTTCAGACACCGTACTCCATTACACGACCCTCTTGCGCCTGGCCTCACGCTCTTGAGGGGGGCGTTTTGTGGCGCGGTCTTTGTTATTATCATCACGCTTTTCTTGTTGTTCATTATCTACGGTAGCATCGGGATTGCCGCTCCCATCAGTAATATCATCGCCCTCATCGTCATCGGCATCATTAACAACCTTACCCGGCTTCCAATTCTTAAGATCAAATACGTTCTTCGTCATGGTAACTGGAATCTCAAGGGCCTGGGCAATAGCTCCAAGATCGGGCATATGCAGCGGCACCGCTCCGTCGCGGGCCATCTGATTTACAATACCCATCATCTTATTGAAGATTTCCTTGAGCAACTGCTTACGCGTCAATGTCAGTTTCTCGAGTTTAACAGAGCACTTTACCCTTTCTTCCGGCGCAAAGTTATATTTAACAATCCATGGGACCAGTTGATTGTTAATAACATCTTCAACTTCACGCAAAAGAGACTCCTCATTCATTAAATGAACATCTGCATGTGCATCTGTTTGACCAAAAGAGCCGCCCTTACCGGATTGAGTAGCGACGTTATCAGGAACCAACATTGCCCTGCTCATCATTGTATTACAGAATTGCAAAACCTCAATAAACATAAAGATACGTTGATCGTCCATTAAATATTCTACATCCCATAGCGGCTTACCATCTTTGGTATAAACGTTAGGTAAAACACCAACAGAGTTAGACACAAGGCCATTACCAATCTTCAAACCCAACACAAAGTTATTAATCTGCTTCCCCTCAGAATCGGTAGAGAATCCAACAGGGGCACGCACAACGATTGGGGGCGATGCCTTGCGCTCAAGGTATCTAATCATAAACTGCAAAACAATCTGCGACCAATACCACCAAGGATATGCCGGCTTCAGCCTCGAATTGCCAAACCAGTTGCCGTATTGCATATCATTAGTGTGGAAGATTAACTTAGAACGCTTTACCCTAATAGGCTGTGCAGAAAAATCCTTCGACACATTGATTCCAGTAAGATCACCAAACTCATCCAAAAATAAACTATAAGCCCGAGGATGAATAGCAGTAGGCCACATAAGTAACGCCGAATCCTCGTAAACGGTGTCACTCTTTTTCACCTGCTGCTTGTCTGGGGTATCTCTGATTAACTTCAAGTACGGGATCTTCTTCCAATTCTTTTCTAGGCACGAATGCCCCATATCAATACTCATAAGAAGATCACGAACGAACCTGGAATAAATCTTATCGAGCGTCCACTGGACTAATGCTTTAATCTTCTCGGAAGAGCACTCGATAGAGAAATTAACATGCTCAATTGGCTTCTTAATCAAAGCAAGAGACAATGCAATTTGAGCGTCTTTCTGCATACGCTCATAAGTACCATATGAAATCTTTTCTGGATTATATGCGCCGTCGCTAGTATTAGACATATACTTACCGGTCTGTGCCCAAAGGGCGCCGGCATAAGCAGTCTTCCGCCGCATTGCAGCAGAGCCAACCTTTTCTTCTTCAATCTCAGCAACAACACCGTCTGCATCGGAAAAAATATTACCATAATGCTCTAACGCTGCGTCACGAAGAAGCTCATGGAATGAGTCTGCGTCCATTGCGCTTTGAGTCATCTTAACAATGGGCTGTAAATCAGCAGGGAAATCCTCAACGGTAGCATATGGAATACGATGAACGATCTCAGTAACGGCATTCATTTTGGTAGCAGCGGGAATCACACTCGAGCGCGGCTCAGTCCGCGAGAACCCGCTGCCCTGCCCTGTTACCCTGTAGGCTTCTCTTCTCGGGACAAGCGGCATAAAGTCTTCTCCCTAAATCTTCTCAGGTGAAGGTAGTCCAAAAATACTAAACGGAACGGGAAGTCCATTCAATGAGGCGGGACCACCGCTATTAACCACTGGATATGGCACGCCGGACATCGCAGCCAATGCAGCGTTACCAGAAATCAACCTGGGCCTAGAAGTCATTTGAGATACGTCAAACACCTCATTCAAATCAGCATTACCGGCATACAAACGCTCGCCTTTAAATTGTTCACCAATTGTAAGATCGGCACGCATATTCTCAGGAGGAGAGCCAATATTAATCGCCATAGCTTTAGCCCAGAATTTATCGCCATGGTGATCTTTCTCGGTCTTATCCGCGTGAAATAATTCTAACATATTGGGACTAACCGACTTACGAATCGAATGGATTTGATCTATTGATTTTCTATCTTCAGCAATAGCAATACTCATCCCGTCTAAGTGACTTTTAAATGTTTTGCACGTATCCGACTTCCAATTGGTTTCAAAATAGGCAGGAATGATACGACCTGGAAACATGGCTTCTAACTCTTCATAATAAGTAGAACCCATGCCGTTAGCGTCTACTTGCAGCTTCATGGTCGGCAGGTTATTCAACACCCAAACAAGAAATCTTTTCTGCTCGGGGTGCGAAGTGCCCTTGAGCCCCTCGGAATATCTTTCAATCTTCAGTGTGCGACCACTAGAAATTTTGATTTCTTCAAATATGGAAAGCTCCGAAGAGTCTTTCTTACGGCCAACATCATAACCGGCAATTAGATTATAGCCGATTGCACCACTGCGATACATCTTAATTAATTGATCCATATCATCACACCTAAAGAATTTTACATCCTTCTCACCATGATATTTACGAACAATCTTATAAGCAGAAGGTTGCGGATTATCATTGTAATCTAACCAAGTAAATTCACTCATATCACATCCGGCAGTTTCTTCATCGAACGAACCGGGATCAAATTTATGAACCACACCGGACTGGTCAACGTATCGTTGAGAACTCCAGGGGAAAATACACTGATAAATTAACGCCTTGGGGTAAAACTTATATGCTTCACTAAGGAATTCACATTCCATTTCCTGCTTAAAAGAATCAATATCACCCATGGAAGAGAAGAGGTCCTTGAGTTTCTTATTACCAAAAATCTCAACACGCTGCTCTGTGGTCATCATTGGTGCAAATTTTCTAGCATTAATAACGTCTTTGCAAAGCCAAGTACATTCCCACCAGAAGACCCAATGTCTGGAATAAGATTTGTATCTCTTGTTATCTACACCGATTTCATGAAACAGATCACCCTCTCCAAGCGGAGAAGAAATAACAGTAAGCTTACCATCGCCTGTAAGGATGCAGGCGGAGCCAGCCTCATAAAGCTTACGAGCCCACTGACAATGGGCAAGCTCATCAAATAAAATACTGCCGCCGCCGCCTCGTGGCGCCCTTTGGGCGTGAGAGATCAGGCGAGTAACGGTGCTAGTAACCGGATCAATAAATTCAAGTGACTGTCTGCGGTCACGAAGCTTACGGCGCTTAAACTTCTCAGGCATTGCATCATAAATAACCCTAGCATACTGAATCTTGTTAATTGCCTCTTCCATAGTATATGAAATAAACGTCCAATCCTTATTGACGTTTGTTAATTGTGCTTCACCAAGGGCTTCAGCGGCACAAATAAGCGACATACCAACTCGCCGCGACTTACCACACCAACGATATGTGCTAGTATCACTAACCCAATTTTTCTGATAATCCTCGAGTAATAAAGGTTCGCCGTTGAAGGTAAACAACCCTTCAATATAGTTTGGCAATTCGCTCAACCATCTATTAAGATCCTCCTCAGAAGGATTTTCATAAACGATTGCCAGCGGCGATTCACCGGGAAGCTCATCGCTCAAAACACTTGTGATGAATTTATTACTTACCGACAACGCTGGATGAACACGTTCGACATCACGAACATTATCCCAATTAATATCAAACTGCACACGATTGATATCGTCTTCTTCGTCAAGCATTTGATTATTTACTTGGCTCTAGTGATGCCTCAATGACTGTTACTTTATCATCTTTGGCAGGAAGGCGATTCAACCACGAGGTTAATTCTGGATTATTCTCTGCGGCTACTAGCGCACGCTCTTGTCTCTTGGTGGCAGTAATGCGGGTTAGGTTGTATCGCTCTTTAATAGTGTTGAGAGTAAACGAGTGATCTACTTCTTCTTTAACTCGGCTAGTTACGGATTCTGGGTCATCGAGTCTAGCCTCGTGAGCAAGCGTCGAAGAAATCTTAACCAATTTCTCAATGGACAAATCACGAAGGCCACCCTGGTGAACCCTGAGTAATAATTCATCATGGACAGCCTCAACTAACTCGCCCTCTGTGGAAATCCTCTTCTTCATTGCACTAACATGCAGATGATTCTCCGACGAGAACAGGGCGCGCCTAAAGTTTTCGTCAGAAGAACGCCACTTCTTAATAGTATCAACAGCAAGACAAAGGTCTGCCGCAACCATGTCGTCTGTAAAGCCAAAGGCGGAGATTAATCTAATTGCTTTTCGTTGACGAAAGGTTAATCCGGTGCCCAATGCACTTTTATCTACAGTGTCCAGAGCGTCAGCGTAAGGCGATGGGATTGACTCATCTTCTTCATCAACAAGAGCCGCCCTGGCACTAGCGTTAAATCGACCACGCGGCCTAAGCGACGTTTGCTTCTTACCTGCCTTGTTTGATTTGTGATTGTTGTTTAGGCCGAGGATGTCTTCAGCCCTAACGTCATCAATATCATCGTAAGTGTCTTCGGCTTCCGACATAGCTCTTGCCTCCTATTTCCAACCTATACTCCAGGTAAGCCGGCAAAATTACGCTAGCATACAAAAACGCGGACATAATCTCACGACTTTCCGACCACTTCCACAGATTCCCGCCACACCGTTAAAATTTGACATCTGCTGGGAAATGAGGTTGAAGATAGAATGAAACATCTTAAATCTAAATCCTACTTAAAATTTAAACAGAAAGAAAACTATAAACTTAAAAATATAGACAGACATTTCTAAATTTCCTGGGAAGAGAGATTTTGAATTCTTTTCCTGTCTTAAGAAGAAACCTCTTCTTCCCAGTTTTTCTATATTCTCAGAATCTCCCCTCGCGTGCGTACGCGCGCCCGCGGAAGGTCCTACAGAAAAACAAACAAGGAGGGGACAGAGAGGGGATATAGATAGAGGAAGGGGGTTGTAGGGGGAAGGAGAAAGAAAAAGGGGGGAGAGAGGGGAGGCGGCACTTTTCTTGCCCTTCCCTGTCCCCAGGCAAAATCTCCAGCGTAGAGAGAAGGGGTCACGAAACTGTCCCCCCGACCAAGAGGTGCCGATGCCGCTGGTTCCGAAAGTACAGCAGAAGCAAACTATTGCCCTTATTGACAGCGCCAATCTAGCATTTCGGTTTGCTCATAGTTTTCGTGGTCAAACAATTACAACCTCTTCTGGGGTTGACGTTTCGACCGGTGTTATATTTGGAATGTTTGATACTGTTTGGAAGTTAACCGATATTTACAAACTAGATCAGGTATTTTTTGTATTAGAGGGACCACATGATACTAATCCCAGACGTTCCCATCCAGCCTACAAAAGCAAGAGAGCAACTAGCTTTTCCGTCGATATCACTTCCGAGATGCTCCTACTTAGGGGTCTCGCTCCTAAGCTCGGCATTCCCGTAGTTGTTCCTGTTATCGGAGAAGCAGATGACGGTATTGCTTTTCTTACTAGAAAGCTTAGATCGCAAAGTAATGAAATTCTTATTTGCTCCGGCGATCACGATATGCAAGTTATGTTGAATAAAAACATTAAAATAGTAAAGTCAGCAAGCAAAACTGGCGAAAGCTCTAAATCCAGAACACAGGAAGACTTCCAAACGGAATTTGGATTCCATCCTAAATATTTCAGTTTGTTTATGGCCGTGACTGGAGACTCGAGCGATTGCATCCCAGGCATCAAGGGTATTGGCCCAAAGAAGGGAATGGCAGTATTTAGCAATATCTTGGCTGCTGGCTTGAAGCTGTCTCCCGAGACTATCTCGGCAGAATTAATTAAAACATATCCGTCAATCGTTAGTGGTTCTTCGGCAGAATATTTATCGGGGCTAATTAAAGAATATTACTCGCTAACATTCATTAGAAATACGTGGCCAATTGATGTTGCTGTTCCACAAGCTCCTAATATCTCCAAGATAAAGGAAGCATTTGAAACATTGAAAATGAGAAACTTCCTTCGTGATATTAACAGCATCTATTCCAAATGCAGGCATTTCTATTCCAAATGGGACGCAATCAACAGCGAGCTTGCCAGGGTGGGAAACTAATGGAACCAGAAAAACAAGATGCAACCTGTTGTCCGCTTAATCCGCTCTGCAATAATTGGCACTATCTTGATGACAGTGGAATCAATAAGTGTAAATACAGGGGGCCAATGGATTTATGCGTCACTCGCAAACATTCGTCATACTCTAATGACGAAATCAGAAACATGACAGATAAACAATATGAAGTATTCAACAATAACACAAGTAAAGAGATTGGTGTAGCATCCCTTTATATTATGAAAGGTAAATCTTGCAACTATTGTGGTAGGATTGGAATTCACGAAATAACCTGTAGGAACCCATGGGATCTAACAAAATAAGGAGAAACTCTTATGCCTCTTCTTCCTAAAGAATCAACTATTAAAACGCCGGAGCAGCCGGTTAGTAGCAAGTGTTCTCTCTTACCAAAGAAGTCGGCTATTGATGCGACACCAAAGAAGGCTTCAACTGTTAAAATGAAATTATGTAAGGCATGTGGTAAAACCTATCCATTAAGTAAAGAATACTATCCGATTGATAAATCAAAAAGTAATGGATTTAAGTCTAAATGCAAATGGTGCCATCGCGGTAAGAGCAAAGACTATTATAATCGTGTTCTTAAAAAGGAGAAAGCTATTAAGAAACAGACTACGCCGATGGAATGGACGGAACTTAATGCTTGAAGCTAAGACTTCTGCCATTGTAATTAGCACCCAGAAAGAATTGAACGCAATCCCCCAGACGGATTGGAATTGTTATGGTAATCCATTCAAGCCATTGTTCTATGTTAAGTATAGAAAACAGGATAGGTTGTTTTGCTCAGTTATTGCCAGGGATTGCAGTGGTAAACTCGTATCCCTGCCGTGGAATTTCCACGGCAAAGATGTGAAGAAAGGACTCAAAGGAAGGGGCTTGATTAATTGTAGTAAAAAGGAGGCATAATGCCATTAATCCCGAAGAGTAAACCGGTAGACACTTCAAAACTGAAGCATGAATTTATTGAGCTTGGTTGGAAGATTCTATATCACAAATGTCTATATTACGAGTTGGCTGGGAATTCCAGGTATGACTATCTCCGCATCTCGGACAGCGCCTTTGACTCTCTCGAAAAACGCTATCTGCACTTGGCTAAGATTCTAAAGGAGCGCCCGACTGCCCATGAACAGATTGGTTTCAGTCTCGCCAAAGGAAGCGGCCATATGGTGTTAGGCAAAGTATTATTAGATGAATACCTACACTCAAAACAGAGAAAACCACTTGCCCTTATCCCCAAACACAAATAGATTCTCATTTTACAATCAAGTATATTGTGGTTCTGCTACTAATATGAAAGAAGTGCCCAATAATTCAATAGGTTTAGTGTTCACAAGCCCACCGTATTTCGATGCTAAGAAAGAATACCAGCCAGAAGATCAAACCTTAGAGCAGTACCTCTCAATTCTAAAAGCAATGATGAAAGAAAGCTGCCGCGTTTTAATCAAGGGCGGCAGGCTAGTAATCAACGTTGCCAATGTTGGCAGGAATCCCTATATCCCATTGAATGTGTTCATCCATCAAATGGCAGAAGCAGAGAGCCTATTGAGGCGTGGTGAGATTATCTGGGATAAGGGGGCTAGCGCAGGCAACTCAACTGCGTGGGGATCATGGCGCAGTGCTTCCAATCCATCCCTGCGTGATGTTCATGAATACATTCTAGTCTTCTCCAAAGAATCACCCAAGCGAGACAAGCCTCACGGTATTGATTCAGTCTCCGCTGATGACTTCGCCACTTCTACTCAAAGCATTTGGCATATCAACGCTATTTCTGCAAAGAAACGCAAGCATCCTGCCCCTTTCCCCTGTGAGCTAGCGACTCGTGTTATCGAGTTATACTCTTTTGTTGGTGACATTGTACTAGACCCGTTTATGGGAAGCGGGACCACATTGGAAGCCGCAGTGACCCTAAGAAGAAAATACGTTGGTTACGACATCATGCCGGAATATGTTGAATTGGCCAAATCATATATCTCTGAAGCAACCAAGGCGAGAAAGAAAAATGGATGACCTGACCAAAAGAGAGCTTATCTTCCTCCACGTATCAGATATTCATCTTGATGAAGACGATAGTAAAAATAAAAGTGTCAAAGACAATTTTGCCAGATTGGCAGCATATATCCATGCCAACGAAGAAGGCGACTCCCCCAAGAGGCATGTTGTCCTTCTAACTGGTGATATTGGCAATAGCGCCAAGGGCCAAGAGATTAAGAATTTCATGGATATTTTGGAGAGAAACGATATTGGCGACCGCATTATGATGGTGCCAGGCAACCACGACGCATGTAGTCTTGGTAATGAAATCGGCAAACTGTCTTTCAACGAAGACGCCGTTAACCGCTATCAGGCAACACAATTTGAGCTTCTTGCAAAATGCAGAAGATTTATTATGACCTGTGTTGATCCAGACGCCAAGATCCATATCGCCTCCCCCAAGTGTGACTATTTTATCAAGAATAAGTTTTTCTGTTGGACCAATAGGAGCAAGGTGCGCTGCACCCCAAGAATTGTTGAGTATAGTAATCGTAAAATTGTAATTGTGTTGCTTGACAGCAATCCACAGAATGTCATGTTCTCCATCAATTTTGCCCAGGGTGAAATCGGGGCGAAGCAAATGAGCGTACTGAAAGATGTTGCAACCAACAAGAAATACGAAGGGTGGACTAAGATTGTTCTGCTTCATCATCATCCTGTCTATAATAACTTCTTCTTGAAGCTCAAGGATGCAGATGAATTCTTGAAGATTATTTGGGATACGTTTAAGATTGTGTGTTTTGGTCATAAGCACTGCACCAATGAATGGACCAGTCACGCTGGCTATATCAGTGCGGCTCCCGCTCTTAGGGATTTGAATTTCGCATATTCGTACACGTTTGATGTCGATGGCAACGTTACATTTGGGAGGGTACAGTTTTGAAGCAAGAAATGATTCTGGCAGTAGGTTCTTCTAAGCTAGCTTCGCTTATTCGTGAATGTTGTCGTAATTCTTTTGCATATAGAACCATTGATCAAATTCAGAGTGATAAGCTGATCCATCTTATTTCTCCGCATCTTTGGCTCGGCCCAAGGGAAGTTCTGGAAACAGAAGTTGCCTTTAGGCAGATTATCCCATATGTTATTGTTATGGATAAAGACGACAACATTCTCACATATCAGAGAAGTAAGTCACAGGGCGATAAGCGACTCAATAATCTTTACTCTATCGGATTTGGTGGACACATTAATCTGTGCGATGTTAATTCCACTGCTAATAGCTCTTCTAAGCTCTTTGATTTTAGAAGCATCCTCGCAAACGCCATGCGTAGAGAATTGTCTGAAGAGCTTAATCTTCCCATCGGTGATGTCAATAAGGATCAACTCTCTCCTCTTGGCTACATCTTCTTAGGCCACCAATATGGTAACACCGAGGACATTGATGTAAACGTTGTTCATTTTGGCCTGATCTACATTTGGAAGACAGACAGTATTACCATTCCAACCACTAATGATGACGACCTGCGTAATTTCCAACTCGTTCCAATGAAGGATATCCGCAGTAAGTTTGACGTATTCGGCAATGATAATCTTGAAATTTGGTCTACTGTTGCAATGGAATTGCTCGAGAAAAGTAATGTCATTTGAGTCGGCAGAAGACGTTAGAGCACTTATTGAAAAAGAATGTAATGACATTAGAAATCTATTGATTGCAAAGAATAAGAAGTATGGCAATTCAGCACTTAATCCAGTGAGGCTCTTTAGTAAAGGATCTGCCGAAGAAGGCATCAATGTTAGAATTGATGATAAGCTTTCTAGGATCTCTCACGGCTTTGGCAATGATACCACTGCCACTGACGCCACGGCAGAAGATACCGAGCAAGACCTTATTGGATATCTTATTTTGAAACGTGTTCTTAGAAGACTTAACGATGCAAATAAAACAGGCAGGGGAATCTAATGCAAGAATATCAGATTAGGGTTGTGAATGAGAAGAAAGAGCTTGATGAGAAATGCAATCAGCTAGAGCGTTTTTTTGATACTACCTTATTTAAATCTCTTCCAGAGGATGAACAGGGAAGATTAGTTAGGCAACTGTCTCACATGAGAGTCTATTCTAAAATTCTGGCAGAGCGTATTGGTAATTTCAAAGACGATGGCGTAGAGGAAGAGAAGCCAGCAGCGGCTCCCGAGCCGGTTGAGCATATTATGCAATTCTTCAAGTATGCTCATCTTCCGCCACATCTTGCTGAAATTTCTAAGCCATTCTCTGATATGGCACATGATATTGTCAAGAAGCTCCCCCGTAATCCGGAAAGGACTGTTGCGTTGCGTAAACTTTTGGAATCCAAAGACGCCGCCGTTAGGGCATTTATCGCAAAGTAATTAAATCATCTATTTAGTGAAAATGCGAAAAGGCAGTAACGCTCCCGACATCCGGCGTACAGGATGAAGCGCACCGAAAAGGGCAGCGATCCATGCCTCCGCCAAACGACACTCGTGTCACCAGGGCATGACGATCGCTGCCCTTTTCGCGTTTAACCTGCCGCACGCCACACAAATAGAACCAATCTTCGGAGAAGAGCTATGGTTGAAATCATCACACGACAATCTCTTGCCGATCTTATCTTCAAGACTCCATCTATCAATACTAGCCCCCTCTCAAATCTACTATTGAAGTTTGTCGATGAAATGTTGATCCTGCACCCCGATCATAACCCCGTTCTGGGAATTGCCGATATGCTCAATATTAAGGATCTGTTGGTCCTTGTTATGTGGAGGATTCCATTTAACGATCATACGGTGATGTTTAGACTCAATCTCACTAACCTCAACCCATCGTCGGTGATTGTATCTAGTCTATTCGAGCCAAAGGTTCTCAACTTTAATATCTATATTGGCAAGGGCGACAGCATTCTATTCAGGGGAGCC
>Ga0172381_10005462_pt1 | contig 12894 bp, 14 predicted proteins | sample Leawel6488metaG_FD_119754 | JGI IMG/M metagenome (GOLD analysis project Ga0172381, IMG submission 119754) | Leachate microbial communities from a municipal landfill in Southern Ontario, Canada - Leachate well 64-88 metaG | ecosystem: Engineered > Solid waste > Landfill > Unclassified | place...
AGAATTCTGTTCAGCGTATCCGGCACATACCCATCAGTATCCAACGGAGAGGCCAGATTAGCATCTGCAAGCAGCCGAACAGTAGTGTTTGCATCACCCGTCAGGGCAGTACCTTCGGTTCCAAACAAATCCTGACGCTGTCTGACCGCTAATCCTTTTGTCCATGCCGTAGAAGTATGGTTACGGACATAGCAATAGGCGCGAGGGCCAAACAGTTTTTCCAGATCGTAATTCACGTGCTGACCGCCAAGATCGAACTGAGGAGTCGAATCATTGGCGCTAAGGACAACCTGTCCTACGCTCATTTGATTTCTCCTTAGCTGGCGGCGGTAGCGCCGTAAACGATGCCATTGGCGCGAGGGTTATCACAAACCATCTGCGCGGAAAGAACTATATCCCAACGAGTACCGAACTGCTGCTCAAGCTCTTTCGGTCCGACGGTCTTAAATTCTGCCCCGCTGCGGATGTTGAACTCCCATGTATTGGAGTTCAGGAAATAGAAAGTCTCTCCCGAAGCGCCCTGACAAGTTCCGTCAGTCGTATTCAGGAAAGGATCGGCCATTATGGTCATGCCCATATACTTGTTGTGCGGAATGCCCATATCGTTTATTTCCGGATCGACGAAACGCACCTTCTCAAAAACCCGCTGATCGTAGTAGATCAATCCCTGAATCGAGGTCAGACAGAAATCAGGAACGCCCAACCCCTTGGTGGAAATCGTAACATACGCCGTGTCAAACGCATTCTTCAGCGCTTCTCCAACGCTGGATGAATAAATAGTTCCAAGGGCGGAACCAGTACAATACGGACGCCAGTCAGCATACGTAGCACGCGACAGCCCACCATAGCTGTCAGTTGTGTACGTATTGACATTCATCACAGTTTTTAAACCTTCCAGCTTCGCATCAGACCCTTTGCCCTCGCCATACATTGCAACGTGCAGACGCTTATTCTGTGTCATGCGCGCCTGATCGAACTTGGCCTTCAACAGGTCAACGATCTGCTCTTTACCCTGGTTGGCAAGCTGGTCTATGCCGGAGATGACAACGGGCTGAATGTCGTTTGCGAAATCCCAAAAAGCCGGTTCAAGCGGATTCTGGTCTTCCGCCGTGACAATCTGTAAACCCTTGAAAGCTCCACCATCAGAACTGTAACGCACGGCTACAGTTTTACGGATTTTCTCACCGCCACTGATTATCTTGCGGCCCTTTTTCTTCAGCCAGTAGAAAAACGGCATGTCCTGGCTATAAGCGTCAAATACCTTGCTGCTGGTATTATCAAGGGTCGAGGTACCCAGTGCGGCATAAGTTCTGGATATTGTAGTGCTCACTTAAAGCGCCTCCTAAAGCCCCAGTTTGGCCGCTTCCGCTAAGGCCACCTGGCGTGTGTAGTCACTCATGTTCCCGTTATACGGGATAGACTCGGTAGTGCCGGTTACGGTCGAAGGTTGTTCGATTGCGGAAGAATTTTCCATTTTAGCAATAGTCTTTTCCACCATCTTGGTCCCTTCGGCTACAGCGTTGCGTTCCATCTTGTCGAAGTACAAATCGCGGTACGCCCTGTCGAAAGCCCGTAGAGCCTCCTGCGGGTTACGAGCCTGCTGAACCGCCGCCAAAAAATATGGATCGCTTTCGATATGTTCCCTAAGCGCTTTCTGGCCTTCGGTGTCCAACTTGCGTAGAGTCGTGATCTGTTCTGCGGCTTGAGCAACCGCTTCTTTCTGTAGCCTTGACCGTTCGGCTGCCGTCTGCTGCTCGAATGCCTGAGCCTTTTGCTGAATATCCTTGAAAGCAGGAGTCGAGGCTACCATTCTATTAGCGGCGTCGATCTGCTCCGAGGTGAATTCAGGTGGGGCCTCTTGTCCGTTCTGCAAAGCGGCCACAAGTTTATCGAAACGTTCAGCCGAAGGCAGAATTCTTTCGAGTTTTTGGCTTGCATCGGCATACTTTGTTTCGAGTTCCTTGAGTTGCTGCTGACTCTTCGTGAAGGCGGCTTGAGTGTCCTTGAAACGCTTCTCAATACCACTATCAACCGGAGTTTGTGTCTGTACCTGCTGCGTTGACTCCTGCCCATCCGAGAGTCCTACCTGAGAATCCGCAGTCTGCGGGTCAGTTTGGGTCGTGAGGGTATCTTCTGCCATTACTTTTACAACCTTTCGATGGTCGGCAACAAAAAAACGGCTCCCGCCCCCCTATAGGGTGAGAGCCGTTCGGCTTGGTGGATCAGACCTCGCCTTGTTGTTGCCTATGATTGATAAACTACTAAATAGTTACACTGCAAACATGCCGGTCTTGTTTTTCCTGAGTCCTCCGCTGGTAGTCAAAATCTTTTGGGAAATTTGGTTCGGGATGCAATCTCAGACCCTTATCGCGGGCCACTTCTCCTGCGTGCTTCCAACTTCTAAACCGGACATTCGGATCGATTTCCGGTATATAGTTCTTCTCGAACACGTCTATGGTGACACTGGACAGGCTGAACACTCGCTTCAGTGGAGTTCCGCATTCACACACTTCGTTGTCCGCATATTCGAACTTCGGTACATAGCGTTCCGACTTGGTCCCACATTCTGGACATTCATAATCGTAAATCACTTTACATTCCTCCCATCGGAGCACCGGCAGATTCGGCTGGAGTTACGTTTGTAGCTTGTGGCTTTTCTGCCATTGTATTGTAATCTATCGGCTTCATTCCGCTATTGGCAAGTAACTGCTGATGCGCCTGTAAATGCGCCTGTATTTGCTGAGTCGCCATAGGAACAATCTGTATCCGTTGTTCCAGCTGCATAATCTGGTTTCTAAGATCGTTCGCCATTGGAACATTGGCCTGCATATACATCAACGCCTGCTGTTTCATTTGTTCAAGCTGTGTTTGCATTTGTTGTATATCCATGCCAGACATCAGACCCCCGTGTATCCCTATATGTATCTGATGCGATTCTCCAGCCGCCGGAGGAGAAAGTTTCATCCCCTGCATAGCCATCATGTTTTCGGCCTTTGCTAGACCCTCGGCGTCAGGATCAACCTCTGGTAGTATAGACCTTTCGATTTCCTCTTCCGGTATACCAATGGCTTCTCTGGAATATATTTTGTAGATATATTTCTGATCCACAAACGGTAACTTGCTTGAGATGTTGGCCCACTTTTCCACTCTCTGCGCACGCGCCTGGGAATCTTCCTTCTGCGTACTTCCAGCTATTACCCATATTGACATGTCGGCGTTGAGTGTGTCCTGGTCAATCTTAACCCAAGGATTCCGCAAGCCGAACATCTTCATTTCTTGTGGAGCAAGTTCTACCATTAACGGGCTTGACATATTCTTTTGGATTACACGGAAGGCCGTGTGTCCAATTTTCCCAAGCCAGTCTTCAAGCGTGTCCCGTCTCTCGTCCAGCCGAATCTGCAAACCAGTCTGAAGATAATTGGCTTCCGTGGCCGTGCGGTCTTTTGTTGGTCCACCGCGCTGGTACTCAGTTACTCCAGCCATCTGGTCAAAGAAACCAATCAGTCGGTTTATAATAGCATACGAATCTTGGGGAATTTGAGGAACCGGCAGCAACTCCAACCCCACCAGGCCACCTATAACCTTTCCGTCCTTGGGGGTTAGCAATGCCTGCTCTGCTCTTGCTTCTACTTCGGCCCCGCCGGGAAGCGTGTACATCGCCTTCATGCGGGCCAGATAGCCCATTGCATTATTCATTACTTCGTTAATGCTGTCCGATATAGGAGCAATAAATTCGGCGTCCGGCATGGAATAAAATTGGCCCGGCGTCTCGCTGAATTTTAGTTCGTGTATCGGATATTTTTCCAACCCGGCAGGCCAGTCAATTTCCTTCAATATTACCTGATTGCCTTTATCGGGTACTGTATAAACTACCTTTTTGGCCTCCCAGTCCCATATCTCAAATATCTCATAGCAATCGTTCGGAACCTCTTCCCCATTAAACGGGAGTTTATAGGTCGGTTTGATGTCACGATCTTTGGGTTTAGGATAAGAACCAACAGCGTCATCCCGGCGCTTCGGTATCCGGTGAATAACCCACGGACAGTTTGATAGCTTGCTTCCATAGCCATAAGGGACAAGCACATCCCAAGCCGATACCCATTTGCCCCACCACGTTTCTTTGTCTGGAGAATCATCCAGCGTTAATGCCTGCGCGTCTTGCGGCTCAAGAGACTTCAGCCCCTCGGATATATCCTTGTCAACATCGCCCAGCCCGTCTTTGATCTTGGCAAGCGCAGCTTTCTTCTTTTCTATTTTTACCGTGGGTATATGATACCCCTGCTTGTGGTAGCTCATGTTTATCATTAGAGCCTCCACGAGAGCAATCTTAAACTCGTCCTTTTGCCCAGTTTCTTGCATGTAATAGTGCAACAAGTTTTCAGACAGAGCACAGCTATAATTAGCATTCAACGGAACGCTACGGTCAGCGCCCGGACGTACTTTGGCCCTAAAGTTCGGATTCTTAAAATATAACGAAGGGCGTAGATTTTGTAAGTTGTTCCATATAAGATTGAGGAACACGCTATACACATGCTGATCTGCCGGAACCGTTGTGGCCTTGTTGGATAAATAACCCAACCACTTGGGCCAGTTCTCGCTGTTGGCCTTCAGGTGCGACTTGCCTTCCTGTATCCACTTTGAATACTTATCTTCTCTGTCGTCTTTTTTAGCCACTATTATCAATCCTTACGTGATGGACGCTACTGCCCAAGATCGAGAGATGCACCCATAGCGGGATATGTAACACCCGATACATTTTCGTGCGTCACTACATTGTAATGCGTATTACCATCGACGCCAACATAGGTTCCGTAAGCTAATATCCCTGTCGCGCAACGATGAACATTGTTGTTTGTTATAGACGACCAGTTGCCGTGTGTTTCTATCCCGGTTACTATCGCATTGTGGTACCCGTATATATAATTACCAGACACATTTGTTATCGAAATTGCACTGCTATAAATACAAACATTGGTTGAATATAATACTGTGTTATTTGTTATTCTTAGTTGTTCTTGTCCTCCAGTCGCGTATATCCCGTTCTTGCAGCCCATCCAGTAGGTAGCCTGAGTCGGGACGATACGGTTCCCATCTATTATCCCGCCACCGCCTGCGGCGTATATGCCATATACTGCGAGGGTGTCAACGCTGTATATGTTGTTACGCTGAATGTCGTAGTAGTGCTGTGCAAACCAAGTCTCATAACCGAATGCCGACGCCTCTATAACCTTACCATGCACGCTGTAAAAATCATTGTCATAAACCCGGTTGTATTGCGAACGAAAACACAGGCCATTGGGCATATTTTTAAATGTATTAAATCTAAAACCAGAATGGCGGCCCTTGAACTTGACTATGCTGTTATTTTCAAATAAATTTCTTTCCACCAACCAAGACATAGCAGATGAATCAACGTCAAAAATAGTAGAGTTGGCATTTGTAAATCCAGCCACAGAATTATTCACAAAGCCAATACCATTTGAACCATTGATAGCCCGAATCACTCCATGCGCACCAGACGTTCCTATGAAATTTATACCATCAATTACCCATCCGTCGCTTCCTTCTGTTTCCTGAAAAGCATACCCGCCATTATTCACGCGGATGAACACAGGGCCGATCCCGACCAGTTTCCAGTTCCCCTTGGAAATAGTTATTGTGTCGGTCAACTCCACCGTGTCCGCTTTCGTGCCTACCAGATAAACAATACCACCACCGAGATTGCCGATGTTTGTGACAGCGGACTGGAGAGAGTCTTGAACATCCCCCACCATTCTTACTACTATTCCGAAATTCTGAGATTCTCCAGAACCGCCCGTCTGCACATATACGGTATCAACTACCGTGACTGTATCGATCACAAATACGGTGTCAACCACGAATGTAGTGTCATAGACCATAAGCGTATCGGTAATGAACGTGGTGTCGTTCACGACCAGCGTATCTGTAATGTACAAGGTGTCCACCACCCAAAGAGTATCCACTTCAAGCGCGGCGGCGGTGGATGTTATCACGACACTATCCCCCGGTTCCACCTGTACGTCGTATCTCGCCGCGAACAATAGCGACGGGAAGATACACAGCGCCAGTATGAATTTATTGAACATTCTGTATCAATCTCCCATCGATATAAATATACGATGTCCCGGTAGATTGGGTCGATGTTCTGATGGTGTCTGGAGTCCCATAGGTCGTATATCCAGGATTGGCGGCGAACGCCTTGTACCAGTACAAAGAATCCGTCAAAAGACTGTCCACGTAGATTGAAAAATTTCCCGTACTGAATGCTCCGGTCTGCGTTACAGTCACCGTATCTCCACCAAGCGTAGCCCCAAACGGCCACAGCTTAAACCCACGGCTGGTTACGAGTCCGCCGGTGGAATCGATACTACCTACAAACAGTGCCGCCGCTTTCAGCGTATCGCTTACAGTAGTTACGCCCGGAGGATTGAACCTGTAATAAATCACCAAATTCGGATTTTTGGAGTTCGACATAATAAGCGAATAGATATAAGAATCTTCTGTCGGGGTTATCGTGCGTTTAATATCACGATCTGTTATAATTGCAGCCCGTAGGGAATCTACGCCCATTGCAGCCTTAACCGCAGCTATTCCAGCGGCGTTTAGCGGAACACGGACAACCGTGCCATCGTTTGTATTGTCTAACTTAACCCTGCCCGTCCATTCAGTCGGTGTGTGCGCCGCCGACGCAGACCAACCAGTGAAGTCATTAAACCAACTGGTTGCCGGTGCGCCAGAGTGTGTTCCTTGTACCAGCACAACCCTGATAGAGTCGTAAACATTGTCTACTGGTATCATCAGGTTCACAGAATCAACCATCTGCGGAACCGGCAAGTCCACCATCTTGAAGGTTAAATGTGTACGGATAACCCGATAATCGGGAGAGTTTAAACTCGTCTGAACCTGCAAACCAAAAGTGGCAGCAGATGTAAAGGCTTCGGCTACGGCAGCGTCTCTTGCCGTCAAATATGTGGCGTCTATATATTGTGTCCATGCCGAAGATGTGGCTGAAACAGTATCCACCGCCGTAAGCGCAAACACGCGGGCGGGCAAAGCAAGTATAATGGCTAACAGCAATAGCTTTTTCATTTGCCCTCCTTAGTAGGCTATGGTTCCATCAAGGTTGAACAGGATAACATCCGGAGAAATCGCAACGCCGTACTTCTGCATCTTTTTGGGTGCGGCCTGCTTCACCGCTGGTGCGGCAACCTCTCCAGCAGTAGTTGAATCAGAGAATATATCAGCACCAGGCGTCCAATTCCAAGCGTCATTACGGAACGTCCCTGTTATCAGGAAGCGACATACCCCGCCCTTATTCACACTGTCCATCGCTACGCCACGGCCAACAGTTGACACGGAAGTGTCAGCCCTTAGCCACTGGTTCTGTGTAGTGCTGACTTTGTAGACCTTGCCGGGTGATGTGGTGTCGCCGCAAGTGCCGAAGATATAAACTCCGCTTCCGGTCTTGTTTGGTGTCGGGATGGTGTCAAGAACAACCCAATTCCCCATGCTGTCTACAAGCGTATTAGTGTTTGTTATGCGAATGGCAGCGGCGTCAATGCTGTCCTGCAACGTCTGAATCGAATCCCTTGCCGTGGTCTGACCTATGTCCAGCGTATTGATGTCGCCCTGCAACGTCTGTATGCTATCACGCGCCGTGGTGTCAACTGCGTTGTATTGTCCTGCGGATGCGATTGAATCGGCAATAACAAACATCGAATCAACATACCACTTGTTGGTCAGGTGTCTTGCCAGTGTGGGGAAAAGTTCTGCGGATGCTTGGGGTAGCACGGCAAAGTTCAGCGTAGATGCCATCGTTACTTCGGAACCGTAATATACCAAACCGTTAAACGTGGTGGTGTCGTTGGCAAATATCTTGACGCCGGTAATAGACTGCCGAGACGTTTCATCTACTATTCCAGCCGAGTCTTTGGACACCGCAATAAACAACGAACCATTTCCCCAAACTACGTCACCAAGCGTAGCTGTGTGTCCAGTACCAAACGTCAGCCCTCTCCTGATTGCAAGAGTATCGATCACGATTAGGGAGGTAGAATCTACGTTATGTTTGTCAATGGCGCCATTGAGAGCATTCACGAGATTGTCGAACTCGGCATTAAAGGCGTCCGCTTCAATTACATCACCAGTCTGCCACGTTGTCAGGCGCGAAATCGTTGCAGCCCGTAGTACCGGACTCCCTATTGCTGTCATCACCAACAATATAACAATAGGCCATTTAAGCAGTCTCATTGCGGCCTCTTTACTCAATGTAGAAATTCAACTTCAGGTTCACCGTGCTGGCGGCGGTAGCGGCTGCAACAATCTCGTACTTCGCTGATTTCTTAAGAATGATCTCAACCTCTGAACGCGCTTCACCGCCAGTCTTGCCAGCCCCGGAAGCCCCAAGCGTTGCTGGTCTGATTACCGTCCCTCGTCCAGCAATCGCAACTGTGGCGTTTTTCTGAACCACAATCCCACTGGTGTTGGAACTGTTGCGGTCAGAATTAAAAACCGTCATCGTATCACCGCTGGTGATAGTGACATCTTCACGGATCAAAAAGTAAGTTTTGGCCGTGGCGTCAACATTATAAGTCAGGTGGACTTCGGTGGCTGGCGTTACGAGAGAAATCTTTAGGCTGTCATTGGCGCTCGCCAGCGTAGTGTCGTACCAGACATAATAATGCCTGCCCTGGTGTATCGTGTTATGTGAGTAATCAATGCTTTCAACAATCTGCAATCCAATACTATCGGCATGAACAGGCACAGACCGTGTAAACAGCCACTGTACCACGTCACCCTGATTAAGCCCAGTAGTTTTAAACGGGACTTTCCACGTAGAGGTATAGGGGACCAACTGTGTCATCTCGCCACCGTTATTCATAATCTGAATATTCCGGTCGGGAACATATATCCCGGTCCCCTGCGTAGTGAGATTTACCGTGTCCCGGTAGAAGATTTTTACGTTTGGAGAGGCAATCAAAGACCCTTCGACCTGAAGCTCCCATATTTCCGGAGTCTTACCTATGTTTTTACCTACCGTCACCATCCATCGCTGACTCGCAAGCGAATCAGCTTTAATCATCTTCTGTACAGCCATGGAAGCCGTGCTGGATTTATAGGCATAATACCCATCTGGAACATAGGCCATCATCACATTCTGACCAGAGGGGAAATCAAAATCAGCCACAGCGGGCACCGAAACCTGTGCCCATAATCCGGTTGTGCAGAGCAGGAGAAAAACCAGCACTCTCTTCATTTTTCTAACGGCCTCCAATTAATGTTTTTGCGGTGTTCCCCCGCTCTTGTATTTGTTTGATAAGAGCATCTGCGCTAAACATTGGTATCCTCTCTACCGGAACGTCCGGGGCCGGAAACGAACTAAGCGCGTATCTATCTGCGTCCAGCGCGTCACAATGTTCTTGCAATGGGTCATTCCCGTCTTCTTTCCAACGATAAAGCTGGTATTCCTCAAACGTCAGTTCGCATGTTGGATAATAGTACACGCGCTTCAGTTTTGTTTCCTGTTCAATTACTTCTACCTCGATCCTTTCTCCACATCTTGGACAATTAGGAGAGCGTACATCTATCGTCACTGGATACTTGCAATGCTGGCACTGGATGGTCCTGGAGTACAAGGGTGGGCTTATTGGTATTCCGCGAAGCCAGTCCTTTACCCTTGATATTCCCGCCAGCACTTCCGAACCCTGATGATGCACCGCCGAGAGATTGCCGAAAAACTCATTTGCCCCGATGATAGGAATCCCCTGCTGTGGGAATTCGAGCATTACGTGCTTGTCTGCTCCGTGTACACCCGACACCGTGTAGTCGTAATGTTCCCCATAGCACATGACCTTTATGTCTGTAGCAATCTTGCTATTTGCTTCGTTGTGCCAGACCTTTTCCCGAAAGCAGTAAATATCTCCTTCCGGAGCCACCGTATAGCACTTACAAACAAATGTGGCGGGGGATGGATCGAGAGCGCGTATTAAACGCCATCGTTCATTCCGCCGCCGTAACTCGATCTCTTGCGCTTTTTCCCACGACAATTTATGAATGTCGGGATCATAACAACCGGAGTATATGAGTCCAGTAGGTAAAGTGAACTCGCCGTACAGCCGAGAAAGATAGGTAGCCCTGTCGTGCTTGTATTTATTTTCCAGCCGTTCAATTTCATCCTTTGGAAGATAAAAATTAAACTTTGTCGGAAATTTCCAGTACGCCACTTCAGGATCGTTCGAGTCGTTCTTTACTATCATGTAGTACAGAATCGTGTAACCAAGCTGCGGTGTGCAAGAGATAAGCATTGTACCCTTGCGATCCAACAACCGCATTAAGCATTCTTCTATAACCTGCTTATCACTCGGCTCCTCATCAAACCAAACCACATCGAGTTTTCTTCCCTGCAAAGCCGCATATCCAAGCGTCCAACTCTTGAAGTGAATCTGTGTCCCGTTCCGCAACTCAATCATGCGTTCTGAGTTGTTCCAAACGTTCTTTGCGATCTCACGGGCCGGTATCCATTCCAGCAACGACGCCCGTTGAACCGTCCGGGCCGTATCGAGGTCTTTGCTCAGAACCCATATCTGTATCGGCGGCTTTCTCGTCTCGCGCCAGTAGTGACGGCCCAAAGCCATCATCGCCACTTCAGCCGCACAACACTGCGTCTTTCCTGATCGATTTCCCCCGAACACGGCCTTGAGGCGTTTCGGCGAACGGTGAAACTCTATCGAATGCGGTAAAGCAAGATACCTGTACAGGTCTATCCGTGAATTTTCGTATACTTCATACAGGTAACAGAAAGCCTCCTTAAACTTGCGGGGAAGCTTCTTAATCTCTGTATGTTTGAGCATACACGGAATTCACCTTGTCTCGAATAAAACCACAAGTCTGGCCCGGAAAAGCCCGCATACATTTTTCAATGAACGTCTTCAGTCCATGCAAAAAAAGCTGATTAGGAGGGATGGCCCCGTGCAATGCAAGCTCCACAGCCTGGTCAGACGTAAAATCCCTTGCGGTTTCAAGACGGTTGAAGTAGTCAGCCTCAACAATCTCGTCCTTTAGACCATACCGGACTCCCATGTGCCGCTTACCAGACGCCCCACCTTTGAACGGACGTGCGCTGATATTTTTTACGGTTTTCTCGCGTCTAACGGCCAAAGCCTTTTTAGGCATATAGTCTCCATTAATTAAAAAGGACAGAGAAATAAATATCCCTGTCCAAGTAGTAATACATATAAAGAAAAAAGTCAAGCAGCAATTTCAGATTTATAACGAACTTTCTAAGATTTAGAATTTTTCTGACATTTTTTTATGTAATCAAGTAAACCCTGTTCGTGTATTTCCCACTGCCCTGCCATTTTATAACCATCTATCCTTCCCACATCAACCCATAGAATAACAGTACGCGCAGAGCGGCCTACTATATCGGCGGCTTCCTTAACTGAAATATACCCCTTCTGCATTATGCCTTCCCCATTGTATAAGTGTTGTTTCTCTTGTTTAGGCTCTGTTCTTTCATTGTTGCCCATCTGCAATTTTCAGGCCCATAATCTCCATCGTTGTCTATTCTATCAATGGTCAATCCAGGTTTGTACCCATTAGAAAACGCCCAATCCAAAAATACATTTGGGTCGTCCCATTCTTTACAAACCTCTATACCCCTTGCGCCATAGTTTTTATATTCTTGGCAATTTGCATTATAACAACGCCTTCTCATTCGATATAAAACATTACGTAAATTAAACCAATCTTTGTTTATTAATTTACACCTTTGATTAGCCTCGCGTTTCGGACCATTGTGGCTCTTTGGTTTTGTGTAATCATACTCCAAAATGCTCTGTTTATTAACCAGCCACGTACCACCGAGTTTAAAACCCTTTATTCTTTTTGTCTCTATCCACCAAACAACGGTTTGCGCTCGACGTTTTACCATGTCCGTTGCGTCTTTGAGCGGTATGTATCCTTCTATAATTTCTGCTCGCATTTGTTCCTCCGTTACCGATTGAACTCAATGTATTCTTCATGGTCAACATCCATAAACCTGACAAGTTTCAGATTAAAATATCCAAGTATCTTATTCAGTCTGTCGGGAGTATCGGCTACTATTTTAATTTTACACCCCTTATTCCACCGGTCAGACCACAATCCATCCTTGTCAACGAAAAACAAACCATACACCCCGTCTGAACGCATGTTGAACCCGGCGGCGGCGGTGTGTTCCATTTTCCCAAAACCATAATGACGATCTATTGCCTTTACGGCCCATAGGCACAACAACTCCATTGTCGTTTCGTTGGATATACCACCAAGTGTTTCATATCTCCCCAAGTCGCTATCCAAGACCGAACGTTTATATTCTGCTATGTTCGCACACTCGATAGTGCTATTATCTTCGGATAGTTTAATACCAAAATCTATATCCTGCATTTCCCCTCCGGTGGATAAAATCATTATCAAATATTTGCAAGTGTGTAGGTTTTTATCCAGCCAAATACTTCATCTTTTGTATAGCAACGCGAGGAATGTCAATAACCCCAATGGCCTGCCTCCTCCCGCTGTTGGCATGTCCCATACTATGGGCAACCCTGATAAATCGTTTGCTTTTTGACAAAAGCATTCCACAGGTGACAATGTTTGCCGCACAATACTCTGCTGGCATAGCATCTATCCACTCCCATCCTTCTTCTCCACTACAGGAATCCACCCATTCTATATAAACTATCTTCGGTTTTTTCATTCAACCCTCTCTGGTTTTAGTGGCCGGGGAACGGTCAACGTCCGTTGTGTTATGTTTTGCGGTCGGCCCGGTCTTCTAATTCCGGCGCACGGAGCCGCCTGTTGGGTAGTGGCGTGCCGTTCCCACGGCCTGATTAT
>Ga0172381_10005465_pt1 | contig 12890 bp, 17 predicted proteins | sample Leawel6488metaG_FD_119754 | JGI IMG/M metagenome (GOLD analysis project Ga0172381, IMG submission 119754) | Leachate microbial communities from a municipal landfill in Southern Ontario, Canada - Leachate well 64-88 metaG | ecosystem: Engineered > Solid waste > Landfill > Unclassified | place...
TCTCGGGCGGTGTGGGGATGGGCGCGGGGGTCATGTCGTCACGTCCTCGCGGGCGTTCCTGATTGCAGCATCGAGAATTCTATCCGCGCAACGGCGAAAGTCCTGTGTGCTCAAGCGCTTTGCATCACGCAAAGCCTCCAGAGTCTCAAGCATGGCCGGGGCGGCGGCGATCAGGCGCGCGTTAGCTATGTGCTGGTTCCGGGATACGAACATTTGAGGCACGGCGGCAATGCGCGACACTCCTGGCGCTACGATGTCGATAGTGGCCGGGGAATAGCTAGCGACCTTCCACGGACCGGGGGTGTGAGTGGTGGTGTCAGACATTGTTGATAGCCTCCTCGATGCGCCGCATGATCTCGGCATGTGTCAGTGTGAAGTCGTCTTGAAGCGTCCAGCACTGGCCGTCCGCTGTCTGCGCGTATATGGGGGTGATCGCGCCGCATGTGCGCTCACTGATCTTGAAGGACTGGCCGAAGCTGTCCCGCGTCCATCCCTCGGGCGGGAGCACGCCTAGCATGTAATCGAAGTCCTCTTGAGTGCATCGCGTGGGCGGCACGCGGTATGCGGCGTCCTGGCGCTGGGCGAACGCTTCGAGCGTTTCGAGCTGTGCGCCGGGGTCCTCCGTCTGAATCTCGGCGAGCGTCCGCCCGCCGTAGACTCCGCGCCACTCGCCGGAATCGTCACGGACGGCGCTGTCGATCGCTACGGGGTGTCCGTCGCGCTCTGCGGTGAACATCATCCGTGGCATGGCTAGTCCTCCTCCGTCCAAGACGGTGCCTACACGGTTCCCGTTCGCGTCGTACAGGGCTTGGGCCGCTGCCACGCGGCCAACGTGCTCGGGGCCGTACGTGTCGAAGCGCTCGGCGATGTTGTGCAGGATGCGCGGCAACTCGCCGGGGTCGTCCTTAAACGCTGCGTTGCTCGTGTCGATCTCGATTCTGACTAACATGGTGACTCCCTCTCACGTCGGGTGGTGCGCTAGTGCGCGCCTGTCGCGGCACTCCTGGGGGGAGAAGTGCCGCGCGGGGCGGGCGCTAGTCGGTGCGGAGAAGCGCGCCGATCTCGCGTAGAACGTCGGCCTTGTTGGTCCAGTGCAGGATGATGGATGCGTTGGGGCTGATCTCGTACCAGCCGCGCACGAGGGCGGGGAACTCGTCCAGCGGTTCGGTGACGCGGTAGAACCGCGTCGTTGAGCGCCTGGGGTCGTGGGTGATCTCCACGTCGCACGATTGCTCCCGGCGTATCTGTCGTGCCTGGACTGCTTCCTCTCCGTATACGTCGCGTGCTTCGGGCATGGTCTTATCCTTCCTGGTCGGGGTACTGGTCACGGATGAGGGCGTGCGCGGCTTCGCGGGAGAGCCGCAGGTCGCCGTGCTGGTGGTGCCCGTCGCGGGTGTAGAGTCCCGCAAGGCCCGATGCGTAGTCGAAGATGCGGTAATACCCGTTCGGCAGCAGCTCGGCACGGAAACGGCGGGGTGCGGGTGCCTTTGCCGGGCAGCTCCACACGTCGTCAAACCGGGCGGCGCTGCATAGCTGCGGGACGCATCCCAGCTCACTGTGCCGGTCGAACGTGCAACCGGTGGGGCGGTAGGGCTGCAAGGGTAGCGCGCCTTTGAGCGTGGCGGTCATGGGCGGTGCTCCTTTCGGGTCGTTCGCGGGTCTCATGCTCGGATGTTCGCGGCTTCGTTCAGGTGCAAGCCGATGCGGTCAAGGCAAGCCCAGGAGACTTCTACCTCACCGGATGCCGTCCAGACTATCGGGAAGTCCAGGCGCGCGCCTTTCGCTTCGGCGGGTTCCCCCGCGAGCGTGAACCCTCGCCGATTGGCGCGCTCAATGATGCGGCGTTTCTGCTCGTCGTCGTAGCGCATCGTGCATCCTCTCTCACGTGATCGCGGCAAGTGTCCGCGCGTCTGCCTCCTGTCGCCAGGGGGCAGCGGCGCGAGCGCTTTAGGAGATGCGCAGGGTGTCCCCGATGGCGTACCTGCCGGTGCTACTCGTTAGATGCTCGATGCCGGCCACAACGGTTCCGCGATAGCCGCGCTCTCTCATGTCGCGATCTGTGATCTCGGCGGCGTGGTTCTTGTTCATCGCGCACACGTTCAACGAGTACGCCTCTACTTCGGGGGCTGATAGGGGGCCGCTGGTTGTCGTGCCGGTTACGTTGTAGATAGCCTGTCCCATGTCCTCACGTCCTTCTCACGGTGCCCGCTCGGTGTGTCGCGGGTTCTCTACCAGTATGCACAGTATCGTTACCGCCGTAACCCCTCCTTAGCACTTTCTGATAGACGGTCTCACGTTACGGACGAAAGGCGGGACCATGCCGGGGCCGGTGTGTGCTCGGTCCCCTGCTGCGGCGGTCCTGGGCGTCACGGGCGGCTGACCGCGGGGCCGTGTCCCTGCCTGGTAGCGTGGAAGGTAGCGCGCGTTCTGCCTGGTAGACGGTGGCACCTGCTCAATCCTAGACCACCTCTCAATCGGTCCCGTGCTCACGCATGTATGCGGGCGGTGTGCATGTCTCGTGCATCGTCGCAGGTCAGAGCGTGCGCCTGCTCAATCCCCGTACAGCAACGGCGGCAGCGTGCTCGCAGGGCACGCGCTACGACACCAATACAGCGTGCATCGCACCTGCTCACGGCACCCGCCTGCGCAATCTCAGAGCAGCAAGGAGCACGGCAGCGGGGGAACCTGGGGAAGGGGGATATAGGGGGATAGGGAAGGAGGGGGTTCGGGAGTAGTGACGGTCAAGAGCAGTACGGGTGCAGGGTCATGTGGAGTAGAGCCGGGGAGAAGATCGAAGGGCGATAGGGTGGGGACTTCTCGGGGGGGAATCTGGGGGAATCTGATTCCCAACCGGCTCCGCAGACTTCGCACGTACTACCCCGACACCCTTAGCCTGCCCTAAGTCGGGGCCATCCTCGCCCTCTGGTCGCCACCCTCTGCCGCTCCTCTCTCCTTGCCGCCCTGCTCCCCCGCCCCTCTCGTGTCCCGCAGATGTCCACCCTCTCGACTCGCTGCCACGCCGGGGGAGTGATCGCCTGCCGCTGCCCTCGTGTCGCTGCCTGTCCACGGCTCACCCCACCCCTCGCACACCTGGCCGCTGGAAGTCTGGCGCGTGTTGTCGTGCTGTCTGCGGCTGGCGCGTGTCGAGTGGTCGCGGGTCGGGCTGTCGTGGGCTGCGGGCACAGAGCGAGGCAGAGGGCGGGGGGTACCTGGTGGGGGGGTGGCGGGGGTCGCTGTTGTGTTACGTCCCCCGATTCCGACGCGGTGACCTCTCGCACACCCGAAAAAATCCCGGGTGGCTCTTGACACCTGACCCCGCTCTGGCCTACCGTTCCGTGTTGCAGCACGCACCCGTTCGTCCGGCTACTCACGGGTTGGGCTTGAGCAGGAGCGTGATGAGGGACTCGGGGACAAGGCGACCGTGGCTCCACCGGGGGGACACGGTTCCCCGAGGCCCGATGACGTGAGAGGCGGAGGATCGCGCTGATGGCAGACGCAGAGACCACGAGCCGAGCGGTGCTCGAACCCGACACCGAGAAGCAGCTTTCCGTGGAGCGTGCACGCTACGTCTTGCTCGGGTCCAACCGAGCGGTCGAGGAGTTCTGCAAGGCCAAGTTCGGCAAGGCGCTCGACGAGCTGCCCAACGTCCGGTCAGTCACCCGCCCGATGGACGTGTCCGTGATCCGGTCGGACCGCTCGTGGACGCAGCGGGGGACCGCGTACCGTGCTCCTGTCGTGATGCTGCTGCCCGGATGGTCGCGCCAGGAGGGCTTGATGTCCGAGGCGCTGCTGTACGAGCTGGCGATGCTCGACGACGGGAGGCAGTGAAGTGGCTGACCACGAGTTCGACTTGATCGGTCGCGCCGAGGTTCCGATCCCCTGGTCCGCTGACTCGCTCGTCGTGAGTGCTCACGGCATTGACCACACCGAGGTCCGCGTGACGACTCCCGACCGGAACTTCATCCAGGTGCTTCCCACCGCCGAGGGTGTGTCCGCGCTGCTCACGTGGCTGCTCGACAAGCCCTGCATCGATCCGCACCAGCGCGAGGCTGTGACCAGCGAGACTTCCGGTTCTTCGACCACGAATGATGCGCCAGTCGAGTACCCGACGCTTGGCCGAATCGTCGACGAGATGGTCGGCCCTAATGTCTACGCATCCTACGACCGCGGCGGAGACGAGGGGACAACGATCACCCTGTCGTTCCCGCGAGAAGCGAGCGTTGCCGACAAGACCCGCGCGGTCGAGGGGCTTCGCGTGATGCTCGGATTGCGCGTCTGATGCCGCTCACGCACCCTCGCGGGGAACGCTGCGATGTGTGCGACTACCGCTTCCGATCTGACGAACGCCGCGTCCTCACCAAGAGGGGCGGCGTTCTTGTCGCTGTCTGCGTCTCATGCTGGGAGAAGTTGACAGCGGAGCGGAAGCGGGGGTAGCATCCGTCTCGTGAAGCCAGTCTTGGCGCCGGAAGGGGATGCACCATGAACGCGATCGACGCGCTGCGTATGCGCTACCCTGCCATGCAGACCCCCGACATCCCGATGTCGACCAATCCGGTCGCCAACGCCACTCTCCCAGGGGCGACACTCGCCGACCGTCTGCGCCTCGGCCAGATGGGCTACGACGAGATCGGCGCGCTCGACTTCGACACGATGCGGCAGATGCGCTACGCCGAGCAGCAGCAGGCCCAGGGCAAGAACCCCACCGTCACCACGCCTGGGTTCCCGACGCCCATCACTGGAGGCGGGATGCGAAACCGCTACGGCGCCACCGGCCAGAACCCCGCGGCGAATGTGCTCGCCCAGCGCAACGCTGGCATGGCGGGCAAGCAGTGGGGACAGCAGGCCGCTGGCGGTGCCGCCTCCGCGCTCGCCGGTAGGATGGGCCGCTCGGCCTCGCTGGCGTAGTGTCCCGCGCCAAATCTGAGGCTCTCGACAAGCGGATCATCGACCGCGGCATCGCGATCCTCCACGAGCAAGGCCCGTCCGGCCTGTCTCCCTCACACGTCCAGGCTGTTCTCGACGCGGAGAAAGCACGGCTCTCCGATCCAGAGACAGGCCTTGTCTACTTCGCGACTCACTACGGTCGTCTCTACGTCAAGGGCAAGGGCTGGTTCCGATTCCTACCGAACGGGCGCCCGCGCATCGACCCGGACACCGGCAAGTCGTGGGGCTGGCAACCGCAGTTGTGGTCGCAGTTCTCGCGCTTCTACGTGCTACTGATCCTCAAGGCCCGCCAGCTCGGACTCACCTACGGCTGCTCGATGGTCGCGCTGTGGGAAGGTCAGTGGCACGGCAACACGGCCACGCAGCAGGTCGCGGTCATCACGAACAAGATGGCTAACTCCAAGCGCCTGCTCCACCGCGCTAAAGCGATGTACTCGCGTCAACCTGACTGGCTCAACATGCTCTCTCCGCGCGGCTCCGCGTGGGGCACGACCCGCATGGAGTTCGCCAACGGGAGCAGCGTCGAGGCGTTCGCTGGCACGACCGACGCCTCCGCATCCGAGGCCGCGTCCGTGGTCCTCGTCGACGAGGTAGGCAAGATCGAGCAGCTCTCCGAGGTGTTCGCCTCGCTCGAAGCCTGCGCTGACAACGGCGGTCGCATCATCATGTGGGGGACCGTTCGCGAGATCGAGGGTGATGCGTTCTCGCAGCTTCGTGAGTGGGCGTACGACTGCATCAACGGCGATCGCTCCGGTGGGTTCACCCACGAGACTCCTGATGGTCCGATCCACATCCCGGTCTACGAGTCCGACTCCGACATGATGGCTTTCATCTTCCTGCCGTGGCTGCTCGACGCCTCACGAGATATGTCCTGGTACGAGCGCAAGAAGATGCTGTTCAAGGGCAACCTCAAGCTGTTCGGCCAGGAATACCCTGGGTCGGTCGAGGATATGTTCGTGGGTGCCGGGAACGGCTACTTCGACCTCACGCAGATGGAAGCGAAGATCGCCGAGTTGGAGAAGCGTGGCGAGGACGGCATGTCGCTTTGGGAGTCGCGCGACCGCCGCGGGACGCTGCTTTGGGAGAACGAGGAGAAGCGGGTCGTCAAGTTCGTGCCGGATGCTGGCGGCGACGTGGTGCTTCACTGCACCGACGATGAGCTCGCCGCCTTCCTAAAGACGCGCCGACCGTGCAACATCGGGTGCGACTGCGCCGGGGACCGGCCCGATGGCGACTACCACGCGGCGAGCGCCGGACAGGTGGGGCACTACCCCATCCACGAGGACGACGTGATGAAGCCCGAGACCATCATCCGGGCCACGCAGCTCCTCACGATCCACGGCTACATGGACGCGGACCAGTACGCGATGATGCTCGTGCGTGCAGGGTACTTCCTCGGGACCGCGCAGCTCACGGTCGAGGCGAACGGCGTCGGAGTCGCGGTGCTCAAGGCGTGCAAGCGCTACGGCTACCCCAACATCTACATGCGGCGCACCAAACCCGAAAGCAAGCGCGACAAGGCGACGTTGGTCATGGGCTACTACTCGATGAAAGGCACCAAGCACGTCGCGTACGGCGAGGCGGAGCGGCTCGTGCGGAACGACTTTCTCGACATACGAGACATCGCTACGCTCGGCGAGATGATGTTCGTCCGCAACCTCGGCGGTATGCAGATCGGGGCGCCCAAGCCGAAGAAGGACGACCGCTCGGACGCGCTCACGCTGATGGTCGCTGGTTTCTCGACGGCCACGACGTTCGAGCATCCGCGGTTCTATGAGATCGAGCAGGAGCTTGCACAGTTCAGCGTCGAGGCGATTTTGCGCGAGGTCGAGCAGCAGAAGCATCGTCGTGAACTGCTCGGCTCCGACCGGCAGGACTTCATGGCAGGAGGCTACTGATGTCGAGGTTCGACTACCGATGCGGCGAGTGCGCCGAGGTACACGAGGAGTTGCACGCTGTCGGGGAGGCGCCCGACACGAGCGAGTGCCCCACTTGTGGAAATGTCTGCCAGCGAGTATTCTCGCCTCGAAGCGACCAGCTCATCACTCCGGCCCGATGGGGCGAGGACAAAGCTGGAATCCGAGAAGTCACCGGGGGGCACTCGATGAACGACATCCGGCATGACAAAGAGCTGAGAGCGAGGTTCCTCGGATAATGGCTGAGACCAAGACCGCCAGCATCGGCCCCACGCCCGAGGAGCGCATGTTTCAGGAGCAGCTCCGGGGTGCGCTCATCTTCCAGGCCAAGTTCCGGCGCCTTGAGCACTGGCGCGGCTACATCAGAATCCTCGCCCACAACTTCTACTCCGGTGACACGCTCAAGACCGACTCCCCGACGATCAACATCGTCGCCTCCCGTGTCCGGGCGCAACCGCCCAAGCTCGCGTTCGGCGTCCCGTCGTTCGACGTGAAGGTTCTCGGGCACTCCCCGACCAAGAACACCGCCGCCGCGATCGCCGAGTTCCTCCGCATGACGTGGGAGACCGAGCGATTCGACGAGACGACCCGCCGCTGTACGCTCGACTGGCCGACGTTCGGAATCGGCATCGGTTTCACCGGCTACGAAAACTCTGCCGACCAGCAGGTGCTAGACACCAAGCGCAAGTTGTTCGGCGTGTTCACCCCCGAGTTCACGGAGAAGGCATCGCGGATAGTACCCGAGAAGCTCGTGGACATCGCGAGCGCCCGCGAGGAACGCACGTGGCGCGTCATCCTCGACGAGCGGATCTTCCTCGACCGCGTGTCGCCGTTCAACTTCGTGCTCGATCCTGCCGCGGACCACTGGACGGACGCTCAGTTCATGGCCCGCCGCATCTGGCTTCCCTACGAGCGCGCGAAGATGATGTTCGGGATGAACTGCCCGAAGCCCGACAAGGTAGGTAATGTCGCGCTCTACACCAATGACGGGGAGAACGACGACCCGTTCGGCGACTACCAGGACTCCGACCTCGCCTCGCGGATGCCTGACGCGGTGAAGCGTGTCGCGGTGTGGGAACTGTGGAACATCACGCAGAAGAAAACCGCGTACCTCAACGCTGATGACGGTCGCGTGATCCCCGGCCAGGTCTACGACTGGCGATCGCCGTATCCCGACTTCCCGTTCACCCCGCTCATTTGGGATGAGATTCCCGACGTGGTGTGGCCCGAGGGACTCGCCGCGTCTATCAAGCCGATGAACGACGAACTGCACGAGATTCGCCGCCGCGAGCTGGCTGAACTCGGCAAGGCGTTCAACGTCATCCGTGTGAGTCCGAGCGCCAAGCGCGACACTAAAGAGGCGGTCAAGAACCTCAAGGATGGCGGGATCATCTATGCCGAGGAGGGCGAGGTCGAACGTATGCCAGCCACGTTCCTACCTCCCGATGCCTTCCAGGTCGAGCAGCGCGTCAAGGATGACATCGACCAGGTGAGTCACACGACCGCCTACGATGCCGGTTCGATGCCTGTCGTGCGCCGGACGGCGACCGAGGCCAGCTACGCGCAGTCGTCATCCGATGCCGTGGCCGCATACCGCAAGATGGCGGTCGAGCGTTTCGCGAAGGAGGTCGCCGAGCGCACGCTTTCCATCGCGTTCGCGACTCTCGACAAGCCCATCACCCTGCGGATCAACAACGAGGACGAGACCTACACCGACCCGCTCACCGGGATGCTCGTGCCTCTCGGCCAGCCGATCGACTTCGATTTCATCCCCACGGCCCACATCTGCCACGTGTCGATCAAGACGATCGAGGACACGATGATGGCGATGGCGAAGGATGTGGAGCGCCAACAGCTCATGCAAGCCTTCGAGTTGTTCTCGCCGTTCGACTGGTTCAAGAGCCGCGAGTGCGCCGCTCACATCCTATCGTCGATGTCGTCCGTGCGCGACCCGTACAAGTTCGTCGAGGAGTCGGATGCTCCCCAGCAACCTGCCAGCCAACCCGGACTGCCTGACATGCAGGGGCAGATGGGCGCTGGCGCGATGCCGGTAGGGGCACTCCCGCAAGCCGGTGGACTGGAAGGTACTGGAAACATGGGGCAAGGTAGTGGTAACGTCCAAGCCGACGTGCTAGCCGGACTGTTCGGCGGCATGGCCCCGCAACCAGGCGGCATCGCACTCCCGAGTGCGCCCGCCGAATAGGAGGCATGTAGGACATGGAAGGAACAGCACCGCAGGCAGGAGCCGGACCCGTGGAGCCGACCGTCGATCCTGACATCAGCGCCGCGGTAAGCCGTGACTTCGGCATCGAGATTCCCGAGCCTGAGACGGCAACGGCACCCGCGGCACCCGCGGACCCGACCGCCGCAGAGCCGGTAGTCCCCGCCGAGGCTGCACCCGCCGATGGCACCACACCCGAGGGAGAAGCCGCAGCCGAGCCGACCGCCGCAGAGAAGATGCAAGAGCTTCTCGATGCGGTCGAAGGCGATGCTGCAAAGCTCGACCCGGAGAAGGTGCCCGAGGAGCTTCGTCCGTTCCTGAAAGGCTTCCAGCGAAGCTACACGTCCAAGTTCGAGAAGCTGGCAGCAGAGCGCAAGAAGTCCGCCGAGGAGCTTGCAGCCGACGAGCTGTCTACGCTCCGGTCGGAACTCGATGCGCTCAAGGCCGCAAAAGAGCAGCCTGCCGTGCCAGCGCCACAACCTGTTCAGGCGCCCGCCACGCAAGGGCCGACCGCCGAGCAGATTCACGCCCACGTCGTCCAGAGCGTCGAGCGCGACTTCGGCAAGATCGTGACGTATGAGCAGGCTCTTGCGTCGACCGACCCGAAGCAGCTCGAAGTCTACATGCAGCAGAGTGCGGCTATCACCGCACGCACCGAGACCGTCAAAGGGCAGCTCGCCATGAACGCGCGCATCGCTCAACTCGAAGCATCATTCGAGCAGCGACAGGCCGCGGCGCAAAACGAGGCATCTGCCGAAGCGCAGTGGAACGCAGCGGTCGAGGCCGAGCCTCGTCTTGCTGAGTTCAACAATGAAGTGGGAGCGCTGCTCTCGCTGACGACTCCTGACGGGGGCTACAAGTACACCTTGGAGCAGGCTGCGGCACTCGTGCTCGGTGCTGCCTCAAGGGAGCAGGACATCGTGCAGGCACTCGCTGTCGGTACGCACGTAGGCCAGCAGCAGGCCGAGCAGGTGTCGCGGAACAAGAACAACTTCTCCGTACCGTCTGCGTCGACGGCAGGGAGTGGGGGACCGGCCATCACGCCGGAGATGTCCCTTGAGGACATCGCTCTCGCTGCTACCGCCGACCTCTAGGCACGGAGAACGGCCCTTCAAGTGGCGAAAGGAAGTGAACGAAGATGACTCTCGACCAGTTCGATGAGATCGCAACCGCGGTCAACCACGCGATCGACAACGCGGGCGCCCTGGCGAACCAGTGGCAGAACGAGTCCCCGCTCTTTGCCTTCCTCAAGGGCAAGGCCAAGGGACTTGACGGTGGAGACAAGATCCGCGAGAACATCGTGTATCAGAAGAACTCCACGGGTGGCTCGTACGCGGGCTACGACACTCTGGACACGGACCCGAGCGAGGAGCTTGGCTTCGCGTACTACGAGTGGGCGCAGCACTACAAGGCCATGGCGATCGACGAGGCCACCATCCTCAAGACGAGCGGCAAGAACCAGCTCGTCGACCTGCTCACCGCGAAGATCAACAACGCCAAGGACTCCATGTTCGACGACATGGCGACCGCAGCGTTCGCGGATGGCACCGGCACCGACGGCAAGGACATGGACGGCCTCGGGCTGCTCATGGACGCGACCGCCACGCTCGGCGGAATCAGCCCGACCGACAAGACGTGGTGGGTTCCGCAGACCGACTCCACCGCTACCGCGATGGCTCTGTCGTGGATGAACACCATGATAAACAACATCAAGGGTTCGTCCGGCGGAGACCCGATGAAGATGGGTGTCTGCGACCTCATCCTCACGACTCAGACTCTCTACGAGTCGTTCGAGTCGCTGGTCCTCCCGTACGCTCGTACCCCGGGCACGGGCGTCGGCAACCTGGGCTTCACCTCGCTGGCCTACAAGGGCACCGAGATCGCCTGGGACGAGCGTCAGACCGCTGGCGTCGTGGACTTCCTGTCCTCGAAGTACATGGGCCTGCGCTACCTCAACGGGCGCAACTTCAAGCTCGATGGCTGGCGCAAGCCGACCAACCAGGATGCTCGCGTTCAGTTCATCTTCTGGATGGGCCAGATCGTGTGCAACAACCGCCGCCGCCTGGGTCGCGCGACGGCCAAGACCGCTTAGGAGGTGTGACGAACAATGGCTGAGATCACTCCGGTTGATGAACAGCAGGGCATGATCTTCCCACCGAACGCGATGGGACAGGTCGAGCAGATGGTGTACTTCGCATCTGGATTCACGCAGTATCGCCCCTACAACGTCGGGAACACCGCCGACGCCGCAACCTCTCCCGCTGCGGTTGCACCTGTGGCGAACGCCACGTACTCCGGCAAGATTTGCGTGCCGCAGGGCGACACCACCACGACCGCCGGATGGTATCGCGCGGTCATCCAGGGTGTGTGCAACGCCGCTGTCGATGGCGATTCGACCGATGTCGGACTCGGCGACTTCCTCGAAGTCATCGCTGCTGGCACCGCGTTCATCATCGACCACGCAACCGCTCCGACCGGATCGGCTGCTGCAATCGCACGCGAAGCGAACACCGGCGCGGCGGCTACCAAGGAGATTTATCTTCTGGGCCACCAGGTCGTCATCGCTTCTTCGTAAGCCTGACCGCACGGGGGGCTGGGCGACCGGCCCCCCGGCGAGACAGAAAGGTTAGATCATGGCTGACTTGACAGCGTGCCCAATCCCGGCGATTGCGGCACTGAACACCACTGAACTCGCATTCATCAACGGTATTACCGCAGGTACGGGAGCAGCGTCCAAGGCTCTCGTGCTCAACTCGTCCGGTGATGTGACGATGCCCGGCATCGTCGATTTCTCGACATGCGTTCCGGGCACTCACACCGCTGGTTCGATGATCTCTACCGGCACCACGTGGGTGTCTCACTCCGCTGTCGGCGCATGCGCCGTAAAGCTCCTGTGCGCCTCAACCGCCGCGAGTGGCGACTATGCCACCATGCGTATCCGTAGCCGCGCGGATGCGGTAAGCACGGGTGGTGTCGAGGGTATCAACGTCTCTGCGTCCGCGAACATCGCCAACTTCGTCAATCTGTGTGCAGGGTACTTCGCGGTCCAGCCTGGCGCGATCGCTACCACTTCCGCCGACAGCATCGCCACCGCTGTGCACGCGGTCATCGACCGCACCGGGGCATCGTCCGGGCGCACGTGGGTCGCGTGGATCGACACGCACCAGGAGACCAAGAGCGCTGCTGGTGACTACCTGATGAGGCTGTCGCACAACGGCACCGTCGCCAACGACGGCATGGCTACCATCTACAGCGGTGGGCGCATGCCGTACCTGTTGAACTTCGAGGATGAGGGCGCTGGCTGCGTCATCGCCACGTCGGCATCAGGATCACTCACCAAGACGCACGCAATCGCGATCAACACTCCTGACGGCGTGCGCTACATCCAGGCCGGAACCATCGCCTAGACCAAGGAGCTTCCAAAATGGCCGACACGCTTTCAGAACTGCACGCAGAGTACGACAATCTGCGGATGCAACTCGCGCAGGTGATACTCAACATGGACCGTGTGAACGGTGCTATTCGCGTGCTCGAAGCCATGAGAGAGGCTTCTGCCATTGGAGAAGAGAAGCCGGATGCTGATACCGCTGCTAGGGGGGCTGACTGATGACGCTGCAAACAGGCGTGTCGACCGAGGCGTTCGACCAGGAGTCGGCGACCGAGACGCGAGATATCCCGGTGCCCGATTGGGCGCGCAGCGTCTACGTCTCCTTGCCGGTGCTGACCTCCGCTACGCTCACGCATGAGGTGAGCTTCGACGAGGGCACCACGTATGGCGCCCGCGAGTACGATCTGGACGGCACGGCCAA
>Ga0172381_10005468_pt1 | contig 12886 bp, 15 predicted proteins | sample Leawel6488metaG_FD_119754 | JGI IMG/M metagenome (GOLD analysis project Ga0172381, IMG submission 119754) | Leachate microbial communities from a municipal landfill in Southern Ontario, Canada - Leachate well 64-88 metaG | ecosystem: Engineered > Solid waste > Landfill > Unclassified | place...
AAAAGTAGTTTAATTAAAAAATTATTTGTATATCTGTATATTAATCATAAAACTCATAAAAGTGAAGTTATATATTTATTTATTTATCGCACTAATAGTCGCTGGCTATACTGAAATAGTGAGCGTTATTAAAAAATTTTTTATAAAGTATTGTAGGGAATTAATATTTTCTTTTATATTATTAAGTGCTATACTTCCTGTTATATATTCAATACAAACAGGTTGGAGTATACCAGAACTATTAATATGTTATATTTTTCACTTACTATATACTGAGGAAATGGCCAGATATAGTACATATTAATAGTTGGAGAAATAGGATTACTTAATATCTTATAAGATTCAAGGCCAATCTTTCCACATTTAAATCCCAAACACTTACTAAGTATTTGGGTATTAAAGGGAACTATATCATATGGAGTTAATCCATTCTTCAATGCATCATCTATGATAAGTTCAAATTCACGCATTAGAGTTTTCTCCTATCATCTATAAACTTACCATCTTCAGCAGAATGATGTTTAGGTTTCCATCCATGTTCTATAGCTTCAAGAGTCCTTAGGTACTTCTTTGGATTCTGACTGTGACCTACTATCTTTTCCGTATCTTTCTTTACTACTATCTTCCCTTTTATTGCGTAAGGCATCTTTTACCTCCATCACCGATGGACTAGATTTACTTCCTCAACAATTCTTATCCTTGTAGTATATCATCTTTACTAACCTCTAACTCATCAATTAAGAAACTTTTAACAACTACATCTTTTACCTTAGGTACCCAAAGTAAAGATATCCAGAATTCTGTAATCACAGTGTTGGGTGAAACTGATACTGTTAATCTATCAAATGTACTTACTTCTATCTCTGGTGATATAGTTAGTCTTCGTTTATCTAAAGTGAAAGATTTGGAAGTTTTAGATAATTCACTAGCAAGTTCAACAGTAATAACTATACTATCCTTAGGTCTAACACCTAAATCTATTGCACCTTTTGTTATTACTCCATCACAAGGAAACATGTAACGTAGAACATCACCTTCTATCTTATCACCAATTACTGCATTAGATATTGGATAAGGAGTTATTAGTGCACTAGATACTTTATTAGTTCTTCTTGATAACCTATTAGTTATTAATTCAAGTTTAGATAATCTATCTTCTTCCACGATTAGCCCTCCATTTCAGATGTTTCAGCAATTAGTTCTTCTACCAAATCCATTCCTAATTGCTTCATGTCAGTAGCAATAGAATTATTCCAATCATTTACTCCTTGAGTATTTCGGTTGTTAATTTCTATTTGTCTCATAGTTGCCATATATAGTAACATTGGGTGAACTTCAGACCAATAGTTATTATCTGTATCATTGACTAACTCAGCCGAATAAAATAGACCATTGATTATTATAGTTAGTTTTTCACTTGTAGGTACATTAACTATAATCGCATTATATTCGTGAGCATTTCCAGATGGTATATCTATCCACCCAATGAAAGATTCAAATGCACTAGATGAAATATTCTCAGGTATGTATCTAGATATACAAGGTGAATAATACTCAGGAGTTCCAGGAGTACGTGAACTAGGTAATCCTGTTAAATAACCTTCTATCAAATCCTGTGCTCGTTTCTTTTCAAGTTGCCATCTTTCGGTTGTTGAAGCGGCCCAGACTTCCTTTATTGCCCTGCAATAAGGAAACTGTACAGACCAAAATCCAGATTCCATAAATTTAAAACAAGTAGACCATGATTTTTGAGTCTCATCCAATCTATCAAGAAACTTCCTACCTTCATTAATAAAGAAGTCAGCACCTTGATCTACTCCAATATCACTAACAAGATCAAATCTTCCACTTAATTCCCTAAATTTTAATCTAAATTGAAGAAGATTCATAATCACTCCAGATCGTAAATTAATTTTACTATCTGTGGAGAGAGTACCTAAAGACCTCCCTCCACAGTTTACAATGCCCTGGAGGTTAGTTAGGGCACAAGATTGTTGTCAAGACCGACTCCATTAAGCACCGCGCACTTCTGAGGAAGTCCAAACTCAAGACCACACTCGGTCAAGTATTCCTCATTAGTACCATCGATTCTCCGCTGTCCATAACCTTCAGAATGTGTCTTATCAGATGACTCACCATAGAACTGAGTATCATCTATGTACTTATAAGTACATTCCTTAGGCTCAAGCAAGATTCCCATGTTACGAGTTGTTGCATCGTAACTGAAGAGAGGATGAGTTTTCAACATGATAGAGCCGAAAGGTGTAACCCACCGTGTAATCTCCATGCCATAGACTTTCTGCATAGGCTGGAGGTTAATCTGTCCATGCTGTTGTGCAAGAGCATCTAGACCGAGCAAGAATCCAGAGCCGCAAAGGCAAAGTTTCTCGTTCGCACCATAGCGGAATATTTGTTCAAGCATATTCTTAAGCCATACTATTCCACCGTTAGTTGCCGTCCAAGCCCTACCAGCATAGGTAGCGTTCAATGAGTAATCGTCACAGTTAGCCGCGGCATACTGACGGATGAAGTTGATAACACCCATAGTTGTACGCTCAGGCTTTCCATTATCACCGATGTTCTCAGTGCGGATACCCCAGAGAAAAGCAAGCTCCATTTCCCAAGAGTGCATCTCGAGACATTCAGCCTTTGCTTTCTGATACTGGTCACCTGTACGAAGTTTAGTCTTTCGTGCAGTACGAGTGATGGAAAGAGGTGTACGGAAGATCTGTGTTAAGTTATAGACCTTCACCGGATTGAGAGCTATTGCATCCGGCATCTCAACACCCTCAGGATTAATGTTACCAATGATCTTAAATGTATCACAGTCACTAAGATCATGAGCGGTTGAGTTATTGTCGGCTTCGAGGAGTTTCACTGCAAGTGTTGAGTTTACAGTTCCCCTTGTCACACCAGTGATTTTACCAACTACATCAACTCTCCAATCAGATGCATCGCGAAGAAGAATCTGGTGACCTTCTCTGATACGATTTGCAAGTGCAGTTGTTACCTGTACATAAAGTACATCACCAGCCACTCCAGCCCCTACATAAGCAACTGAGAGATCAGGAAGTGTGTACACACCAAGTACTGCACCACCTACAGCCGACTGTTCCTGTGTCCACCAGTGGAACTGTGGATCATCTACTGACTCAGAAGAAATCATTGACAAGATAGCTGTCAATGGAGCCATACCGTTAGGATACAGATAAAGTATCTGCTGTCTCCAATTCATAGGACGCTGATCAGTTACCCAATCACCGGTGCCTCTCATACCTAAGAACATAATAGTTACCTCCGTTAGTTTTAGTGTTGATTACCTATATTCATAACCTTCTTCAAATACAGTAGTGATTGCCGCAAGTGGATGCCAGAAGAGACCATCACTGTAAAGTAACAGTCGATCACACTTCTCGTCAAGAACAATATCAGCCCAGCATTCTGAATCGTCCTTGTCAGTGATAGTAATAGTAAATCCCTGAAGTGCTGCCCTTACTACAATCGAATAGAATCTTCCCTTAGCTTCTGCAACAGGTGGGAGGACTATGGTCATATTAGCTGTGTTAGCATATGGCCGAACTACGTAGTCTGAAGTCACCATCTCAACCGAACCAGCTGGATCGATGAACTTATCAACTACAACTTTATCATGCTGTGCAAACCTATCTTCCAACATTTTGATACCTCCTAATGAATAGTTTTGTTCATCGCCTCGATTTCATTCTGCATAGGCGATATGTCTGGTATGTGTACATCTGCCTTCTTTCCACTACCTTTTGACGGAAGCTTAGGTAGTGGATCATCTTTCTTTGCCTGCCGCTGCAACTTAAGTACATCTCTAGATTGATCTTTTACTATTGCCAAGATATCATCTAATGATTTGTCGGGATTTTTAGATGATACTTCTTCAAATACAGCCGCTACTGTCTTCTTAAATGGTTTAAGATCTTCATTTTCATTATAGAATTTATCGCTTGCCTCCTTTAGTGTTGTTTGTATAGATATGTTAGATTTAACAATATCTGGTATTGAACGAAGAACTTGCTCGGTTGATAAGTCTTTAGCTGTAGCAACACCTTTCTCAAATACTGAATTGAGGAGTTTGTTGAAGGCATCTTTGTCATGAACAATGTCTTCAATATCAAGATCACCGATAAAATCAAGTGGTTCAACTTTAACTGGTTCAACCTTAGGTTCAACCTTATCCTCTTTCACAACTGGATCTTCTTTCTTAATAGTTGATAATGCCTCAAGTTGATTACGAAGATCTGAGATTATCTTATCTTTGTCCTCAATAACAGGTTCATCAGATTTAACCTCAGGGATTACTTCATCTTCCTTTTTATCCTCAACCTTTACATCTTCAACTTTAGGTTCTTCAACCTTAGGCTGTACAACTTCAGGTTCAGGTTTTACTTCTCCTTCATTCTTTCCTTCAAGTGCATCCATCATGTTACCTATTTCATTACTAACATCACCTTCCATAACTAACCTCCAAAGTTTATTTTAAAGCTATTTGACGACTAACTTCTTTCCAATATCCTTGAATTGTAGATCCATTTCCACCTATGTTGACTAATGTAAGAACATCATTTGCCTGTGCAAGAAATGTAGATAATGCAGGTAGTTGATTAAGATAAATTCCACCATTAAGTGCAAGTCCATCAACTATTGATATGTTGTTATCTTGGAATATGAATTGCTTCATTTGACCTTGAGTACCACCTAATATAGATGATATATTTACAGCCGCATCAGCATCTATTACTACTATATCAAGGCCGAAGTTTCCTAGATCAGTCCCTACTGTTAATGAAGTAGTCCCACCTGGAACTGTTAATTCTGTAACTCCTACCTCACCACTACTCCCAGCAAGAAGTGAATTTACAGATGTTCGTGTTTCCCTTATATATAAAGGAAGAGCACTTACAAGTTCAATATCAGTTGGTTTAGTTGCGTCTAACATTTATTTATCCTCCTTCTTAGTTTCAAGATAACTAATGAAAACATCAGGAAGTGTTAGCATATAATCTACCGCTTTCATTCTACCACTTATATCTCCCATATGCAACAGCACCGATGCAGTAGATGGATTGGTAGACTCAGCCTCACTAACTATCGATTCCTGCTCAAGTCTAAATCCTTGTTTCCAAGATTCTAATTCACGCACTATGTCAGCCCAAATAATAGATTTCTTAAATTCTTCTAATGCTTCCTTAGATGCTCTTATTTCTATCTGTTCCATTATTGAACTCCTTGCATATTAATAGGAACCATATTTCCTCTTTGAACCTGATCAGCAACTTGTTCATCAGGCATAGTTTTTTGTTGAATATTATCTACATTCCGTCTAAAGTCTTCTACATTCTTAGCTCCCATTTGCTGAGCTATGTACATAAAAATTCGAGTAACATCAAACTGCTGCGACAATTCAGGATTAGTTCCGATAGTTTTAAACATCTCAATCCATGATGAATTGAAGTTACCTCCAGGTATTGAACCATCCCTGACCAACAAATCATAGTTAATTGCTAGATCATATGGTGTAGCTTTTACACGAGACTTTCCACCAAATGTAGCTTTTAACTGATCTGCATATCGACCAACTATCTTTACATAAGTATCTTGTTTCATATACTGTTGAGTGTGAACTGCAAACATAGTACCTATATCTTGCATAAATTGAAGACCTATTATCATTGCAAGTCGTTGTAAGCGGCTGATTGCTGATCCTCTAGTTCCTTGAAACTCAGCACCTGTTAATCTCTCAGGACCACCTTGACGAAGTGAACCCTGCATAGATTGATCTGCACCTGATATACGATCCATCCAGGATGTTATGTAGGAAGAGTCAGCAATGTTAGTACGTGTAATGTCTGTGGTTGCTAGTTGTTGAATAACTTTGTCAACACCTCTACCCCATGCAGGCCTTCTTAATCTAATTAATTTACCTGGTTGAGGATCTTTCAAGTCCTCTATATTCACCAAATAAGGATCAACTATAAACATATCATTTACAGCTTTCTTTACATTAGCTATGTGTGAATTGAAGAGGAAATCTAATGTATGTTGTAGACCATACAAAACTTCCATTCGTCCTATAGGTGTTATTGAGTAACCATCATATTCAGGAGATGCTACTGCAATAGGAAACATTCCATGATTGTGGTCAGCTCGTTCACATCTAACAATCACATCATCTGAGGCAAGTTCAAAGTACCACTTTTCAACATTTTCTGAATCAGACAATTCCCAGTCTTTTGGAATTATCTTTATGTACATTCTAATTCTATCAACTGGACTTAACACATCTGACATTCTATTAGAGTCAAGTGATCCTCCATGTTTTATTTCCCTATCACTTTGATCAAGTGCAAGAGTTGACCTTTTATTATTTTTAGATTTTAAATACTTCACATTAAACATTCCTGAGTCTACTTGATTCTCTTCACTGAGTAGATTTACATAACTATCTCTATCAACCCAGCCGATAAATTCACCTTTTTGAATATCTGAACTTGCAACAGATGGATCAGGCAGCCACATATAGGGATCTATATTACTTAGTGTGTTACCTTCAAATAGTAATGAATCTACCATTGTTACAAAGTTTTCCTCACTATTACCTAGTTCAGAGGTAGTAATTACATTAGATCTTATTGGTTTCCTACCATACTTTCTAGTCCATTCCGGTAGACCAATTCCTACTCCATATCCAAGAGAGTCACGAAGTACAGTGTGGATTGAAAGTGGTACTTTATTCTTGATACAATGTAGACGAATAACCAACTCCATCAACATTGCACCTACCGTATCATCATCTTCTACTCCTTCATATTGAAACATAGGATCTTGAAAGAAAGCCATTGACAAATAGGTTAACAATGCCTCTAACATTGAATAGCTATAAGGAAATACTATAGTCACAGGTTTGGTTGGATCCTTTAATTTAATCTCATCTTCCTTAATAGACTTAGTATTAGAAATGTCTATGTAAGTAGTCAATGTCTTATCTATCTCACGCCAAGAATCAAAACGCTTAGATATTTCTTTTCTAGATGAAAGTGCCCTCTGCCATATTTTAGTTCTAATCTTATTATGTAAATCAGAACCTGGCTTTAGGTTAAGACCTTCTGGATATTTATAGTTGAAAGTTTCCTTATTATAAATATCGTCTTTCCATGAAGATGGTTCACCTGGTACGATGTAGGGCATTAGTTACTCCTTAATTAAAGTGTAATACACACTTTGCTAATCCTGCTCCGACTCTACTTTCTAACACATGACCTATTTCATAAAAGTGTTTATCATCTGAGAATGGTGAAGATGGATAAGCCTCAGATAATGCTTGTCCAGTTACATAACCAGCATCAGCTGTTAGGAATCCTCTAGCTATATGCCCACGAGTTGTGTTACCTATGAAGTAAACATCAGCTATTCCTGATACTACAACCCATGCTTCAGCACCATCTGCTATTCCTGACTCATAGAATACACCAATAGGATTAGGTACATCAACTATTATTTTCTTAACTGCATTGTCTATAGCTGATGAATCATAAGGTGTTACTACTTCACCTTTTACTGAATTCCCACCAGTTTTGTTAGTTAACTTAACAGCAAATCCACCTTCAGTTGTTAGTAATCCTTTTGAACCTATTGTTACAGCACCTGGATTTATTGCTTGATTAAGTATAATTTCATCTATTGACTTAGGTAACCATTTAGTAGATGGATCATCCCATTGAATTAGGTCTTTATTTGATATAGTTGATAAATTAGCATCTGAGTGAGAAGCTATTGTATGATTAGAGAAAGTAGAATATTTACCGCCTATTGCAATCCACCTTTCATTTCCAGCTCCAGACGCATCTACAACATAGGGCATATTTACAGCTGGGCCACTAGCATCATAGGCATAGATTGTATATTCATCTTGGACTGTAGCTCCATTTACTTTGTAGACTATTATTAATGCACCAGCCGTTCCAACAACTGTATTTAACTCAGTAGGAGATGCTATGTTAGCTACTGACTTCGGTGGTAATATTGAAGCTTGTACATCTGCAAGACGCATAACATGGTCTAGGTTAATAGGTAAACCTGCAGCAATAGGTTGATCTGTTTCGATAGCTGAGTCAAAATCATCAGTATCGTAACCTATCACATTATCCATTGAGCCTATTCTAAAATATACTATAGCCATTTATTCACCAGTTCGTAAAATTAATTTACGATCTCAGAGTCCTAACAATTTGTGATTTATAATCTCAGCCATATTTTTCATAGTCTTTTCCAACCCTTCTATCTTTTCCATTAGTAAAGTAAAACATGAGTCACGACGCTCACAACAAGTGTTTTCTTTTACAGCTTTTCTCCCTCCTGCATAATGACCTATCAATCCAGCTATTATTGCTAATAAAGCAGAACCTAAACCTTGTTCAAGTGGTGTTAAGATCATTGCAAATACCTCCAGTTTTCAACAGGCTTTTCATATTCAAGATCTTTAAATTCTGCTTCTACATCATTAGAATCTTCATCAGGAGGACTGAAGTAACGTTCACCAAGTTCAAGCATTTCAACTATGTATGCGGTAGCATCCATTAAGTCCCAGAGTTTAGAACGAGGAAACATACGGAGCTGCTGCTCAAGTACTTTTATACCAGTACAGGATGCATTGTGATATACATAGCCACCCCTATAGTATGGAACAAGTTCACGAATTCTTTTTACTTTACCTTTCTCATCATTACTACCACCGCGTGCCTTGAGCCATACAAGTTCGAAAAATTTACCTCGTCGGAACATCTCATTTTTAATCGGCTGTTTTATGAATTCAGCTAATCCAGTCTCTTCAATTCCTAGTACTTTTGCACCTAACTTAATACCCATTCCAAAGAGAGCATCATAGATTTCATCTGGATACATCTTTTCATGGACAATATCTCGTATAAAAAGACGAGCACTTACTAGATCAATGCCAATTCCTATCACTGCTGACTCAGCTGACTGAATCTTTACTGTTTTAGCTGGGTCAAGTATGACTACAGTTTCAATATTACGACCTTGTAATTCAACATCTAATGTCTTAATATCATTCTCACTAAGTCCTCGATCCGGTGGTAAGTTATAATATCTAAAGTATTCAGTCCTAAATGAAGCATCCTTTGTTGATATAGGTAAATTCCTAAACTCACGAAAGAATACATCTGTTTGCCCAGCCTGCACATGATGATCCCATTCTTTTGCAATACTTTCATTAGTGATGAATTGAGGAGCAGTTGATTGAAAGTTATCATCACAAGCTTCAAGACGTACAGACTTCCATTCATCTGAATCAAGTAACTTCTGCAACACTGAATCTTCATGCTTAAGTGTATCTATATAAACTATCTTCCAAGATGTAGCAAGTGGACCTATCTGTGGTACAGCTTTAATAACATCTGCATATAACCAAGCATATTGTTTATCCCTATATTCCTTATTCTCTATCATTTCAGGATCTTCAAGATCATCTATTATTATCAAACCTGGTCGATCATTTTTAAATAGCACACCACGAACCTGCTGTCCAGCTCCTCTAGGCCATACTAATGTATCAAATGCTACCCAAGCTTTTTTGCTAAATACTTCATCAAAATCTTTGTTCGCTACATCATGAGTTTTAAATGATCCAAAGAATGCTTTAATGTATCTATTAATTACAAGTTCACGTCGTAAGTTTTCAGTCTGTAGCGATGCCGCATCATGAGATTTATTAATATAAACTATAAATCCAGTATGCCTAAACAATATCCATCTAGCCATTAGACCAAGTGCAACTATACTTGTCTTTCCCCATCCACGAGGTGCTGCAATAGCTACTTTTTGATCAGGTCCATCTATTAAATCAAATATCTTTCCATGTACTTCTTCTGCAAATGGCATATAGAAGCGATCAGGAAATAAGGTCAATGCAGTCATTTGTGTTGATATACTACATTGAGATAAGATTTGTTTTACTTGCTCATCCATTTTATGTCCTTAATAAGGAAGACCTAATATAACATTAAATCCAGTATATGACCAGATAAGACTCCAACCAGTTGCCGGGTAACTTGCATCAAGATCGTTCGTCGAACTGTCGTACCATTTGTCTGATTGGATGCCGGAAGGTTCGAGGGCAAGGGTGATACCGGCCAGTCTCAACGATGAACTATGCGCCCAATGTGTAGGAGTGTCGCCGGTTGCAACAAACCTTACCCCTGCCGCGTTTGAGGATGCCCCGACATTCGCAAAATCATCATCGGCATTGTAGGTATCGATTTGATATTGCTTACCGACTGTCAGTGTTCCTGACGTGATGGCTGTCTGTGTGGCATATTTCCAGCTATCGGGAATAGTTGTTTTCATTGCTAACATTTCGTCTGCCGTGGGGGCGAAATTGAGTATATACACTTTTGCAATAGTACCGGCTACTCTAGCGGTAGACGTACCAAGGATATAAAGAGATGAGGTATATGTCATATTCCATGCTGACGCAGAAACAGTATTCCCTAGTTTTGCATAATCCACATAAAATTCTATATTCGTTCCACGTCTGATACAGGCCATGTCATGAAATGATCCATCTATGATTGCCGGTACGGCTGTAGATTTATATTCAATAGCATTGACCCCATCATATATACCCAGAACACCATTAGGAGACGCTACGTAAAATTGAAATCCCTTAGTAGACGCATACTTCATCATTAACATTTGAGCCGCTGATGGTGTCCAATCAGACAACTTAGTTTTAACTATCAACGCAAAATCACTGGCACCTGCGTTAATCGCTGCATTATTTGCCACCACAATACCGTTACTGCCTGAACCCGCAGCAGTCATATTTATACCTACAGCTCCCTCACACATGAGGGTTATCCACAAGAAAAAGAAGATAATAAAGAAGCAAACTTTCTTCATAGGGTCACTCCTAAAGGTCGGTAATGTATGCTATCTGTAATGTTATTGTGCCGGTGTCAACAAGTGTTGTCAGGTCTACCGCTGCGCCGGTGGCAGCGTCGGTAAATGTCATGTATAGCCTGTGGGAGTTTAGAACACCCTTAACATTTATTGCTGTTGCAGAAAGATTAGTTACCACCGAAGTTGACAATACCGCAACTAAATCCCCAGCAATCCCCGCATCTAACAACAATAAATTGTCTCCACCGACGGTTAGTTGCCAGACACCAGTTATGATAGAATCTTTTCCTATATTATCCTGTTCCGTGTTAGTGTCTCCCCTATAGACCGAGGACGATGAACATTTTATATGATCAGCATCCGAACCGTTGGCTATTGTTATTGTCATTACTCTAGGTTGCCGTTCCAACTTGAGAGGATGTTGAGCAAAAGTAGACGGGTTGTAGCATCCAATTATTTTTGTATCGGTTCCAGCATCTGTTATTGTCGAGACTCGTACTCCGCTCAGAAGGGTATTGTTTACTCCTGACGCAATGACAATGGTTGATGTAAGACCTCCATCGATTTTATTTCCTTGCCCGGCATCAATGACTAAGTTGCCCGCCGTGGCTGCTATACCAGCGTTTAAAAATGGTGAGTAAAAACTATTATTTTGACCGTCTGCAATATGTATATCGTGGGTAGTGTTATTTTCAAAATATAGGCTGTAAAAAGAATTTAACGCAGCCGCCGCCCCGCCAGTAATTGACAAACCTTTTCCGCAATACTCCATCGTCATACCAATAAATCTATTATTGTTTGCGTAATCAATAAGGATTCCTGTCGTTGTAGCAAAACCTACTGCGACATTATCAAACGTGCAATCAGTTGTTCTGTCCGACCCTGAAGTTCTGGTAACGTGTAACCCTATAGCTGGCAATTCTGCCGTTGTCGTACCGGGTACAAAACCTGTGCTTATGTTAAGGTTCCTAAAATTACTATAAACCGAAAATGCTATCTTGAATCCTGTACCTGTTGGTGACATTGGGCCTATGTGAATGTCTGATATATCACAATTGTGCATATCATAAAGATCAAGCCCTATGGTAGTATTGGCATTGCCCTTTAAGTTCAGGTTGTGTAGTCTTGCACCCTTATAATGTGATCCTGATGTATTGTGCAGATCAATCCCCGCCCCTGATCCGGTATGGACAAGATAGACCTTCCCTTGACCCTCTATATCTATATCGGCTAACGCCCACGATGGAGCGGTAGCGTAAGAATAATAGCCCTCTGAAAATACATACTTCTGTGCAGCCGCCCATGTGATAGCGGTCGCCCAACCTGTCCATGGGTCAGCAGATGTGCCTGTGCCAGTAGCGAACCACTGAGGGAGTACGGTAATCCCAGGTCCAAAAACTACATCCCCCGCAGCCATGCCGGAAAAGCATTGACCGGAACAGGAAAAGGGGCCGTTGATGGTTAGTACTATTCCAGGAGATGAAGTAAGAAGTGCACCGTTAGTTATTGAGGTACTAATGTTTGATATAATAGTGTCTGTATAGTCTATATTTGTTGATCTATTTATTAATAGATTTATTTTAGTTGTACTTCCCACAAATGTTAGAAGTGATCGAAGATGGGAAAACCAGATTAATTTTAAATCTGTACTATCAAGAAAGTTAAGATCACCAGCACCTGCAAAGATTTGATAATCACCAGCTTCTATATTTCGTAGATTACTAACTGTAACTCCAGCATTTACTGTGAGGATATTTCCAGGTTCTTCCCATTTTAGATGGACATTAGTTCCAGGTGAATAAGATGATGTTATAGTTTGAGGTTTAGTAATTAGTAAGGTTACTGTATCATTAGTAGTTAGAGCAAAAGCTGTTTCAACATTATTAAACCAACCAGATTTAATAGTTGATCCAGGTGCAAAGTCTATATTTCCAACTCC
>Ga0172381_10005469_pt1 | contig 12886 bp, 12 predicted proteins | sample Leawel6488metaG_FD_119754 | JGI IMG/M metagenome (GOLD analysis project Ga0172381, IMG submission 119754) | Leachate microbial communities from a municipal landfill in Southern Ontario, Canada - Leachate well 64-88 metaG | ecosystem: Engineered > Solid waste > Landfill > Unclassified | place...
AAAGGGCTTATTGTCCGGGCTTTCTTGGCGGGAATAGTAGCTCGTTTCGGTTTTGCCGAAGTGATTCGCTTGCTCTGGCCCCATTCCCGGCACTTTATTGATAACGATGTTAATTTGCTTTTAACTCACGAGGCAACCAGCTCTTTTCCTTCCGGCCATACTTCTTTTTTCTTCGCTTTGGCCGCGGTCATATACGCATACAATAAAAAAGCCGGCGTTCTTTTTATGGCCGGCAGCTTTCTCGTTTCTATTTCCCGAGTTTTCGGGGGGGTCCATTGGCCCGCCGATATTCTGGGGGGCATCCTAGTAGGTTTGTTGTCGGGCTGGTTGATTCTTAAAGTGTTTAAGAAATCCTAAATATATGTGCCGAAGGTGGGACTCGAACCCACAAGGGATTTCTCCCACAACATTTTGAGTGTTGCGTGTTTTCCAATTTCACCACTTCGGCTTAAAAATCGGTAAAAACTTAAATTAGTTTAGCAACTTTTTCTCCAATTGTCAAAAGAGAAATTTTGTGGTAATTTAATTTAATGCCGCGAATAATTGCAATTGCCAACCAGAAAGGAGGAGTGGGCAAAAGTTCGGTAGCGACTAACTTGCCGGTTTTTTTGGCGGCTTTGGGAAAAAGAGTTTTGCTGGTGGATATGGATTCCCAAGCCAACGCTACTCTTTCTCTGGGAATAGCCCCAAGAAAGCTTCCACTTTCGGTTTACCACGCCTTAATGGACCAGGTCAGTCCGTCGGCGGTTATAAGGAAAAGTCCGTTTTTTGGATATGAAATCATGCCGGCCTCTCCGGATTTGGCCGGAGCTACCGTTGAGCTGGTCAATCTTGAAGACCGTGAATTCAAGCTGAGCAGGATATTGGATAAAGTGAAGGATTCCTACGACTACGTATTAATAGATTCGCCTCCGAGTCTGGGAATGCTGACCCTTAACGCTCTTTGCGCAGCCGATGAAGTGCTGATTCCCGTTCAATGCGAATACCTGGCTTTGGAGGGATTGGAGCAGCTTTTAAATACCATAAAGCTCATTCAGGACAACCTTAAAAGCGACCTTAAGATTGCCGGAGCCCTTTTGACGATGTATAGTAGAACCAGCCGCATTTCCAGAGAGGTTTCCAAAGAAGTCAGGAGGGGATTCCCAGGATACGTTTTTGACACTGTAATACCCCGCCAGGTTGCTCTAGCTGAAGCTCCCAGGTTCGGAAAGACCATACTTCAATATGCCCCAACCTCTTTAGCCGCCCAGTCTTATCGAGAGTTAGCTGAAGAATTATTAAAATTAGACGCCGTTTCTTCCAAGGAAGAGAGTCCGGTCATCAAAGAAAATTAATGTGTCGCTTGTCCGGGATATTATAACCCGAGACTGCGCGACAAATTTATTTATATGAAACAATCTTTCGGCAAGGGAATAGAATCATTGATTCCCAAAAAATCCGGAGGCCAGGAAAAGCCATCGGAAAAGAACGAACCGATTTTCTATATTGAAATAGAAAAAATTAAATCCAATCCCTATCAGCCAAGGAAGAATTTTGACCAGGACGGCTTAAAAGCCCTTTCCGATTCAGTCAGGGAATACGGCATTATCCAGCCGCTGCTGGTAAGCCGCATTGAAAAGGAATCGGGAGAGATAGAGTATCAATTGGTTGCGGGCGAGCGAAGGCTTTTGGCCGCAAAAATGGTGGGCTTAAGGCAGGTGCCGGTAATAGTCAGGTCTCCGACCGAACGGGAAAAACTGGAGGTTTCCATTATAGAGAACGTTCAGAGGCTGGATCTTAACGCCATGGAAAAAGCCGAGGCTTATAAGAGGCTCCAGGATGAATTTAACTTCTACCAGAAAGATATAGCCAAGATGGTTGGAAAAAGCCGTGAGGCGGTTGCCAACACCATGAGGCTCCTTGATCTTCCCGAAGAGGCAAGGAGGGCTTTAAGAGAAGAAAGGATAAGCGAAGGGCACGCCAGGGCCATTCTCGGGATAGAAGAACCAGAAAAGCGGAAAGCTCTTCTGGCTAAGATAATGAAAGACGGAATAAGCGTAAGAGAGGCGGAAAGCTTTTCTCAAAAGTTAAGGATTTGGCAGCCGACGGCAAGAAAAGTCTCAGCAGCTTCCAAAGAGATGAAAGACTTGGAAGAGAAAATAAAAGGGACCTTAGGCATTAAAGACATAAGGCTCCGAGCCGAAGGCGGGAGGCACAAGCTTACTGTTATCTTTTCTTCCGGAAAGGAAATAGAAAAATTCCTAGGAAGATTTCAATCTTAAACTTTATGGACGGCGGTCACGCCGTCGATAGATTTTAATTGAGCGAAAAGCCCGTCCAACTCTTCTAGTCCGGATACATTAACTTTGATTCTGGTAACAGCTGTTTTATTTGAAGGACGCACTTCGGAGTAATGGCTGAGAATGCCTATTCCCATTTTGCTGACGGTAGAAAATATATCCCTGGAAAACTCGACTCTGTCCTGCCCCTCTATTTCTATTAGAACGGAATAAGGCAATTCTTCTCCCTCCCAGGATGCCTCTACTATTTTGTGGGGCCATTTTTTTTGGGCTCTAATTAGGTTAAGGCAGTCTTCTTTGTGGACCGAAGCGCCTCTATTCCTGGTTATGTAGGCTTTTATTGGCTGTCCAGGCTTGGGCAGGCAGCATTTGGCTAAAAAAACCTGCATACCCCTTTGTCCGGCTAAAGATATGCCGCCCGTTTTTCCTCCGGATATTTTTTCAAGCTTGAAGGCCGGCTTTTGGGGCTGGGAAAAGAATTCTTTTTCTTTGAATATTTTTTTCAGGATTTCCCTGGGAGAAACTTCGCCTTCTCCCACGGCCACCAAAAGGCCCTCCAGGTCTTTATAAGAGAAAAATTTCAGCATTTCCTCTTTTTTGGAGTGTTCCAGGCCGGCAAAAGAAATTCCCTTAAATTCTTTCAGCGCCTCGTCGAGCATCTTTATCCCTCGGGCCAGATTTTCCGGCCGGGATTCCTGCTTCAGCCAGTTTTTTATTCTTGAGCGGGCTATGCTGGTTTTTGCGAATTCGAGCCAGGCCCTGGACGGCTTTTTGTTTTTTTCCGTTATGATTTCCACCAAGTCTCCGTTTCTGAGAATATGGGACAGGGCGACCATTTTGCCGTTAACTTTAGCCCCGGCGCATTTATTGCCGATTTCCGTATGAACGGTATAAGCGAAATCAACCGGCGTGGCTCCCTCGGGAAGGTCAATGACATCGCCTCTGGGAGTAAACACGAATATCCGGTGCTTAAAGAAATCAATCTTTAGCGCCTCCAAAAATTCCTTTGATTTGGAAACGTCTTTCTGCCAGTCTCTTAATTGCTGGACCCAGGCGAATTTGTCTCCTTGTTTTCCCAGGTCGATTCCTTGTTTGTAGGCCCAATGGGAGCAGATTCCGTTTTCCGCCTCTTCATGCATTTCCCTGGTTTTTATTTGAAATTCAGTAAGCTTTCCGTCGATGCAAAAAACGGTTGTGTGCAGCCCCTGGTAGCCGTTGGGCTTGGGCAGGGCGATGAAATCTTGTATCTTTTGCGGGAGCGGCTTCCAGTGCTTATGTATGGCCCCCAAAGCCCTATAGCAGGAGGTAACGTCTTTGACGATAATCCTAAGGGCAATCAGGTCGTAAATTTTCTCGAAATTCATATCGTATCTTAGCAGCTTTTGGTACAAGCTCCAGTAGGATTTGGCCCTCGAATGCATATCGAGTATTTTCACTCCCTCTTTGAGCAATATTTTTTTCAAGGCCGGCTGGACTTTTTCCAAATAGGCCCTTCTTTTTTCGTATCTTTCCTTAACGTTATTAATCAGCCATTCGTATTCTCTCGGATAAAGGAACGGGAAAGCCAGTCCTTCCAGTTCGACCTTCATTTCTCCCATTCCCAGCCTGTCGGCCAACGGGGCGTATATTTCCAAGGTTTCCAGGGCGATTCGCTTGCGTTTTTCCGGAGGCAGAGAACCGAGAGTTTCCATATTATGCAGCCTGTCTGCCAGTTTTATTAAAACCACCCTGAGGTCTTCGCCCATGGCAAAGAACATTTTTCTCAAGTTTTCAGCTCTTTTGTCTATGGGCTCTTCGGCTCTTTCTTCAACGGTTTTTATTTCCATGCCGCTTTCGGGATAGCGCAGTTTTCCCAGCTTGCTGACTCCGTTCACTAAAAAGGCGACTTCGCTCCCGAATTCTTTTTCAATATCCTGGAGGGTTTTATCCGTGTCGTCGGCTACGTCGTGGAGAAGCCCGGCAGCAATCGTTTTGGAGTCGAGATTCATCTGAGTAAGAATTTCAGCCACTCTTATGGGGTGGATGATGTAGTCTTCTCCGGAGGCTCTTTTCTGCCCGGCATGAGCGGCCTGGGCGAAGTCCATCGCCTTTTTCGTTAGTTTTTGGTCGGAGCCGTTCCTGATTATTTTTTGTATTATTTTCGGAGTTGACATTTCTCAAGATTACATTGTATTGTATGCCAGAGCACTTTAAAAATCAAGGAGGCAGAGAATGAATGATCCCTATATCAAAAGCATGGAAAATGTTTGGAAGGGAACGGAGCATGTCAGGATTAACGAAGGAAAACTTTTGGAACTAGCCGGAAGAATGAAAGAAAGCGAGATGGAGGTTCCAGCCTGGGACGTTGTTCCGGTTCAGCCGGAGAGGAATTGTTCGCTGTCCCACTGGCTCAATTTTATTTGCTGGATTAATACCATTAATTTCGCTTTCAGCAACTTCGAGCCGCCTTTCAATAAGTTTGCCGTCGAATACCCGAAAGGTTCTTTCTGGAGCGGCGCCTTCGCTATGGAAGCCTGTTTTTCAAGGGCTTACCAGGAAGGAATCCCCGTTTTCGATGCCAAATACATGCGCAAGATTTCCAAGAAAGACGTCGAGCGTATATTCCGGCCGACCGATAAAGACCACCAAATTCCCATGCTTTGGGAGAGATGGCGGATTTTCCACGAGATAGGGGAGGTCCTGCTGGACAGGTACGGCGGACTTTGGCAGAATCTTTTCGAAGAAGCTCGTTGGCGGGCTTTCCGGAACGGGAAGGGGGCAGTGGAGCAGCTGGTAGAATTTTTTCCTTCCTTCCAGGACTACAGATACTACAAAAGCTCGCTCTTGTGCTTTCACAAGCGAGCCAAACTTCTGGTTATGATGTACTATGGCAGAGCTGTTAATTCCGAAGGCAGGTTTCCTTTGATTGAAGACATTGACGACATTGGCCCAATTGCCGATTACGAGGTTCCCAAAGCTCTTAAGTTTTTGGGAGTGCTGGAGTATTCTCCGGAATTCGAGGCAATGTTGAACGATCGCTATGTTTTTTCCGAGAACGACGATCAAGAAGTGGAAAGCCGCTTGGCTATGAGCTATGCCATGAAAAGGCTTTGCGAGGAGGCGGGCGTGAATATGGCTCAGGCCGATTACTATATCTGGAACATGGGCCGGAAATCGAAAGACCCCCATATTCTCGTACCGACAACGGATTATTAAAAAATAAAAAAAGCGCTTCTTTTTGGAGAGGCGCTTTTATTTTTTAACGTAGTCGCATTCCTTATTGGAGCATTTTATCTTTTTGTTTTTTTCCACTAATAGGGAGCCGCATTTGGGGCATTTTTCTCCCGTCGGCTTGTCCCAAAGGGCGAAGTCGCAGTCGGGAAAGCGGTTGCATCCGTAAAATATCTTCTTTCTTTTGGTCCTTTTTTCAACTAATTCTCCTTCTCCGCATTTCGGGCACTTAACCCCCAGAATATTTTCCGGAAGAGATTCCGTATATTTGCATTCGGGAAATTTGGAACAGGCGTAGAATTTTCCGAATCTTCCCAGCTTCATTATTAAGGGAGCGCCGCATTTGGGGCAGGTTTTGTCGGTCGGTTTTTCAGTGAAGCCCTTTTTCTGAACTGCTTCATATTTCTTCTCCAGATTTTCGGCGAAGGGCCCGTAGAATTCCCCGATGATTTCTTTCCACTGGGCTTTGCCTTCGGCAACTTCGTCCAGCTTTTCTTCCATTTCGGCAGTGAACTTGATATCAACGATTTTCGGAAAATGCTCTACCAGTAAATCGTTTACCACCAAGCCTATTTCAGTGGGCTGGAAATACCGATTCTCGTTTTTTTCTATGTAGTTTCTATCTTGAATGGTAGAAATAATAGGAGCGTAAGTAGAGGGCCTTCCTATCCCTTCCGCCTCAAGGGCTTTAATCAAGCTGGCTTCGGTATATCTGGCCGGCGGCTGGGTAAAGTGCTGGTCGTATTTGAGCTCCAGAAGCTTAAGCAGCTCTTCTTTTTCCAAAACAGGCAGCTCCGACTCCTCGTATTTTACGGGGTAAACTTTTAAGAATCCGTCGAATTTCAGCGTTTGGCCGTTGGCTCTGAAAGTATACTCTTTAGCTTTAATGTCGACTGCCATCGAATCGAAAATGGCAGAGGCCATCTGGCAGGCTATAAATCTTTGCCAGATAAGCCGGTAAAGCTTCACCTGGTTTTCTTCCACCTTTGCTTCGGATTTTAGGCTGTCAGGGGTTCGTTCCGGAAAAGTCGGCCTTACGGCTTCGTGGGCCTCCTGGGCCCGGCCCTTGCTTTTGTATTTCCTGAACTGGTGGTATTCCGCTCCGTATGTTTCCGTTATGAATTTTTTGGCTGTTCCTATCGCCAATCCGGAAAGATTCAAAGAGTCCGTTCTGTGGTAAGTGATGAATCCTCTTTCATAGAGGTTTTGGGCAATCCTCATGGTTAACTTTGCCGGGAACCGCAGTTTTTTCCAAGCATCTTGCTGGAGGGTGGAAGTAGTAAACGGCGGCAGGGGATTCTTCCTGGTTTCTTTTTTCTCTATATTTTCCACCTTATATTCGGCTCCCTCCAGATTTTTAACTATTTTTTCCGCTTCTTCTTTGTTTTTTATCTCCAGCTTCTCCAGCGGTTTTCCTTCCTTCTTGGATAAAATCGCTTCGAATTCCGTTGATTGGACTTCGGCTTTACTCAATAGGGCGGCGACGCTCCAGTATTCCTGCGGATTGAATTTTTCTATTTCTCTTTCGCGCTCGACCACCAATCTGACGGCTGCTGATTGAACTCTGCCGGCGGATAACCCCCTTGCCACTTTTTTCCATAAGAAAGGGGAGAGTTTGTAGCCCACGATTCTGTCTAAAACCCTTCTCGCCTGCTGGGCGTTAACTAAATTTATATCTATCTCCCTTGGTTTTTCCAGAGCCTCCAGTATGGCCTGTTTGGTGATTTCATGGAAGACGATTCTTTGGTAGGGATTTTTTTCGTTCAAGTTGAGCGTTTGGGCCAAATGCCAAGCAATGGCTTCTCCTTCTCTGTCTTCATCGGTGGCCAGTATCGCCATGTCGCTTTTTTCCAGTTCTTTTTTTAGAGCGGTAACCACTTTTCTGGATTTAGTCGGAGTAACGTATTTGGGCTCAAAGTCTTTTTCTATATCAACACCAAGAGAGCCTTTAGGAAGGTCTCTGATGTGTCCGTAGGAAGAGAGGACCTTATATTCAGGCCCTAAGAATTCCTGCAGCGTTTTTGATTTTGTTGGCGACTCTACTATGACCAGCTTCATTGTTTTCTTAATTTAAGCACGATTTATTCGATATTACAAAAATAGGCATATTAATCCTCTTGAATTTGATGGGAAGTTTCTTTCATTCTTTCAATGGCTTCAGATAGCATTTGACAATAAAGGTTCAGGCCGACTTGGTTGATGGTTCCTGCCTGTTCTTTGCCTAAAATGTTGCCCGCCCCTCTGATTTCCAAATCCCTCAAAGCTATCTTATATCCCGATCCGAGTTCTTCTGCTTCCCTCAGAGCCTTTAATCTTTCCCTAGCTAAGTCCGTCAGTTTTTTTCCGTGGAGGAAATAGGCCTTTGCCTGGGTTTTCGATCTGCCGACTCGTCCTCTAATCTGGTAGGCTTGGCTGAGCCCCAGTCGTCCGGCGTCGGCCACTATTAAGGTATTAACGTTGGGCAGGTCCAGTCCGTTTTCGATTATCGTGGTGGCCACCAGCACGTCAATTTCTTTTGCCTGGAACCGCTCCATGGTTTTTAGCATTTGGCGATCAGACATCCTTCCGTGGATTATTCCTATTCTGGCTTCCGGCACCAATTCTTTAAGGAGTTTAGCAACTCCCTCAATGGTTTCTACGCGGTTGTATAAATAGTATATTTGGCCTTTTCTTTGAAGCTCCTCTAATATAGCTTTTTTAATTGTCTCTTTTGACCAAGGTTTTATGAAAGTCTTTACGGGCAGTCTTTCCAGCGGAGGAGTTTTGACTATGGTTATCTTTTTTAAAGAAGAGAGGGCCAGGTAGAGGGTCCTGGGGATGGGGGTGGCGGAAAGAGAAAGAATATCCAGTCCCGGCCTTATCTTCTTCAGTTTTTCTTTTTGCTGCACCCCGAATCTCTGCTCGTCGTCGATTACAAGAATTCCCAGGTTTTTAAACTCTATATCGGAAGAAAGCAGCCGGTGGGTGCCTATGGCGATATCAATCTCTCCCGACTTTAATTTAGCCGCTATTTTCCCTTGTTCCGTTTTGGATTGGAGCCTGCTCATCAAAGCCGTTTTCACCGGCAATCCGGCCAGCCGGGATTGGAAGTTTTGGAAATGCTGGGAAGCCAGGATGGTGGTGGGGCAGATCATGGCCGCCTGCCTGCCGCCGCTGACCGCTTTCATGATGGTTCTCAATGCAATTTCCGTTTTCCCGAAACCCACGTCCCCGCAGATTATTCTGTCCATCGGCAGCTCCGATTCCTCCAAATCCTTATCAATGTCGGCTATCGCCTGGATTTGGTCGGGAGTTTCGATATAGGGAAAAGTTTCCCTTATCCTTCCGTCCATATCTTCATCTCTGAAGTAAGCCTGACGGGTGGCGATTTGCCTCTTGGCGTAAATAGAAAGAAGTTCAGCGGCCAGCTTTTCAGTTTCCTCTTTGACTCTTCTCTTGGTATTTCCCCAAATTGAAGATCCCAGCCTTGAAACCAGGGGTTTTGTAAAACCAACGTATCTGGATAATTTCCTTTCCAGCTCTTTGGGAACATAAAGCTTGTCGCCGGCTGCGTACTGGAGAACATGGTATTCCTTTTCTTCCAGAATTATTTCTTCCTGGTATACGCCTATGCCGTGGTCGAGATGAACGAGGTAATCCCCGGACTTCAAAGCGCCAAGCTGTGAATATACCTTTTGGTTTTTCAGCTTTTTTTTCAATCTTTTCCTGGCCTCATTTTCTTCCACTTCCATGGGCAGCCATTCAAGGCTTTCAATGCTGTTTCCGTAGAATCCTATCCTAACCGGCCGGATTGAATTTAAGGGAAATATATCAACGGTCCCGCCGCGCCTGGAAATTTCTCCCGGAGCTGCGACCTGTTGGACCACTTCGTATCCCATCTCGTCCAGCTTTCTCAGTAATTGGGAAAAATTAAACTGCTGGTTTTTTTCGAGAAGAAGCAGATTGTCTTCGAAAAACGACTGGGTTTTTCTTGCCTCAATTATCTTTTTAAAGTTTTCTTCAAACCAAAAATTCCCCTTTTCCAGAAAGTAGGGGGTGATGCTGGCTATTAAAATTGTGTCCGTTTCTTTCCTTGACAATTCCATCCAGGAGAAGTATAAGATTATATCAGGCTCTTTGTCAAATCAAAGATAAGGAGGGCAAAATGGGCAGATCAAGGATTTTTTCCGTCGGAGATAATATACTGTTTAAAGACGAAGAATCTAGGGAAGACCTAAAAGGCCAGATTATAGACTACGATTTTTACAAAAGACCAGATGTCAGATTTTTTACAGTGATTACCGAGCAGGGGAAAGAAAGAGAAATCAGGGAAGACCAGATAATCAAAAAAATAAAAGCCGCGACTTGAGCGGCTAAAGGCCGGGATTAATCAGTTTAATCCCGGTTTTTCATTTCTTCGGCTATTTTTTTGAGCACTTCCTTCAGCTCCTTCATTTCCTCCTTACCGAATTTTTTCAATACGAAATCTTCAACGTTTTCCGGCTTGCCGGCTGCAGGGCAAATGCCTATGCGGATTCTTTTGAAATCCTTGGTTTTCATCTGGTCGATAATAGATTGTACTCCTTTGTGCCCGGCCGATCCCCGGCTTTCGGATATCTTATATTCGCCGAAAGGCAGGTCTATATCGTCGTGGATTATCCAAAGGTCTTTCGGCTCGGCTCCGTAATAGTCCGCAAGTTCCTTGACGGCTTTGCCGGAGTTGTTCATGAATGTTTTAGGCTTGGCTAAAACAGACCCAGCCGGCTTGTCTTTCTTTAATTCTTCTATGGCCATAAATCCGGCGTTGTGCCGGGTTCCCTCGTATTTTCCGCCCGGGTTTCCCAGGCCGATGATTAATTTCATAACTGTTTTTATTATATCACACCCTATTGTATTTGAAGAAAATTTTGGTATAATCATTAAAGTATATGAAAAGTTTTCTTTTCTTTATTTGGGAAGTCTCCAAGATAGTCATTATCGCCCTGCTGATAGTCGTCCCTATCCGCTATTTTGTCTTTCAGCCCTTTTTTGTCAGGGGCCAGAGCATGGAGCCGACTTTCTACGACGGAGATTATCTGATTATCGACGAGATAACCTATCAATTCAGAGGACCGCAGAGAGGGGAAGCAATAGTTTTCAATTATCCCAACGATCCTTCGCAGAAGTACATTAAGAGAATAGTGGGTCTGCCAACGGAAACGGTTGTGATAGAAGACGGGCAGATTACCATATATGCGGACGGCATTCCCCAGGCCTTAGACGAATCGGATTATTTGCCGGAATCCTACACGACCAGCGGCGATCTGGAAATCCGCTTGGATAACAATGAATATTTCGTCCTCGGCGACAACAGGGCCGTATCTTCCGATTCTCGCAGATGGGGCCCGCTTCCAGAGGGAAATATAATCGGCAGGGTCTTTTTAAGGGCTTGGCCCATTGCCGCTATGGCAAAGATAGAAGCCCCTCAATACTAAATTATGACTAAACCTCCAAAATTCCAAGCGCCAACCGGAATGCACGACATACTTCCAGAAGACCAGCCTTATTTCCAGAAGTTTTACAGTACCGCTTCTTCGGTGGCCGGATTTTACGGATTTGATAAAATAGAAACCCCTATTGTGGAGGAAGCGGAACTTTTTTCCAAAGGGGTGGGAATGTCTACAGACATAGTTGAAAAGCAGATGTATGTTTTGAGAACCAGGGGCGGGGATTATCTGGCCTTAAGGCCGGAGTTTACCGCCGGCGTTTCCAGGGCTTACATTGAGCACGGCATGTTTAATCTGCCCCAGCCTCTGAAATTCTATTCCTTCGGCCCTCTTTTCAGGTCAGAAAGGCCCCAGGCGGGCAGATACCGCCAATTTCACCAGTTCAATTTAGAGGTTTTCGGAGAACAGAACTCAGTTATGGACGCCCAGCTTATACAGATTTTCTACAATATACTCACAGAGCTTAAATTCAAGAATCTGGTCATAGAAATAAACAGCATCGGCGACAGCCAGTGCCGCCCCTACTACAAAAAGCTTTTATCCAACTATCTTAAATCCAGGGAGAGCTCATTGTGCGCCGACTGCCGGAGAAGGATAAAGCAAAATCCTTTGAGGGTGCTGGATTGTAAAGAAGAAAAATGCCAGCCCGTGAAGGCTCAGGCTCCCCAGATAGTCGACCATCTTTGCGAACCCTGCAAGTCTCATTTTAAGGAAGTGCTGGAGTTCCTCGACGAGCTTGACTTGCCCTACCGTTTGAACCCATACTTGGTAAGAGGGCTGGATTACTACACCAAAACCGTTTTTGAAATATTCGAAGAGACGGAAGAAGGAGAAAAGATGGGGTCTTTAGTGGGCGGAGGAAGATACGACGGACTGGTCAGGTTGCTCGGGGGAAAGGATACTCCCGCCTGCGGAGCTGCTGCCGGAGTGGAAAGAATAGTGGAAACATTGAAAGCGAGAAGCAAGAAAGAATCTTCTCTGCAGCAGCAGGGAAGAGGGGTATTTCTGGCTCAGCTTGGCGGATTTGCTAAGAGAAAAAGCTTGAAGCTGTTCGAGGAGCTGAGGAAAGCCAAGATTCCCGTAGCCGAGTCGTTCGGCAGGGATTCCTTAAAAACCCAGCTTAGAATCGCCGATAAATACCAGGTCCCTTATACCTTGATAATCGGACAAAAAGAGGCCCTGGAAGATTCCGTTTTAATAAGGGATATGAAGACGGGCAAGCAGGATTCGGTTAAGCTGGATAGGGCGGTGGCAGAGATTAAAAAAAGATTAAAGTAAGGCGTATGGCAGACTGCATTTTCTGCAAAATAGCCAAAAAAGAAATACCGGCGGAAACTCTTTTTGAAAGCGACAACATTATTGCTTTTAAAGATGCAAATCCGATAGCTCCGGTACATGTATTGGTTATTCCCAAAAAGCACATCAAAAGCGTTGCCGAGCTGCATGAAGAAGACGCAGGATTGATGGGAGAAATTATTCTTTCAGCCAAAAAAATAGCTGAAGATCTGGAAATTTCCCAGAACGGCTACAAATTGTTAATCAGGGTCGGCAAATACGGAGGGCAGGAAGTGGACCACCTTCATCTTCATTTGATCGGGGGAGCGCCGCTTTCCGAAGAAATTCAACCGATTTCTTAAGAAAATAATCATTATGACACTAAAAGTAAAAAAACAAGACAAAGAAAACACTCAATCTTTAGTTCGCCGCTTCCAGAAGAGCGTTCAGCAGGCCGGTATTTTGATTAGGGCCAGGAAAAACCGCTTCCACCAAAGGAACAAAAGCGAGACAGCCCAAAAAAGAGCCGCCCTTAGGAAGGAAGAACTGAGAAAAGAGTACGCCAAATTAAAAAAGTTGGGCAAAATATAATGGACTTAAGAGAACAAATCAACAAGGAATTAAACGAAGCCTTTAAAGGAAAGGAAGAGCTTAAGG
>Ga0172381_10005470_pt1 | contig 12883 bp, 21 predicted proteins | sample Leawel6488metaG_FD_119754 | JGI IMG/M metagenome (GOLD analysis project Ga0172381, IMG submission 119754) | Leachate microbial communities from a municipal landfill in Southern Ontario, Canada - Leachate well 64-88 metaG | ecosystem: Engineered > Solid waste > Landfill > Unclassified | place...
AATCTGCACATTTAATTAATATAATCAGGAATACTATAAATAAAATTAAGTTAATTGCTATCATTTTCACCTCTAATATACGCAAGATTGTAGAGTTTAAAAATTTCTCGTTTTATTTTTCAGCAAAGTTTATATAGTTTAGTTCTTGGTTAAAGTTAGAGGTGCAAAATAAACCCTATCTTTGCAAAAATATAACTTATTATTAAAACTAAAATGATAAAAAAGACAAAAAAAATACTCACTAAGGAAAAAATATTAAAAAAAGACAATAAACAAAATACTAAATTTTTCTTAGAAGTTAAAAAAATAGCAAAAGATGCTAGCACACCAGAATATATGCTTGATAGTGATGTTGGTTTAGATTTAAAAGCTAATGAAAATATTGGTTTAAAACCAATGGAGCAAAAGGCAATAAGAACTGGCATAATAATAAAAATTCCTGCTGGTCATGTTGGTTTAATAAGAGACAGGTCCGGGATAGTTAAAAATATGAATGTGCATACAGCAGCAGGAACATTTGACCCAGATTATCGAGGAGAAGTTTCTATAATGCTTGTAAATTTCGGAGATGAAGAAGTTGAAATTGAAAAGGGCATGAGAATTGCACAGATGATTATTCTCCCAGTAACAAAAGTTGAAGTGAAAGTAGTTCAATCTTTGTCTACAACAGAAAGAGGAAGCAGAGGTTTCGGGTCTACAGGAATAAAAGATAAACTTAAACTTTTTAAGGAATTAGAAGAAGAAATAAATAAATAAAAGTAAAAAAATGAAAAAGGTAATTGAAAAAAAGATTGAAAAGGCAGAAAAAGAAATTCAAGAAGCAGAAGATGCTGTTTTAGAAGCAGCAGAAGATGCTGATGAAGAAGCAAAAGAATATCTTACAAATGCTGCAAGAGACATTGAAAAAGCAGAAGCAGAAGTAATTGAATCTCAAGATTAAGCTATTTATTAAAAACCTTTAAAAAGATAATTCTCTTTTTTATTTAGAGGTGTAAATATGAATAAGGTTCTAAAATATTTAATTTTATCTGACATTGTTCTTTTCACAGGATTTGGCTTTATTTCACCGATTATATCAATTTTTATTAATGATAACATTTCTGGAGGAAATATTTTTACTGCAGGTATTGCAAGTACAATTTTCCTAATCACGCATGCTTTGCTTCAGATAGCGTTTTCTTATTGGTTTAAGCCCAAGGATAGATTATGGATGTTAATATTAGGAACAGCATTTATTGCAATAGTTCCATTTGGTTATCTTGTATCTACTAATATTTGGCATATTTTTATTTTAGAATTTCTTTATGGTATAGGAGCAGGCTTCGCTTATCCTGCTTGGTCAAGTTTATTTACAGCGAATTTAGAAAAAGGAAAAAGAGGATTTCAATATGCACTTTATTCTTCAGGAGTGGGAATAGGTTCAGCAATAACTGGAACAATCGGAGCTTGGATAGCAGAAAATGTTGGATTCCAGTGGGTATTTATTTTCACAGGCGTTTTTGCAATTGCAGGTTTAATACTTTTATTGTTCTTAAACAAAAAAGAAGCCTTGAAAAAAATCTAATTAAATAATTAATCATGACAATTAAAACCTCCTTTAATCATTTGCAGATTTATGTCTCTAATAAAAAAGTTTCTTTTCCCTTTTATAAGAATTTGTTGATGTTTCTGGGTTATAAGATAATAGAAGAAAATAATGAAAATTTGGGAATGAGAAATAAACCTACAGATATTTGGATAAAAGAAGTTCCAATAGAGAATAAAAATAATAAATTTAGTAGAAGAAATATAGGTGTTAATCATTTAGCCTTTGGTGTTTCTAAAAAAGAACATGTTGATAAGTTTTCTAAAGAATTTTTAACTAAGCACAAAATAAAGCCTCTTTACAACAGTCCCAGAGCTTTTCCAGAGTATACTAAAAAGTATTATGCAGTATATTTTGAAGACCCCGATGGGATTAAATTAGAAGTGATGTTTTTATAATTATACAGGATTATACATTTATAATTTTTAATTAAATAAATTTATAACTTCTTTTATTCTTAATATTTAATGAAAAACTTAAGAGAAATTCAAAAAGTATACAACTTAGAATTAGAAAAAGTTGTAGATTCTATTAAACAGAATAAATGTAGAAAAGTTTTAATTCAGTTTGCAGATGGACTAAAACCTTATGCAACAGAAATTGCAGATTATCTTGAAGAAAAAACAGGTGTTGAAGTTTTAATTTGGTTAGGGAGTTGTTATGGGGCATGTGATGTTCCAGTAGGTCTTGATAACTTAGGTATAGACATGACTATTCAATTTGGACATAATTCAATGATGCCAACATACTAAAATGAATGATAGATTGACAAACTTTTTACTGAATGAATTAAATTTAACCCCCGCCGTAGATCAGATAACACTTAATTTTGAAGATTATTCTTGTCCAGATAATATTTATTCAGACATTGAAATCTATGATTTTAAAAATCCCATGCAAAGGCAAGCAATTGAATATAAAATTAAAGAGGAAATCGGATTGCCCCCAAATAAACCTCTAGATGAAATTTTAATAAATAGTTTAATGAATTTTAATTTTAAATATCAAGGCAAAAAGCAAGGGGAATTGAAATTCTATTTTGTCTCCAAAGTAATTCCTTTTGAATATTCCTTACAAGTTAATCGTGCTATTTTTCCAGAATGTGTTCTAAACTAGCTTTACCAAAAGGTTTTTAAATAATTGATGTTACTTTATAGTAATGATAATAATACCATTTGAACATGGAGAGGATGCAAGAATAAGAGAGTTGAAAAAATTTGATATTCCTAACTTGGAGACTATTATTCAGGATTTAGACATTCAAAAGAATTTTTTTAAATTAGAATCAAGTGAAGATTATTTTGAATCTGCTGTTGCCTGGAATAATACAAAACCAAGAGATTATTATAGGTTTGTGATTGAATGTAACAAACACTCTAAATCAATTCAATTTCCTGCAGGATATATTCATCTAATAAAAGATGATTCAGAAAACAAGGCTCAGGTAGACTTTTTTATTGATAAAAAATATAGAAATCGACATCTTGCTTCTTCGGCACTTCAAATTATTTCTAACTTTGCATTTCAAAATTTACATTTAGATACACTTGAAGCAAGGATTAATCCAAATAATGAAGCTGTTAAAAGAGTTTTATTAAAGAATGGATTTGAGCTCTATGATCAAGGTAATTATGATTTAGAAAAAGATGGTACAAAAGATGAATTTGAAGTTTACGCAGCTTTTAATAATTAAATCCATCCAAATAAAATAGATAACCCAACTAAGAACAATAATATTCCTGCAATTAAATGAAGTCTTTTTATGTTTCTTTCTTTCCAATCTGCAACTTCTCCAATAACAAAAATTCCAAGAAAAATTAATAATACTATTATTAACATAGGAAGAACAAAGATAAAGGTATAATATAAAAGCCAAGGAATTGATGCTAGAAACCCTATTTTAGATAATATTTCTGAGGCAACAAAAAGTGGTCCACTTGTGCAAGGCAGCAAGAATAAAGTAACAACGAATCCAATCAGAAAAGCCCCTAAAGTTGAAGTTGCCTTTTCAGTAATTCTTTTTACTTTTGGTCTCATAAATAAAGGCATTTCTGTTGCAAAACTGCCTTTTTTATAAAAAAAGAAATCTTTTATATTAAGAGCTCCAAGTAACATTGCTAAAATTGCCATGCCTTTAGTAACATAAATAGCACTATTTCTTAAAAATTCCCCCAAAACTCTAAAAAATTGAGTTATTACTAAACCATAAGTTAAGTATCCAATAAAAACTGCTGCAACAAAAGCTAATCCTCCAAAAAGAACTTGCTTTTTTTTATCTGGATTTTGTGTCAAAATTGCAACTAAAATCATAACAAGCACTGCAATTGCACAAGGATTAACTGAATCAGCTAATGCAAGAAGAGTTATTTTACCGATTGTAAAATCTAACATTTTGTGAGTTCTCTTAATTTATCTATTGATAGAACTCCCTCATAATTTCTATGATTAATAATCCAAGTAGGAGTTGATGCAATATTTTTATTTGCACATTTCTCATATTCATAAAAGCAATCAACTATAGTTAAATATTGAACATTTTCTCCAAACATTTCTTCTTGGGTTTGACAATGCGAACATCCTAATTGAACATACAGAATTGATTTCTCTCCAATGCATTTTGCGATTTCTTCAGAAGTATCATAGTTTTGTCTTACAATTGCAAAATATGCTATTACTGCAATTAAAACAAAGATTAATATTGTAATCCATATAGAAGATCTCTTATCTTTTTCAGCTCTTTCCATTATGTAAGTTAAGGTAAAAGTGTTTTTAAAGGTTTTTAAGAGTGATAGAAATTTATCTAATGTTCAGAGATGTCTAATTTAGTAATCTTCAACTTCTTCTGAATCTTCCTTAGTCTCTGCCTTTGCATCTTCTTTCATGTCTTCTTCTGTAATAGAGTTAACCATATCTTTAAATTTCTTGAAATCAGGTGCAAGAATTCTAACTCCAGATTTTGTAAACCCAGTATATCTATCCGAAGTTACAAATTCTCTAATTGTAAATCCTTTTCTATTTCCAAAGTCATCAAGTCTAAGAACAATGTCTGTTGTGTCGTTTTTCTTTATTTTTCCAATATCTTTTTCCATTCTAAATTGAAGTCTAAAGGTTTTATAAATCTTAGTGTTACTTTTTATCCTCTAATTTTTCTCTTTGCTCTTTTCTCTGTTGCTCAAAATCTTTTAGATTATTAAAATATTCAGTTGAAAAATGTTTCATTAGCTTATTTCTTTCTTCCAAAGGAGAATAAATTTCATTTTTATTTGCATTCCAAGCTCCCCTAAGAGTATAAAGTATAGTCCCTTTTTCTGTATTTAATATTAAAACATCTTGTTCATCAAGTTTACCTTTTTCTCCTAAATCTAAAAATATCCCAAAATTAGGTTTTTTATTAACAATTTTTTTGGCTGTTTCAAATTCTTCATTATTTATCTGTGTTGGGTAGTTATTAAGCGCGCAAGACGTTATTAGAGGTATGCTTAATGCAAGAACTTTAAGTATATTTTTCATTTTGCTCTGCTTTTTAAATAATTATGCAAGTATTTAAAGTATTCTTTGTTTTCCTTATTTGCCATTTTTTCAACAATTAATTCTGGGGTTGAATGAGCAAGTCTACCCAAAACAGGATTATGATTAACAATTAAATCAAAGTTTTCTGTTAAACCTTTTGCTTCAATTCCATCAATTCTTGAATTTGCAGGAAGCATTTTTTGAATTTCATAACCAAGATGCGTTGCAATGATTAAAAAGCAATTTTGTTTTATATAATAATCTGCAGTTGCTGCAATAATATTACCTGCAACTCCTGGTTCTGTAACAGATTCTATTTCGTCTGCTAAAATAAATGTTTTATTTCCTGGTTTAATCTCAGACATTTGAGTTAAAAGGGTTTCAAACGCACCTTTTGACATAGAACCCTTGTTTTTTGCAAAATAATAAACTTCACTAAATAAGGGAATTCTAATTTTTCCAAATAAAGGTAATCCAATTTGTGAAAGTGAAATTAATTGCAAAATATGCTCAATAAGAGTTGTTTTTCCACCAGAATTTGCTCCAGTTAAGATAGAGCATTTTTCTTTTTCAGAAAGTCTAAATGAAATAGGTTTAGGGTTTTCAATTAGCAGACTTTTCGAATTTTCAATTAATAATTCCTCAGAAAATTCTGGAAAATACATTTCTGAATTAATAAACTGTGAAATACCAGAAACAAAATCAAAAAATAAAATTTCATCTGAAAGTTCTTCTAGTTTTTTTGGAATATTTTTTAATTTATTTGAATTTTCTTTAACTTTTTCAGCAAGACTTGAGAATTCATTTGCAGTTTGTCTTTGAATTATGTTATTTAATTCTTCTTCGTCGAGAGAAAGTGGGATTCCAATATTAACTGTTCCTCTGGGAATATTTAATTCTGTAATTGTTTGTTCAACAATCTGTTTTAGTTCAATAGGCAAAATTCTTTTACTGAGAATATCTACTAAAGATGCTCCAGATAAAGTGAGTTGCTTTATTTTTTCAGATATAATGGAATTAGCTTCTAAAATTTTATCAGTTAGTTTATCTGGGTCAAGAGAATTTGATTCTCCACTATTCGTTAATTCAGTTAGAGGTATTAATTCTTGAACAATTTCGTTTATTTTTCCAAGGCGTATATTATTATTTAATAAGTTAAGATTATCAATCCACCCAGAAAAGAGCTCTAAATATCTTTCTAAATAAACTTCATCTATTTTTTTAAAAAATACTGCTTGAGGTAAAGATTCAAGAGCAAGCGAGAATTCATCACATTTAATTATTTGCACAACATCACAAGATTCAAGAAGAGAAACATCTGATTCAGAAACTAACATTTTTGCAGGGCATCCCATTTTTTTTAATGAGGTAAATGTTTCTGCATCTTCTGTAACAACTAGAACATCATACCGTGGCTTCCACCAAGATTTAGGAGTTTTCAATTTTTCTAAAAATTTATTTGAAATTTTATTCTGTGAAATTTCTCTAAAAAAGTTTTGTCTTCTGATTAGTTCTTCAATATCTTTTGTAAATGTGAATAAATTAAAGATATTTGCAGTGTCTGCAAATATAAAATTCTGCGATATCTTTTGAAGTGTTCGAGTATGAATAGACTTTGCATCCCTAGTCTTGTAAACTGATTCTTGTTTCAGATTTAAGGCACTCTTTGTAGAATTAAATGCAGAAAGATTGTTTTCTTTAATAAAAGAAAGTATTTTTGATTTCATAAAAATTTAGGGATTTAGAAATTTATAAACTGAGTGTTATCACTGAAAAGAATTATTTATTATATTTATTCATAAGTTCATAACAAATTAAAGCTTCATCTGAAATGTGCTGAGATTGCAATCTTTCTAAGTATTCTCTTGCAACATCAAACCGTTCTTTTCCAATAAAAGTTCTTCTAGCTAACCCCGGTAAAGGAGGATATGGAAATTTGCTGTTCCCTTCCAATTCAATAATTGGAACTTCAGTTGCATAAGCAAGACCAATGTGATAAAGTCCATATTTACTATGCTGTTCACCCTTTGGAAAATTAACAACAACCAAATCAAATTTCTTGCTAAAATCTTGTAATTCATTAATTGGGGGTCTTGTGTAGACTTCTTTAAATTCTGAAATTTCTGCAATAAGTTTTTCCATTCCTGGTTCTTCTAAGCATCCAGTAAACAAAATGCTTTTACAAACTTCTCTTGTTTTAGTTTTATTCTCAACTTGGATTGGGAGATTTTTATTAAAATTAAACTCATTTCTTTTTAAAAATTCAATAGCTCTATTTTTATCTGTGTAATAATGTGAAGCAATTTGTTCTATTAAAGAATCTCTTTTATCATTTTCATCAACTGCAATAATACAATTGCCGCTTGCTCTAGCTGCTCCAAGCTCACAATAAGACATTGTTCCGGCTCTTTTATTTCCAAATAAATAAACTAAAGAAATAGGACAATTCATTGCAGAATTCATATCTTCACTATCTAATTTTGCAATACAGCTTTGATTATGATTTCTTGGATCATCAAAATCTAAATTTGGCAAATTTTCTATAAAAAAATCTCTCCAATCTGAATATTGCGGATTGTTTGTTCGAAAACCTCCCACAGAATAAACTTGCTTTTGAATCATTTTTATTTCTTCTTTATTTTTTTAGAAGAAGTTTTTTTCACTCTCTTCTTAGAATTTTCTTTTTTAGCAGTTCCTTCAAAAATATCTACTGTCTTATCTATAATATCATTATCTTTAGCTTTTAGTTCCACATATTCAGGTTCTTCTGTCTTGGGAAATTCAAATACTTTCATAGAATCTTTTATTTCTTTTATTATTCTATCTGCTTTAACATCGTTTTTTGTTCTCTTTGACATAATTGGCTTTCTGAGGAAAAGTGTATATAAAATTGCCAATGATAAAATTAAAATACCAATGATTAAAGTAATTATCATACTTTTCTTGAGCTAAAAGGGTTTTTAAGAATTATGATAATAGAAGATATACTTATTCTTCAATAACTTCAGCTTTAATAATTTTAATTTCTTTTTTTGGCTTATCTCTGTAATCTGTTGGGATATTAGAAATTTCTTCAACAATCTTCATTCCTTCCACAACCTCTCCAAAAGCAGGATGCCTTTTGTCTAAATATCCATTATCTGCCACATTCAAGAAGAATTGACTTCCGCCAGTATTAGGGCCTGCATTTGCCATAGAGATTGTACCTTTCTTATTTTGCTTAGGAGGATTAGTGAATTCATCTCTAATTGTGTATCCTGGGCCTCCAATACCTGTACCTGTAGGGTCTCCACCTTGAATCATAAAATCTTTGATTACTCTATGAAAGATAATTCCATCATAAAATCCTTCTTTAACTAACTTTACAAAATTATTAGAGGTTTTAGGCATATCCTTGTAAAGTTCAATTATAATATTTCCAAAGTTAGTATTTAACTTTACTTTTGTCATATTTTAAATAAGAAATTTTGAGTTTTAAAGTTTTTTATCTGTGTAATAATAACTATTTAATAGTAACTTTTATAAATTAGCTTCTTTTTCAAAAAATTATGAAAACAATTAAAGAATTTGACAGATTAAATAAAGTTATTTTTGAAGACAAGAATGATATGGTTAATAGTTGCCTTAGATTAGCATTTTATTACGAAAACCCTTATTTTAGAGGTAAAACTGGGTTTGGATTTGAAGACTGCATAAATTGGTTTAAAGAAAAGAAAGGATCAAAATTTATAACTCACATAGGAGGTTTTAATATTCCAAGTTATATACTCGAAGATTTTTATGAGAATCAATTTAATCCATTAACAGATTCAGAAAGCAGATTACTTGAAACTTTTGAAAAAAATAGAGAGGAGAAGCATTATATTATTTCTTATAGTACTGAATCCGCATATTCAGAAACTCACGAAATTGCTCATGCTTTATATTATTTAAATGAACAGTACTATCAAATGATGAGAGAGGATGTCCTTGGGTCGATTCCCCCATTGTTTAAGGCGAAAATTTACCAAATGTTAGATAAATCTGGAATTTATCATCCTGCGGTTTTTGCTGATGAAGCTCAAGCATATTTAATCAGTTATCCAGAATATTTTATAGAAGAGATAGAAAAAGAAGACTTAAAACAATATTCTAATAAAGCTCAAGTAATTTTTGATAAATTTATGAAGCAAAAACAATTTAGCGCAAATTATAAATTAAGTTCTTCCCAAATCTTTTGTGCTGTAAGATAGACTGGATCTTTATGAAGAATGCCCGAATCATGATTAACTAAATATCCTGCAACAAAGTGTTTGCCCTTTTCTTTAAGATATTTTTCTAATTCATTATCTTTCCTGTAATTACTTTTTGTAAAATCTGTTGTTTCTCCTTCCTTAAACAATTTAATTGCTTGAGTAAGTTCATAATAAGGATTATCTTCAGTTATGATATTGCCGTCACTATCTGCAAGATAATGACCTGAATAAATGGATTTTGATTTTAAGAATAATCTTGCACTAGAAATCGCTTCATTAAAATCTTTTTGTAATTTTTTACCAGCTATTCCTTTTTCAAAATAATCATTAATTGATTCAATCATGGAGATTTACTATTAAATTATACTTTATAAAAATTATTGTAATAAAAATATCTTGATTTAATCTTTCATTTCAATCTTAATATTAACTGACTTTGGAACTTTCATTCTCATGATGTGGTGAAGAACCTTTTCATTTGCTGGCAAATCAATTAATCTCTTATGGATTCTCATTTCAAAATTATCAAAAGTCGCAGTTCCACTTCCACATGGAGATTTTCTAGTTGTCACCTTTAATTTTTTTGTAGGTAAGGGTATGGGTCCGCTAATTGCTATTCCTGATTTTTTTGCTAAGTCTTTAATTGACTCACAGATATTGTTCAACATTTCGATATCTGTACTATCCAGTCTTATTCTTACCTTTGGCATTTTAGTTATTTAAATGTCAAATGGGAAATTCTTCTGAATTTCGCTTTTGGCATATTGAAGATATAAAATCTTGATTTAAAAACCTTTTTATCAGAGAATATTCATGCTCCTTAGATTAAATTTAAATAATACCTTCAATTGATGTTAATATGATAGACATTAAATTAATTAGAGAGAATCCAGAGTTAGTAAAAGCAAATATAAAAAAGAAATTTCAGAATGATAAATTGCCATTAGTTGATGAAATTATCAAGCTTGATGAAAAATGGAGAAAATTCAAGTTTGACGAAGACAAACTACGTTCTGAAAGAAATTCCGTGTCTAAAGAAGTATCTGAAGCAAAAAAAGCGAAGAATGAAAAAAAAGCAACAGAAGCCTTGAAAAGAGCTAAGAAAATACCAGAAGAAATAGTAGAAATTGAAGAGAAAAGAAAAGTTTTGGAAGAAAAGATTAAAGAAATTATGTACAAAATTCCAAACATGATTCATGATTCTGTGCCTTTAGGAAAAAATGATACAGAAAACAAAGAACTGAAAAAAATAGGTACTCCAAAAGTTCCAGATTATGAAATTCTTAATCATGCTGAATTAGCTGAAAAACTTGAGGGAGTTGATTTTGATTCTGCAAGAGAAACATCTGGAAATGGATTTTATTTTCTAAAAGGAGATTTAGCAAGATTACATTCTGCGATTTTATCATATGCAAGAGATTACATGATTGATAAGGGATTTGAGTATACAATTCCTCCATTTCTAATTAGAAGAAAAGTTGTTGAAGGAGTTATGAGCTTTACTGAAATGGATAATATGATGTATAAGGTTGAAGGTGAAGATTTATACTTAATTGGAACTTCTGAGCATTCAATGATTGGAAAATTTATAGATAAAAATTTAATTGGAAAACAATTACCTCTAACATTAACAAGTTATTCTCCTTGTTTTAGAAAAGAAGTTGGGGCCCATGGGATAGAAGAAAAAGGATTGTACAGATTGCATCAGTTTGAGAAACAAGAAATGATTGTTATCTGTGAACCAGAAGATTCTTACTCTTGGTATGATAAAATGACTAATTTTACAGTAGACTTTTTTAGACAATTAGATATTCCTGTAAGAATTTTAGAATGTTGCTCAGGAGACTTAGCAGATTTAAAAGCTAAATCATGTGATGTTGAAGCTTGGTCTCCAAGACAAAAGAAATATTTTGAAGTGGGTTCATGTTCTAATCTAACTGACGCACAAGCTAGAAGATTAAATATTAGAATAGAAAATAAAGGAAAAACTTATTTTGCTCACACCCTAAACAACACTGTTGTAGCTTCTCCAAGAGCAATAATCGCTCTGATGGAAAACAATCAGAACAAAGATGGTTCAATAAATATTCCTAAAGTTCTTCAACCCTACATGGGTGGAAAAAAGAAAATTGAAATGAAAAAGTAAAATTTTTGTAATGAAAGTAGATTATCACAAACAATAAAAACTCCTTTTTCTTTAGTTTCTTATGACAAAAGAGGGAAATCAAAAAAAGAAAGAAACTGATTCTAATCCTGTTCAAGAAGCATTAGCAGTGTATATACAAAAAATTGCTCGAGCATATGGGTTACCAGAAGATTATGTTGCTAACAAATTTAATCTAAAAAAATTTAATGAATATCAACAAAAATATCATCTAGAAGCAGTTAAAAAATTTGGTGAAGGATATAAAGTTGAAACAGACCCAAATTATCTTCATGAAATGATTAAGTATGTTACTAGTGATGATGCATTTTCAGATGAATTAAAAAAAGCAGGAGATTTAGAAGAAGCCTTAACTAAAAGATATTATGGTGAAAGAACTTTTAAACAAAAGCTTAGAGATTTCCTTTTAGGAAAAGATAAAAATGAACCAAAATATAAACAATTTTCTGATACTCCTCTCTATAATGTAGCTCAAGTATTTGCATCAGATCCAAATTACAAAAATATTCTACCTAAGGGGGTTATAGAAGCAGTTGAAGTTGGAGTTAAAGCTGATTATCAAGGAAAAGCAGTAATTATGGGATATACAGAAGGAATGCTTTCTAAAGACCAAGCAATAGCAGGTAAAAATGCTTCTCTTAGAATTGTAGATAATGCTAATAAAAAGCTTAAAACAGGGTTAGAGTCTGTTGTTAAGGATTTATATAAAACAGCTTCTAGCATGGCTGCAGGTATTTTTGGAGTTTTAGGTATTGTAGTTTTAATGATGCAAATGCAATTTACAGGAGCTATTGTAGGCACAGATTTAAGCACTCATTGGGGTTATTATTATGGATTAGGATTAATTCTTATTTCTTTAGTGATGTTCACTCTCTTAAGAAAGAATTTAATTAATGAGCCAAAACATGAAATAAAAAGGATCAAGCATAAACCAGCAAAAATAAAAAAATCTAAAATAAAAAAAGTAAAACCAAAGGTTATGCACAAAACAAAACAGCATAAAGCTAAAAAAACTTCTTTAAGAAAAATTAAAAAAGTGCGAAGAAAATGAGATTTCTTCTTCGTTCTAAAATTCACAAAGCAACTGTAACTGATGCAAATGTGGATTATGTTGGAAGCATAACAATTGATAAAGATTTAATGGATAAAGTTGGCCTATGGGCAGGAGAAAAAGTTTTAGTTACAGATAACACAAATGGAGCAAGAGTTGAAACTTACATTATTGCTGGAACAAAAGGTTCAGGTGTAATTTGTATGAATGGCTCTGCAGCTCATTTAATAAAAAAAGGAGATGAAGTCATAATAATGGGCTTTGAATTAGATGATGAACCAATCAAACCAAGAATTATTTTAGTGGATAAGCAAAATAAATTTGTTAAATATTTATAA
>Ga0172381_10005471_pt1 | contig 12881 bp, 10 predicted proteins | sample Leawel6488metaG_FD_119754 | JGI IMG/M metagenome (GOLD analysis project Ga0172381, IMG submission 119754) | Leachate microbial communities from a municipal landfill in Southern Ontario, Canada - Leachate well 64-88 metaG | ecosystem: Engineered > Solid waste > Landfill > Unclassified | place...
AGGGATCGCCGTGGGCTGCGACGGTTTAATTATTGAGGTGCATACCTCTCCGGAGGATGCACTTTCTGACGGCGGACAATCGCTGTTACCGTCTACTTTTTCCGAGCTTATGCATGAGCTAAAGACCATGGCTCGTGCAGTCGGGAGGGAGATTTAATGCCTCTATTTAATAAGGTTGCTATTATCGGAGTAGGTTTAATCGGCGGATCTCTGGGGCTGGATATTAAGAAAAGAGGCCTTGCCCGTGAGGTTGTAGGGATTAGCCGGCATAAGGAAAGCATAGCTTTAGCCCTTAAAAAAAAGGCTATAGACAGGGGGTCACTTTCTCTGAGTATTATTAAAGGAGCTGACCTGGTTATATTTGCTACACCGGTCAAGACCATTATCAACCTGCGGGAGTCAATTATTAAATATATAAGCAAGGGTTGTATTATAACCGACGTAGGGAGTACTAAGGATGCTATCAGTAATTTTTTAGAGGGGATATTTCCAAACTATGTAGGCTCGCATCCTCTGGCAGGCTCAGAGAAGCGGGGGATTGCTAATGCCTCTTTGGGTATATTCGATGGTTCTTTATGCGTGCTTACCTTAGGCAGGAATAAGGTTTCTTCTGCCTCCCTTAAGAAGATTAAGGCGATGTGGAATAAATTAGGGGCTAAGACAATTATTCTGGCTCCCAGGGAACACGATAAATACCTAGCCTTTGCCAGCCACCTCCCGCATATTAGCGCCTATGCGCTTATTGATAGTATTCCCCGAAAGGCTTTAAGGTTTAGCGCCGGAGGGTTAAAAGATGCTACCCGTATCGCTGCTTCAGACCCTTTGCTGTGGAGTGATATTTTGCTGACTAACAGGGATAATTTATTGAAGGCGATAAATTCTTTTGAGCATAGCTTAAAGAAGATAAAGTCTGCAGTAAAAGCTAATGATGCAAAGTCCTTAAGGAAGATCCTTTCGCAATCCAAAATAAAAAGAGACTCAGTGGAATGATTATTGCAATCGACGGGCCGGCAGGTGCAGGCAAAAGCACCGTTGCTAAATTAATCGCCAGGAGATTAGGCTATCTTTATCTTGATACCGGCGCAATGTATCGGGCATTGACCCTTAAGGTGCTGGAGAAAGGTATCGCTATAAACGATGCCAAGGCGATTGCCGCCCTTGCTTTAGATAGCTCAATCGACCTTATAAATAAACCTGACGGAACCTTAACCGTTACTCTTGATGGAGTAGATGTGAGTTTAGCTATCCGTAAGCCGAATATAACAAAATCAGTTTCGGATGTAGCTAAGATTAAAGATGTCCGCGAGGTTATGCTTAAGCTGCAGAGAAAACTTGGAGGCAGGGGGAATGTGGTTTTAGACGGGCGGGATATCGGCACCGTAGTATTTCCAAAGGCAGAAAAGAAGTTTTATCTTGATGCCGATTTAAGGGAGCGGACTAACCGGCGACATAAAGAGTTAAACGGGTTAGGCCAGGAGATAACCTTAAATGCGGTTGAGCTTGATTTATCAAACCGCGATAAGATCGATACCAACCGTGAATTTGCCCCGCTTAAAAAAGCTGAGGACGCTGTTTATATAGATACAACCTTTCTTAGTATTGAGGGGGTAGTTGAAAAACTACTGGTATTTATCAATGGATAAATCTCTGATACGAAATTTTTCAATAATTGCCCACATAGACCATGGCAAGTCTACCCTGGCTGACCGCATACTGGAGGTTACCGGTGCGGTAGATAAGAAGCATAAGGGAAGCCAGCTTCTTGATGATATGGATTTGGAGCGTGAGCGCGGCATTACCATTAAGGCCTCCATGGTCAGGCTTTCTTATAAAAGCCGCGACGGAGGAGATTATATATTTAACCTGATTGATACGCCGGGGCATGTTGATTTTACTTATGAGGTCTCCAAATCCCTTGCTGCTTGTGAAGGCGCGGTTTTAGTAGTTGATGCCGGACAGGGGATAGAGGCCCAGACCGTAGCCAATTATTATTTGGCGATGGAGAATAATTTAGAGATTATACCGGTAATCAACAAAATAGATTTAACCTCCATTGACCTGCCTAGCGTAAAGAACCAGATTGTTAATATACTCGGCTTCAAGGAAGAAGAGATAATTTTAGCTTCGGCAAAAGAAGGCACGGGGGTAGAGGATATTTTAGAGCGGATAATACAGGTTATTCCTGCGCCAAGCGGCACAGTGGATAACCCCTTAAAGGCGCTTGTTTTTGATTGCCGTTTTGATGCCTATAAGGGGGTAGTTGTTTTCGTAAGGGTAGTAGAGGGGTCCATATCTTCCAGCACCCAGCTTAAGATGATGCATTCACAGGCCTTGTATAAAATTGAAGAGCTGGGTGTGTTTAAAAATTTAAAATATAGCGAGGTTGACTCTTTATCCTGCGGAGAGGTAGGTTATTTTACGGCTAATATAAGGGAGCCCAGAGAGATAATTATCGGGGATACGATTACTGACCCCAAAAATCCTTGTACCGAAGTTTTTCCGGGTTACCGGCAGCCAAAGCCGCTTGTCTTCTGCGGTGTATACCCGGTTAATCCCGGAGATTTTCCTGATTTACGCGATGCCATGGATAAGCTAAGGCTTTCTGATGCCTCTTTTGTTTTTGAGCCGGAGAATTCCCAATCATTTGGTTCGGGGTTCCGTTGCGGATTTCTGGGTTTATTACATATGGAGATTGTCCAGGAGCGCCTGGAGAGGGAGTACGGATTAAATCTCATACTTACTGTCCCAAATGTTGTCTACCGGGTCATAAAGAAAAATAAAGACGTTCTTGAGGTGGATGCCCCGGCTGAGCTTCCGCAGCCTTCAGATATTGAAAATTCCTATGAGCCTTTTGTAAGCCTTTTAATGATCATACCCGTAGAGACCATTGAGCTGGTCTGCGATTTTACAAAATCAAGAAGAGGGGTATTTCAATCTAACGAATATTTGACTGAGGATAGGGTAAAGCTTACTTTTAGCATCCCCTTATCCGAGATAATAGTAGATTTTTACGATCGTATTAAGTCGCTTACCCGCGGATACGGTTCTTTGGATTACGAGTTCAAGGATTACTTGCCGGCTAATTTGGTAAAATTAGATATTCTGATAAACGGGCAGCCCTGCGATGCTTTTTCTTCTTTAATGTGTAAGGAGAGGGCCTATTCCAGGGCGCATGCCTTAGTTAATAAATTGAAGGAGCTGATTCCCCGTCAGTTATTTGAGGTAGCGATACAGGCAGCAGTAGGTGGGCAGATTTTGGCATCTAGCAAGGTTCGTTCTGTAGGCAAGCATGTAACGGCTAAATGTTACGGAGGGGATATAACCCGTAAGCGTAAACTTTGGGAAGAGCAGAAAAAAGGAAAAAAGAGGCTGAAGCAGTTTGGCAAGGTGGAAATTCCGCAGGAGGCATTCTTGGAGGTATTAAAAATATGAGTTCCCATAAGAAGAAATCGGTTTTCAGGGAGTGGCTTGAGGCAGCTTTAGTGGCGGCATTCTTAGCATTTTGTATCATCAGGCCGTTTGTAATACAGGCCTTTAAAATTCCCACAGGCTCTATGAGGCCTACTTTGCTGGAAGGGGATTTAATCCTGGTGAATAAGTTCATTTACGGGGCTAAGGTGCCTTTCACTAAAATGAGGCTTCCGGGGTTCCGCGAGCCGGCCAGGGGGGATGTAATTGTTTTTATTTACCCCGAAGATACAAAGAAGGATTTCATAAAAAGGCTGGTGGGCCTCCCTAATGAAACGGTCGAAATTAAAAGCGGGACTATCTATATCAATGATAAGCCTCTTTTGGATCCCGCCTTTAATAAGCGCTACTATTATAACCGCGGCGATTTTATGAATGAGGGAGAGAAAATTACCGTGCCTGAGGATTCTTATTTTGTTTTGGGGGATAACTCCGGGTCGTCAAAGGATAGCCGTTACTGGGGGTTTGTGCCTAAGGATAATGTATTAGGGGTAGCAGTGGCTATTTATTGGCCGCCGCTTCGTATCCGGGCAATAAAATAATTATGAACATAGCTAATAAGATTTCGACTTTCAGGATACTAAGCGTACCTTTTTTTATAGCCAGTATTGCTTATTATTCTCCGCAAAGGAGTTTTTTAAGATTTATAGCGCTGGCAATTTTCATATTAGCGGCTATCTCTGATGCCGCTGATGGATATTTTGCCAGGAAATCCAAACAGCAGTCTAAGGCCGGTTTGGTCTTAGACCCGCTAGGGGATAAGCTGCTTCTTATGAGCGCCTTTATCTGTTTAACTGTTAATCCGGCAGTTGCCGTGAGGTTTCCTCTTTGGGTCACTCTGATTGTCATTAGCCGCGATGCGATTATAATACTGGGCTCTATTGTAATATATATAGTAAGGCAGAATATAGCGATGATCCCTCTTAAACTGGGTAAGCTCTCTACTATTTTTCAGATGTTAGCGGTTATCGCTGTTCTTGTGCAGCTGAGGGTTTCTTTTATATTCTGGTGGGCGGCAGTTATATTTACTGTTGCCTCTGGAATAATTTATATTAACCGGGGGTTTAAGGTATTATATGCCAGCGATAATTCTCGCAGTAATTCTTAGCTATCTGATAGGTTCGATACCTACTGCCTATATCTTTGTCCGCTTGATAAAAAAAGCTGATATACGTAAGATAGGCTCTGGTAATGTGGGTGCTACTAATGCACTCAGGGTGTTAGGTAAAGGTTGGGGGATTACAGTTCTAATCTTGGATATATTCAAAGGATTCTTTCCGGTAATCGTTCTGGGAAGCCTGTTTGTTCCAAGCCTATCTTTAGTACAGGAATGTAACTTATCCATTATCATAGGTTTAAGTGCCATCTGTGGACATAACTGGACAATTTTCTTGAATTTTAAGGGAGGCAAAGGTGTGGCTACTACCTTGGGTGTTCTCATCGGACTGGCCTTTAGAATTCCGGGATTAAATGTAGTTTTAGGCCTTACTGTATTAGTTTGGATTGTCAGTTTTGTTTTAATACGGATAATCTCCATATCATCTATATTAGCTGCGTTAAGTTTTCCGATCTTTACTCTTATTTATAGGCAGTCAAATCTGGTGATTTTGGCAGGAATACTGCTCTCCTTATTTGTAATTCTTCGTCATAAATCCAACATCAAGAGGCTTCTTAAAGGAGAAGAGCCCCGCCTGAGTTTAAAGAAGTAAACCCCGTTAGAAGCTAGAAACCGCTTTCTTTTTAGGGCGTTATCGCCTTGAAAACCATTGTTCTACACTCTATACTTTATAATGATAAGAAGAAAAATATTTTTTTGTGCTCTTTTTAAGATGTTTTTAAAAGTTTTTAAACCCCGCCTTAGGGTATTATCCTAAGGTAAGCCAGCCACAGAAGGTTAAGAGGGATGGCCGGGTTACCGTAATGGTAATCCGGCCTAATAAGAGGTAATTTAGGGTAGAGGAGATGAGTTATGCGCGACTTATTATTTAAGAATTTAACCTCCCGCGACCATAAAAAGAGGATAATCTGCAGCTTAGAGGTTTCTGATAAGCTGGGCGTGCATAGTGTTATCCGACGGCATTTTATCTGTATGGTTAAGGAAATCAACAACCAGGGAACTGGTATGGATAAGCCTCAACCTTACCTCTATGTGCTTAAGGAGAAGGACTCAAAAGAGCAAAAACAGAAATTCTTCTGCAAGGTGAAGGGGAGTATCTGCGCCGTAAACGGGGATAAGCTTTTTTTAATTGTTTTTATGCATTCCCTAAGGATAGATCTGGCTTCAGCGCCTCAGACTGTAAATTAAGCCTATCGGTATAACCATCTAATATTTTTGTTGACATAATTAGAGATTTAAGTATAATATTTCTAATTATGAAAAATAAATTTTTCAGATCTAACGCCGTAGCGCTAGCCTGTTTAGCGCTATTATTTTTATCTCCAAGCCTTGTCTTCAGCCAGAGCCAGGCAGTAGATTATCTTTGTCAGAAGGGCGAGGCTTATTATGAGCAGGGTAAAATAGAAGAGGCGCTCTCTGAATTTAATAAAGCGCTTTTAGTTGACCCCGAAAATAAGACTGCAAAGAAATACGTTAACCTAATCTTTAACAAAAACAGCAAACCGGTTATTCCCTTAGATAATCCTGTTTTTATGGTTAAGGCAACCTTATCTAAGGATGATGCTATGGCTACGGCTATTTCCGAGCTTGAGCAGCCAAAGCTTCATAAGGCTGATGGTTTTGCTGATGCGGTAAAGAAAGATTTGGATGATGAAGAAAAAAGAGGGTTTTTGTTAGGCGGCCTGCGCGTTACAGGAGAAATGCTTGTGTCCTTCGGGGTAGCCTCTCCCAATGATTTTATCTGGAAGCGCGCTAATTATGATATGAATGAAAGAAACTGGCGGGTACTCTCAGATGCTGCCTACAACAATAGATTCAATACTTTTGATACCAGGGTTTATGATAGCCTTTCGGTAAACCTTGACACGGAGAATGAAACCGGATTTAACCTGCATGCTAATATTACGGTAGATCCCTGGAGCTTTACGGGCAAGAGCAGCAAATTTACGGTTACCGGAGGCGTATGGGGGGATACTGCTGATGTTGAACTAAGGTATTGGTCTAACACCGGCTATACCCTTAATGACAGAGTTTTTACTTCAATCAGCGGAGATGTGTTTAACCTTCCTGAAATAAAGGTAGTTAACGGAAGGATTCTTCCTACTGCTACTACCTCTTCCTTCGGCAACACTTTTGCTATTCCCGAAACTAAGATTCACCGCAGGTTCCAGCCGGTCAGGGAGTTTTGGCTTGATTATATGAATGAGGATGCCGGAGTGAAATTCCGGGTTTTTCCGATTGCCTATCAGGATCAGGCCTTTACATCAGATGATCCTTTACGCATAACTAATCATCATAAGTGGTGGGCAGCCAGTCCCTGGCTTAAAAGATATTCTCCGGGGCGTTATAACTCAGACCCGGCCGCATTGGATTATACTAAGGGCATTTGGGATGATACCTATTCTACGGTACGGGATAGCACCGGGAAATATCTTACAGCCTTAAGGGGTTTCTCTTTTGAATTTGGTTCAGCTGAGAAAACGTTATTTAGTACTACCGTAGCTACACCTAAGGACCTTTGGCAGGATTACGAAGAGGTGGATAATTATATTACCGCAAGCAGGTTAAAACATTTTGCTACAGATAATTTTGCATTGGGGGCTACATTTACCTCCCGCACAGGATTAAATGTGAACGATAAGAACAAGACTGACAGCAGGAATTATGTAGGAGGCGCGGACTTAACTTATGAAATCTTGGAAGGCATGAAGGTGCAGGCTGAAGTTTTAACATCCCAGTCTTATTATGATGAGATTAACTCGCAGTACAAGACTAAGGCCCGCGGAAACGCCTATTATTTCACCTTGATTAATCGTTACCCGCAGAAGGAGCTTATTTCTCTTGCGGATGCATACAATGAAAGTAAAAAGGGCAAGGATGAGTCAGTCATGGTTAAAAGCAAGTTTTTTATTGCCCGTATGGATGAGGGTTTTGATTCCGCGCTCTCTAATTACAGGGATACCCGCGATGATGATTTCTGGTCAAGGCATATATCTTTCCGCAAGCAATTCGGGTATTTCAGCCCCGGTTTAAGTTCCGCCTATGTCAATCAGGATGAGCTTGATGCAAGCCGTATAGGAGATGGTATTGATAAAGGCAGGAGTACTATCGGTTTCAGGATTGAGACTTTTTACGAGGACAATTTCTCCAATCTCTTTGACGTGCGCAATGTGCATAAGAATAACGGAAAGTATGTTGAGACGGTTGTGCGCGATGAGATAATGTTCAGGCCGGTTGAGAAATTAACCCTTAAAGGTTTATTGCTTTACCAGAATATGCCAAAGACCAAGGGCGGGATAGACCCCTTTAATATGGATCCCGATACCGATATAGGTTTAGTTAATACCGCAGTTCCCGACGGCGCCGATCCAAGCATTAAAACAGGTTCTATCGGTTTAGAGTATGCTTTTGAAGAGTGGATAAAGGCAAACCTGGTTTGGGAGAGGACAAATGATTATTACCTTGCCTATGGTAATTTTCCTAATGGTGTCTTTAATGACGCAGAATTAAGCAGGATATATTCTGAATACGGCAGTAGCTACCGCGGTTGGAACAGGTGGCTTTACGATCAGGGAAGTTTCCCTCAGGCACCGTATCCATTTTACAATATTTATAAGGCAGGGATTGATTTTTCTCCTACGGATAACTTAAACTTTTATCTGGATTATACCTATAACGAGTTTAAAATGGCAGGCCAGAACTCCGATAATATGAACCATTTCGGTTTGCAGATGGTTTATGAGCCTACTGAAAAGATCGGGCTATGTTTTAAATATACCTATTCATTATGGAAGAATCCTGTTCTGGTTAACCAGGGCAATACCAAAACAACCGGGCACCATAATTTTTTCAGCGAACTCAGGTTTTTCCCCACCAAGGACGATGAATTAACTCTGCAGTATGGAGAAGGCAACTCAAGCTCTATCGGCAGGCTCTATGATCCTACGGGAGGTTCGCTCCTGACGATAGATACCGCGCATATCTTCCGTGTTTACTACCGCCGTAAATTTTAATTAAGGTTATTTCAGATAAATATCGATATCTTTGATTTGGCGCAGGCGTATTTTCTCTGCGTAGGGGGATTTTAGGGTGTCGGAATTAATTTCTACCGGCAGGCCCTCAGTATCCATAAATGCTATTTTGCATACCTTTGCTGCATTTTTTCCGAAAGTATTCTTCCTTTCAGGGTTATGGTAGTTAACTTTAATCTTGCTCAGGAAGTTGAAGGAGTAGCACCCTTTCTTATCAAACAGCCACCCGCATAATATAGGGGCAAAGCGTAACTGTAAATCCCCTTTATCGTTTAAGAAGAAAGGTTTTATTCCGGCATTAATTTTTAACCATATTTCAAGGAATTCTGCAGTAGAGCCGGATAACCTGGCTACGAAACCGTTACCGTGCAGTTTTTTATCAGGAAAAGCGCTGCTTACCAAAAAAGAGGAGTTTTCAAGTATACTGCGTCCGTATTTCCGGGGATCCTGGAATGGAATAAGTACTTCTTTAAAATTTGCGTAAAATTTATCGTATAGCCCGGTCTTTAAGAGTTCGAGCATATATTTATATTCCATATGTAGCCAGACAGACTCATTCTCAAGCCATCCTGGAGCGAATATCCTGCATCTGCCTATTTCCTCAGGCATTGTTTTTAAGGAAGATGTTACTTTATACATTTTCAGTTTTTTGTCAAAAAGGCTGCTCTTTCTTACTCCCCGGTAAAGTTCCATGGCCTTTTGTTTATCGTTAGTAAGCCTCATCGCATGCATCTGCGGCTCCAGGAATAAAGGGAGTGGTATCTGTTTGAAGGAGAGGGGCTTGATAAAATGATCATGTAGTCTCTGGTATTCTTTTACTTCATGCATAAAATAACCGCGGTATACGCAGGCCTTTTGGTCATAGGCTTTTATAAGTCCAAGCTCAACCTTCTTTAATACTAAATTAATGGTTTCCGCTAATTGATTAGAGGATATTTCTTGCTCAGCTCCCTTTACGCCCAGCTTAGTCTTTTGGCGGTAGCTTTCTTTCAGTAAGTGGGTTTTATCCCACCAATTATAGTCATCTAATGATTGATTAAGGTATTCTTCGGATAAACGCGCAAGGCCTTCCAGAAAATCATAAATTTCTTCGCTAAGGTATATTTTCTCAATTCCTGTTGTTAGGAGAGCATCTTTTATGAAGATAGCCAGCCGTTTTAGTTCGAATGTCTCGCATACCGATGAGCCAAAAAGTGCCGGCAGCCCGTTTAGCGAATCAAACCAGTTAGGTTTGTCTGATTCCATCTCTATACCTATGCCAAAGGGGTCAAGCGATGCATACTTATTGGCCAAAAGGCAGAGGAGTTTATTGATTAGAGTTGTGCGGTAAATATCCCCGTGTCCGTATTCGCTGCGCATTATATGGGGATGTTCTTTTCTCCTGTGGATTAATTCTTTTTTTGCGGTATCCGAGGAGATTGCATTTAACTGCCGGGGAATATTGTTGTAGAGCAAATATTTTTCGCTGCGCGGTTTAACTACCTCGGTATTATCAAAAAAAGTAAAGTTTTTGTTTTTGAAGATGATTTCCTTTATTTTCTCCGGGTATAGGCAGAGGTAGCTTTCTATTATATCAAGATTATAGTGCCAGTGATCGCTCCAATAACCTTCAGAATGCTCCGCCTCGCTTGATTTTTCCGAAGCGGAGAATATTATATCCAGTAGTTCGTCGTAAGACATATCCAGCTTTATGCGGTTATCTTCGATGAAAAGTATAAGTTCACCGGGCGAGAACCTTTTTTGTGAAAATAAGGAAGTTATTTTTTCTATTGCTTCTTTAGGGCAGAGGTTATGTAGGAGGGTTTTAATCTTTTCTGTATCCTTGATGATGAAACTGGCGCCCTTTACCACTAGCGGGTTAAAACCATCCAGCTGTATGAGGTTAATCAAGGAGATAACATTTTCTTCTTTTATCATCGGGTTAAACCAGATATCGTTCCTGCGGTTTTGGTTCAGATCGCGGTAATTACCGTTTCCCTGAGAAAGGTAGGTAGGAGAAATCTGAAATTTGTTATAATCACGCTCTGGGTCTCCGTGTTTACGGGAATAGGTATAAAAGGTTTCTTTGGAATTAAAGATTAAGGGATATCCTCCTCTTAATATATTATCGAGATAAGTTTGCCTGGCGTATAAGTTGAATTCTTGAGAGCTGGAATTGGTATTTATATCCTGGGTAAGTTCGTTTATGACCTTAATGTTTTCGATTCGTTTAGCTTCAAGGTATCCGGCAGTAGCGATTCTTTTGATCGATGCGTTAAGGGTATTAAGGCTGCGCATATATCCGCTTACAGAGTAGAAGGTTTTTTCTTCATTTTTTTTAAGGGTGAAATCGGAATAAAGGAAGGCGCAGGGAGTTTTGCTGTTGATAACCTCGCTCTTGGGGGGAACGAATTTTCTACCCAAAAATAGGCGCGGGCAGGAAAAATCAGTAACCGGTCCGAATATATTTTCCGGGTCGATTATAGGTTTAAGAGATTTAAGTTTTTCCTTTTCATAAGAAAATCCCATATAGAAATTACCTTCTTTAATATGAATTACTTCGGGCCTGTCAGTGGGATCGACGTTTAGCCTGTAGAAGGGAGCGTTTTTATCCAGGTTTTCCACCTTAATCCAGGCTTCAATAGTACGGGACATTTTTTTAAGGAAGAAATTATTGATTCCGAAAGAGACAATCTGAGCCAGCCCGTCCAATAATTGTATTTTTCTATCAACTGATTTAAGGTTCTCTACTGTTACTATCCTTACCAGGCCTGAGTAGTTATCATTTGGGATGTTGAAATATTTAACCGTGGTCTTGATTCCCAGGGAATTATTTTTCTCTTCAATATTTAATTCGCAGGGGTATATAGACATTTTATTGCATATTTCATAGTTTAAATTGGTAAAACCGTTATGAAATGGCTCATAAAAAAGGCTCTTATTGCCCTGATTTATTTTAATGAATGTCCTGAAACCGTGAGTTGAAACAAGCTGCCAGGCTCTATTTGCCGGTAGAAACTCTAGTATGGCATGGTCTTTGTCTTTTATCCCGAAGCTGGATATACATTGGCCGCGGTTTACATAGAAAGTCCACATTGGGATCCCGTATTTTCCGGCTATCCCGGGGAAGAAGTTAGAGAAGGGCTTAGAGAAGTTATAGTTTTCTATAACAAATCCGCCTTCTTTATTCAGGTAATACTTAGGTTCTTTATGGGTAATTTTAGACATTGTAAATATTTTACCTAATTTATTGTCTTTGTCCACAGAATTATTTTTTAAATAGGGACAGCGACCATTTTGGGTAAACTAAATACTAAGAAAAAGGTCGCTGTCCCTATTAGACTATTTGACTTTTATGCTTAGGAATGATAATATAAATAACTAATATTTAAGTGAGGAGAATATGATAGATAAGAAAATAGTAGAATATGTGGCGAACTTAGCAAGGATAGAGCTGAAGGAAAAGGAAGCGGATGTGTTATCCACACAGCTTGGGGATATTTTGGGGTTTATCGATAAGTTAAAAGAAGTAAATGTGGATAAAGTAAGTCCTACGAGCCATGCCATATCGCTTAGCAATGTTTTAAGGGAGGATTCTCCTAAAGAGTCATTGCCCGTTAATAGCGTATTATCTAACGCTCCCCTAAAGAGGGGGAATTTCTTTCTAGTCCCCAAGGTAATTGAATAGCCGATGAATAAAAAACTTTATAGCTTAAGTGCCCATGAGCTGGATGAAAGCTTAAAGAATAATGCGATAAAATCCGAGGATATCTGTTCTGCCTTAGAGAGCAGGATTAAAGAATTAGACCCTAAGGTAAATGCTTATCTTAAGCGTCCTAAAGAGCCGCTTTCAGGGGATGCCTTTGTTTCTACGGGTATTCCGGTTGCGATAAAAGATAATATTTGTACCAAAGGTTTTTATACCCAATGCTGCTCAAGGATCCTAGAAGGCTTTATCCCGCCTTATGATGCAACCGTAATCAAAAAAATAAAAGAGTCGGGGCATTCCTGCCTTAAATTTAAAACCAATATGGATGAGTTTGCTTTTGGTTCATCAACGGAGAATTCCTTCTCAGGGCCAACCCGTAATCCATGGGATTTAGGCTGTGTCCCCGGAGGCTCATCCGGCGGCTCTGCGGCTGCGGTTGCCTCAGATGAGGCGATTTGGGCGCTGGGTTCAGATACCGGAGGTTCTATACGCCAGCCTGCTTCTTTTTGCGGGGTAGTCGGATTAAAGCCTACTTACGGCAGGGTTTCACGCTTTGGTTTAATTGCCTTTGCTTCCA
>Ga0172381_10005472_pt1 | contig 12880 bp, 16 predicted proteins | sample Leawel6488metaG_FD_119754 | JGI IMG/M metagenome (GOLD analysis project Ga0172381, IMG submission 119754) | Leachate microbial communities from a municipal landfill in Southern Ontario, Canada - Leachate well 64-88 metaG | ecosystem: Engineered > Solid waste > Landfill > Unclassified | place...
ATACCTACTAATGAAACTAAATATGAACTTGTTCGACTTGATAGTGAAGGAAATTCCGCAGAACAATCACCCGGTGATGCTGCCCATCCTTTATATAATGCGACATATCCAGAAGATTTGGAACCCGTTAAGATGCCGAAACCATCTTTGATTCTTCTTGAGAGGAGGAAAATAATAAATACATTATGGGCTGGAGACAAAATTAGATATAAAGAAGACCCTGAGAATAATTCAGCACCATCTGATGCAGATAAATACATTGGCAACAAAATAGTCGGGTCCAAGATTGTTCTTGTAAACGATACTCCATTCGTTGGAAAATATTTCATAGGAATGGATAGGCACGCTGGTTCGTACGGGTCGAACGCTGAAGGTTTTTGCATAGTTGACCGTGAAGGTAGTCCAATAGGACTAGATAGGTCTCTTTATAGCGTATGGTCGGATGAAACTAAGTCAGTTTTAGGCTATATCCATATGAATGACTTTCTACCTGGTTATGAAGCTGACGAGGAATATTATGAGGCCGCAGATAAAGAATGGGAAGACTTTTACAAGCCAGATGGAGGCTAATATCATTTTTGTTCATTATGACCGTTTTCTATTATAATACTGTCGATGATACTACTAAATCGTTGTGAAAAAACCCTCAATTTGGATAACGAATTGATTAAAAAGTCTCTCAAGAAACTTGGCTCTGAGGCTTTCTGGGTCTATTTCATTCTTCGGTCATATTCTGTTGACAAACACGAATGTAATTTTGAACCAGAATGGTTTCCTATCCTTCTTAATTCCCCATTAAAAGCTTGTATGGATTCTCTCTTTGTTCTGGAAAAATTTGGCCTCATAGAGAACACCTCCAATGGCTTCATACTACATGACTTTGACCTTGTCAAGAAAAAAATCCGCGTCACCAAGGTATCTCCTACAAAATCCCTCCTAATGTTCCTTTACAATCTCCTTAATAAACCTAAATGGTTCCCATTCGGTAAAGAAGGAATGGCCGCCAAAACCCTGCTCAAAAACTACACCGAAGAAGAGATAAAATTCGCCTTCGAATACTATAAGATGCACAACAAACGCCAGTTACGTTCTTTCCTTGGCCTTATTGAGTATAATTACATCGTAATGGAGGCTTCAAAGGCGTTCAAGAAGAAGGAGGATGCTAAGAAACCTCTTGCAAAAGCCGTAAAACCTGTTATAATAGATGGGAAGGATTTAAGGGTGTCCAAGGGCGGGACAAGTAGTAAAACGCTCCTACAGAGGCTGCAGGAGGCCGAGGATGAATAAAACAAGAAAGGTGGCGCACATATGACTAGGGATGTTCTTGACGTTTTAGAGAAGAAACTTCAAAAAGATTATGGTGAAGATATTATTGTGGCCGGGAATCATCTTAAGAGTGGGGAAATGCTGTCTACTGGTGTTTTATCTCTTGATTTGATACTCGGCGGTGGGTATCGTGAAGGGACCTTAATTCACGCTTACGGCCGGCCATCAGGGGGCAAAAGTACCCTGGCGCTGTATATGGCATCTGAAGCACAGAAGGCAGGTAGGGTTGCGGTGTATTTTGATATGGAATTTGCCCTTAAACCCGAACTGCTTCGTACCATACCTGGCTTGGATATAAAATCCCTCAAGATATTGAGGCCTTCTTATGCCGAGGATTGTTTGGATATAGTGGAACAATATATGAAAAGTGGGGAGAAGTGCTTTCTGGTTATTGATTCGGTAGCCTGGATGGTTCCCAAGAAAGAGTCGGAAGCTGCTCACGAACAAGATTCCATGGGCGGAATAAGCAAATTGATGAGCAAGGCGTTGCGTAAGATTACAGGCCCATGCGCCAAGTCTGGTAGCAATTTAGTGTATTTAAATCAACTCCGGAGTACCATGGATATGTATGGGCCGCAAGAAGTCGCACCAGGGGGAAAGGGTCTTGGATACTTTGCCACTTATGTCATAGACGCAAGGGCTAGTGGTAGCAAAAAGGACTTGCTAGTTGATGAAGCTGGGAATGTGATAGGTCATACTCTTATATTAAAGACCGTTAAGAATAAGTTATTTACTCCCTATCGTTCTGCTAGCGTTAATCTTATATATGGAAGCGGGATAGACCATATAGCCGAGATAATAAATATAGGCCGTGAAGTTTCGCTTGTTGAGAGGAAGGGGCCATATTACGGTCTTTATGACAAGAAATATCTTGGGTTGGATGAACTTCGAAAGGAACTTATCGGAAGCAATGATTTAATAGTCAAAATGAAGAAGGATATAGTAAAGATGTTCGGATTTGCATCAGATGAAAAAAAGGCATAGGGGACAAAAATGTGCGAAAAGACTGAGGAATTTAAGAAGAGGATTGAATTTCTTGAGGATGAATATGCGAGGGTCTCCAAGGCTTTTGATTGTGTTCGCGATATGTTCATCCAGCAGCAACGACTTGTGGCGAAACTAGGAGAATCAAAGTGAAGCTTTGCTCTTTGAGTGGCAAAATTATCAACCGCGATATAAAATTCTACCGCTACAAGAGGAAGACCGAAGAGGAATGTAGGAGTCGTTGGCAATATCGTATAGGCAATATCATCCACGACCTTTTCCCTCACCATATAATGTGCGAGGAGTTCCTTATCGATGCTAGGCTTAGGGTGGATTACTTGATACCATCTTTGAGATTGGTTATCGAGGCAGATGGGAAACAGCACGCAGAATTTAACAAGTTTTTTCATGGGACTATAGAGGGGTTTGAGAAGGCTAAATTGAACGATATGAAGAAGACGATTTGGTGTTCCATGAATAATTTAGTTTTGGTAAGGATAAAACACCCGATTGAAGATAGGGACACTATTCTCGGGCTTATTCGCGATGCAATAGGAGGAATGCCAGATGAGTGAGAAATTTGAAGAGCTTATGGATAAATGGCATAATATTGATGGGACGAAAAATATTATCAAGCCGCCTGAAATTGAGAAGTATTTTCAACTCAATCGTGAGGAAATAAATGCGCTGTCTCTTTCAGAGTTAGATTATACAATGTATGTTGTAAGTCAATATCTTATTTTTATTTCGTCTATTTGTGGGACGGCAGAGGGTTATAGAAATTTTGTGGAAGATAAATATGATGACCTTCTTGATGAAGAGGCAAGTAAACTAGATTCGAAGGTCTATAAGACGCTGAAGGAGCGTCAGTCAATAGCTCTTCAGAAGAGTGACGAGCTTAAGAAATTCAAGGATAAACTCGCCATGGCAAAGCTTCGCTATTCGAAGATTAGGTTTCTTCCCGACGCCGCTAGGGAGTTTCTTTCCGTTTTAAAAAGAATGATTGATAGGAGAATTAAGGGCTATGCTGAAAAACACCAAGGATGACGCGGCCAAAACTCTTCATGAAATAGAGCTAGGCAGAATTTCAAGCACTGGCTCGGAGCGCGCCGTTTTGTCCTGTATATTCAATGACCTCGGCAAGATAGTCGAGACTATCGATATTCTTCAGCCCATCGATTTTTCGTCAAAATATAATGCGGGAATATACTCCATTCTATATGACTTGTTTGTACACAAGAAGGTCGAAAAAGTTGACAAGCATATAATAATTGAAGTAGCGAGAGAGAAAAAAATAGAGATAGCGAATTCCGAAGATTCAGATTTCGATTATCTAGATGCCATTGCTTCCATGGAAGTAGAACCGAGCAATATAAGGAAGATAGCCGCGAAAATAAAGAAGATGGCGATTAAGCGAGAACTGTATAAGCGCACCACAGAAATACAGAAGGGCCTTTCAATAGATAATGAGGAGAGCATTGACCAAATAATCGGGGACGTTCAAAATGTTTTCTTCAAGGAAATCAAGTCTCTTACTTCCGATAGTACCATAATCAACCTTACTGATGGCATTTACGACCTCCTGCAGGAAAGGGCTAATTCTCCTCGTCCGATAGCTGGACTGTCAACTGGGTTTAATCGCTTCGATGATTCGATAGGTGGCGGCTTAAGGAGGGGTAATGTCGATATCATTATCGGAAGGGCGAAAGCGGGCAAAAGCTGTTTCCTTCTCCAGGTGGCAAATAATATAGCGAAGACAGGGGTTAAAGTCCTTTATCTTGATACCGAACAGAATGAAATGCAGCAAAGGTTCAGACTCGGGGCTCAGGTTACAGGTGTCCCTATCCAACTCCTCGAACGAGGTGGGTGGCGCTCTTACAAGGAATATGTAGATGCCGTGGAGAAAAACAAGGAAGTGCTTAGCGGCAAGTGGCCGTTCAGCTATGAGAAAGTCACTGGGATGTCTCCGTCTGAGATATCCAATATCATAAGGAGATGGGCGCTTAAGGAACTTAGATTCAAGGCCGACGGAAAAATAGAGGATGCGGTAGTTATCCTCGACTATATAAAAATGATGGGGAAAATGCCGATGGAAGATATGAAAGAGTGGCAGATTCTTGGGAATATAGTTACGGAGTATAAGGACCTTGCGGAAAATTTGGACATATGCATATTGAGCGCAGTACAGGCCAATAGAACCGCTATTAACACGAGGGCCGATGAACAAGACGAATCGTTGGTCGCTGCATCAGATAGGATTAATTGGTTCGCTACTTCATGTTCAGTACTCTCAAAGAAAACTCGCGAGGAATTAGTTCAGCAGGGGGATAGCGCTGGCAATATGAAACTGATAACAGTGCTCGGCAGGTTTAGCGAGGGGACACAGGGCGGAGATTGGTTGAATTATAGTTTTAAAAAGAATTCATCGCTCATATTCGAAGAGCTGATGACGAATTTTGAGCTAGCTGAAATAGGTAAAGTGGCAACTAAAAGTGCCGAGGAGGTAGAATAATGCCCACATATTTATTGTTTTGTAAGAAATGCGATGAGAAAACTACTCGGATGTTTGTGCCAATATCAAAAAGACATAGACAATCGTGTAATAAATGTGGTACAATATTAGAACTGATTATAACAGCGCCACATTTCGTTGTTAATGGGCTTAATGCAAAGAATTCTTATGGACTCAAAGCCACTGTTGGTGAGATGATAGACGAGGCTGATAAAAGACTCGGAAGGAAGCCTCAAGGGGAATATATAAATGATGTCGTAAGTACTCGTAAGAAGAGAAAGAAGCCTCAAAGATTGGTGGGTGGATAATGGTAAAGGGATATGTTAGACCTCCTATGACGACACTAGAGAAACCATTCGAACTTTATGCGGATGGTATATTCTACAGAGAGAATGGTGGTTTCGGTATAAGTTTTAATGGGATAAACCCGCCTCTCGAGACTTCGGAATTACTTATACGTACTTTGAATAATGCCTATAAGGTTGGATATGAGATTGGGGCCATTAGAGGTATCTCAGAAACAATTAAACTGACTCATCTGCCTAAAAAAAGGAGGGGGAAAAGTGAGAACAAGGGCCTTGGTTGCAAGAAAATTAAGTAATTTCGCCTGGATTAATTCGGAGAGTATCCCCAGTATTCGTTATCTAGTGATTTTCCGGGACGATGGTGTGATTACGTGTAATTGTTTGGGGTACTATACACACGGATACTCCCATCCACATCATAGGTGCAAGCATATTATTAAGGCTATTTGGGAGGCAAACAATGGCTAAAATATGTTGGTGCGATGTTGAGACAACTGGATTAGATTGTAAGACACAAGATATTATTCAACTTGCTTTTAAAATAGAAATTAATAGGAATATTGTAGAGGAAGGAAATTTATTTTTGCGCCCACTTAATGAGTCAACCATAGATGAAGAAGCTTTAAAAATCTCTAATCATACTAAAGCTGAAGTAATGTTATTCCCAGAGGCAAGAAAACAGTACTTTGAGTTTACTAGAATCCTTGATAAATATATTGATAAATATGATAAAAATGATAAGGCATTTTTTGGTGGTTATAATGTATATTTTGATTATAAATTTTTAACAGAACTTAGTTGTAAACTCGGTATTAAGTATGGTATAGGTTGTTACTCAAACCATCGTATTCAAGACCCCCTTATGTTAATCGGAATGTTGGCTGCAAATGGGGTGGAATTCAAAGTCAAGAATTACAAACTCGCCACCATGTGTGAATACTTCAATATCCCTTTGAATGCACATGATGCTTTTAGTGACATAGAAGCTACTCGCACCATTTACTATATGTTGATTAACAAACTTTCCTACGAAGGCATTCCCCTTCAGGAGATTTCGAGTGAATAAGATAAGTCGTAAAACAATCGATGACCTTATCGAACTTATAAATCCACGCATAGTGGAGTATCTCAACACTATAGGATTCCGAGATGTGACAGATAGGTATGGATATGTCAATGGAAGGTGCAACCATGAAGGCGCGGATAATCCTACTGCCTTCTCTTATCACAAGGGGATGAAAATATGGAGTTGCTTTACCAAGCATTGCGAAAAATATTGGGGGCCTAGTCTAGTAGGACTTACGAGATTCGGCTTGCACAAGCTCAATCTTCCGAATAATTTTCAGGATGCGATAAAGCACATGGCTAAATTTCTCGATAGTCATGGGCATGTTGACAGGGTTACTATACGCAATGAAGAATTGGATTTGGCAAGGAAATATAAGTACAAGAAAATCAAGAAGCTGCACGAGAAATTCAATGATAATATGATGAAGAGTCTGAAGCCTAAGAATGATTATTTATTGGGTCGCGGGTTTAAATTAGATAGCATATTTAAATTTAAGATAGGATTCTGTGATAATAAGAATAATCGATTTAATAATCGTATAGTCATCCCTATATATAATGTGAGCAATGAGATGACTGGGTTCACAGGGAGATGGGTTGGCGACGCTGAGAAAGACAAGGTTTCTAAGTGGATTCACAGTAGGGGATTCTCCAAGCGCGAAAATCTTTTTAATCTGAATAGCGCTATCTCATTCATAAAAAAAAGCGGCGAGGTAATATTGACAGAGGGCCCGTTGGATGTCATTAAGCTCGATGAGTATGGGGTAAAGAACGCGGTGGCGATTTTTGGCATTTCTCTGTCCTCCATACAGAAGGGGATTGTACTTGCGAATTCCACCAGTGTAATTTTGGCTATGGATTCAGACGATGCCGGAGATAATGCGAAGGCGCACATGATTAAAGCGCTCAAGAATTATTCAGATATCTATACTATAAAACTTCCAAAGGGTAAGGATTTTGACGAACTAAGTGCCGAAGAGGTAGAGGAGGTTTTTAAGGCAAAGGAAAGGGTGGCTTGATATGAAGTTGGAATACATAAGTGCTTCTCGTTTAGATACTTATAGCACATGTAGGAGAAAATACTATTACATTTATGAACTTAAACTCGAGAAGTCCACTCATCCTGCCGCGCATCTTGGAAGCGCGATACACAAGGCGTTAGAGAATTATGTCGCCAAGGGGACCGATTTGATTCAGGCCTACAACGATGCCTATAAGGAATCTCCGTTAACTTCGAAAGCTTATTATGATGATGGGAAGGCCATTATAGAGAGTCTAATTAAAAGGGGCATCATAGACGAGGGGTCGACTCCGCTAGCAACAGAACAGCCATTTGACTTGGTTCTCGATAATGGGGTAAGGCTGAAGGGGGTCATTGACCGTGTAGATAAGATTAGGGACGACCTTATTGAGATTACCGATTACAAATCAACTAAATACCCATTTACTCAGAAAGAGATAGATAATAATATTCAGGTGGGCGTATATAGTTTAGTCGCTAGAGAACACCTTTACCCAGGATACCCCCTTATCCTTATTACTTTCGATTTTGTAAGATATCATCGTATGGGAACTTTTAGAACCGACTCTCAATTAGAGGCACTTAAGATTTATCTTGCGACGATGAAGGCGAAGATTGAGTCCGATGAGAATCCCGAAGGAACGGTTGGAAGCCATTGTCGCTATTGTGATTACAGAGTTATGTGCCCTGAGTATAAAAAAAAAATTGACGAGCCCATCCCCGATTCGATAAAAGATTTCGACAGTATGTCTGATGAGGAACTTATCCAAGTACTTTATACCTTGGGATTGAAAATAAGCGATTTGGAGGCCAAGGAGAAATTCCTTAAGAATTATTTCAAGGGCTCCCTGATGAACGATGAAAGACTTAGTATGCAGGGGAATAACGGACATTATATTTCGCTGAGTAGTCGGCAACAGAAAACAGTTTATAAGGATGAAGATATCAAGAAGGCACTGAAAGCCAAGGGTATTCCATTTAAGAGTGCTATGGTATTTGATAGGAAGAAAGTGGATGAGTTGCTCTCGGAAGATGCTCAGGAAGAGTTGAAGAAATCTGCGAGTATATACTATAATGAACCATCGGTAAAGGCGAAGTGGAAGGAAAAAAATGAAGAGTAAAGTGATTTATACGCCACTTCATACACATACGAATTTCTCAATGCTCGACAGTATTATAAGGATTCCGGAGCTTATTGATAAACTCAAGGCCAACAATATGCCTTCGTGCGGAATAAGTGACCATGGGAATATGTACGGGGCGCTTAAGTTCTATAATGCGTGTAAAGACGCCGAGATAAGAGCCATTCTGGGATTCGAGAGCTACATTTGTGATGATATAAAGAAGAAGGAAGATAGGAAGTTTTACCACTTAGTATTATTCGCCAAGAATTACGAAGGCTATCTTAATCTCATCAAGTTGATTACCATATCGAACCTCGAGGGGTTCTACTACAAGCCACGTCTTGATATTGAAACGATAGCGAAGTATTCCAAGGGTATTCTAGCGACAAGCGCTTGTTTGCAGGGCAAGGTTCAGAGACTCTTATTGGATGGAAAGGCGTCGGAGGCCAGAGATACTGTTGCCAAATACAAAGATATTTTCTGGGATGATTTTTATATAGAGTTGATGAGGCATGGGTTGGAAGACCAAGTTGCCTTAGAGCCTGAGCTAATAAAGTTGGCGAGAGAAACAAAGACCAAGTTGATTGCCACTTGTGATGCCCATTATCTGAATCGCGACGATGCTTTTGCTCAGGAAGTATCACTTGCCATCGGGATGAACCAGAAGATTTCCACTCCTCCGAGGACCAAGGATAATCCCTCGGGTAGATTTGTTTTCGGTGCCGATGAATTTTATGTAAGAACCCCAGAAGAGATGGGGAGCCTATTCAAGGATATTCCCGAGGCCCTTAAGAATACGAATGAAGTTGCCGAGAAGTGCAATTTGGTTATCCCATTCCGTGGTATTAAAGTAACGAAATACAAACTCCCAGAGGGGACTACTGACAGTTTTGAGTACCTGAAGAAACTCTGCAGGGCTGGATGGAAGAAGTATAAACTTGACAAAGGCAAGGATAAGAGATATACCGACAGGATAAAGTACGAACTCGATATCATAAATCAGACCAAACTTTCTGATTACTTTTTGACTGTTGCTGATATTTGCAAATACGCTGACGATAATAAAATCGGGCGAGATATGGGAAGGGGCAGCGCGGGTGCGTCTCTTATCGCGTATCTTATGAATATTACTAAGGTGGACCCCATCGAGTACGGGTTGATTTTCGAAAGGTTCTATAATAAAGGTCGAGGTGAGATTACGATGGAGAATGGTGAATACTATATAAATGGTTCCCCTCCAGATATTGATGTGGACGTTTCATGGTTGAGGCGCGATGAAATTTTGGACTATATATCTACAAAATGGCCGAATTCTTGCCAGATTATCACCTTCAATACCATGTCTGCCAAGGCTGCGATTAAGGATGTAGCAAGGGTATTGGGTTTTGATTTTGCCCTTTCAAATCATATAACTTCATTTGTCCCCAAAACTCCTGGGATAACAATCGACGAGGCGGTTGAAGAAAGCACGAAGCTGAAGGAATATCAGAATGAATATAAGAAGCTTTTTACTATTGCTCGGCGCCTTGAGGGATGTACAAGGAACGCGAGTGTGCATGCCGCTGGGGTTATAATCTCTAGCGAGGCTCTCGATAAACAGATTCCTCTAGTCTGGGATTCGAAGAGCAAATGCGGGATTAGTAGTTTCGACATGGGAGATTGTGAGTTATCTGGACTTCAGAAAATAGATGTTTTGGGGCTCAGGACAATTGACCAGGTTGACATGACTATTAAACTCGCGAATGAAAGGGGCACCAAATAATGGGACGTTCATGGAAATCTATTCGCTCAAAAGAAATGGTTGAGAAGATAAGAGAACACTCTAGGAAGAAAGAAAAGAAAGCCGTTACCATACTCAAGAAGTTATTTCCAGAATTCACTATCAAATGGATTAACCAAGATGGGTATAAGACTCACAAAGACAGGAAGCCAGATATCGTAATATGTGATGGAGATAAAGTCATATGTTATGTCGAATTTTCATCGACGGAAAGATACTGCCTGAAGAAAAACCCTAAGTTTAAACTAAGTAAAACGCTTAGGGTAGAGGCGGACAAATGTGACTTTTTTAAAGAGGGGTATGATGGGAAGCCTATCTTATTCTGTTACCATTTCGCAGATAATTATATTAAATTCTGTAAGTTCAGCGAAATGAAATACAGGGGTTACGAAGTAGTAAAGAGCTTCGGTCAAGATGAAACTTCTGAGAATTATGTGATAGATGCCAAGAATCTTTATGATATCGAAATTGTGAAAGAAAACGGAGAATATGTATGCAGAAAGAAAGAATAGTAAAAATCGAGAATATTCCTTATGATGATAAGGCCACGTGGAATCTAATTTGCAATGGGAATACCGTTGGTTGTTTCCAAATTGACTCCTCGATAGGCACTAGAGTGGTCAAGATGGTGGGGCCATCAAATATAAAAGAATTATCTGAATGCGTTGCGCTTCAGCGACCTCCTTGTCTTATTAAAGACGCCGATGGGAAGAATATCCTTGAAAAATATTGTGAGATTAAGTGGGGCCGCGCCGATGAATCTTATATCCATGAGGCATTAAGACCAATTCTTTCAGGTACTTATTCTCTTATCATATTCCAGGAACAAGTAATTCGCATAGCTAATGAGATAGCGGGATATAGTCTTGAGCACGCAGATGTCCTAAGGTCTGCAGTAGGTAAAAAGAAGGTTGATGTAATGGAAGCGGAGAGGGAGGAATTTATTGCTGGGGTAGTAAAAAATGGATATGGAGATGAGGTGGCAAAAATCCTTTGGGAATATATTGAGAATTCGTCCTCCTATCTTTTTAATCTTAGCCATGCCGTAGAGTATGCCTATCTGACATATCAGACAGCTTATCTTAAGACCCATTATCCCATAGAGTTTATGACTTCACTACTCGCTTTTTCGAAATATGAGAACGATTCGGAAGAGGAATTGGAGAAACTTCATAACGAATGCAAGAGGGTGGGGATAAAACTTTTGCCGCCATCAATTAAGTTGCTCAATGAGGATTTCAAAATATTGAGTGATACGGAGATAGCCTTCGGGCTCAGTCATATCAGGGGAGTTGGAGATGCCTCCATTAAGAAATTGAGTTCAATAGGAGTAAACAAGTATCTCGCCAAATACGAGGATTTTCTTAAATTCATAAGTGAGAAACGGGTCAACAAGAAGGTTGTAGAGGGGCTTATTCTCTCTGGAGCTCTCGATATTTTCGGCATATCAAGGAAATATATGTTCAATCTATACTCCTTGCTTATAGAGTTGACTCCTAGAGAGGAAGAAAAACTTTGGGAACTATATGCTATTTCACACAGCAATCCACCTCTTGAAGATTGTGTCGAGAGTATGATAGATAGTGGGTTCGTCAATAAGAAGAGAGGACCAGCACTTAAAGAGATATTCGGGGGACTAAATTTTTCGCGCCAAGAATTTCCTATTACCAATTTGCTCCTTCACGAAAAGCACTTCCTTAATATTACGATATCTGGGAGCCTAGTGGATTGCATAGAGCCGATAAAGAACAAATTGAATCATCGTCTAATAGATATTAGGATGTGCAGGAAGGACGAAAAGGTTCAGACTGGGGGAGTCGTTGAGAACGTTAAAGAAATATTGACTAGGAAGGGGGACAAGATGGCGTTTGTTTCCATATCCGATTTTACATATAAAACAGACGTAGTAGTATTTCCTAATATATGGGCCGAAGAAGGCGAGAAAATAGTCATAGGGTCAGTGCTTTATGTGGCGGGGAAAGCCGATAGGGGAAGCGTCGTGGCCAATAGGGTCGAGGTTTATAAGGTAGAGCCAATTAAGGAGGGCACAAGCAAAGATGAAAATAGTAACTGATTTGGAATTTTTGCGGCAAAAAAGTTCTCCCATGACTAAGGAGGAAGCCGAACAAACTGGAATTTTTCGTCAGCTTGAAATGATGCTTAGGAGTGAAGGTGGGATTGGACTTTCCGCTATACAGATTGGGATACCAAAAGCCGCTTGTATCATAAGGTTACCTGACTGTTATGTTAACTTGCTGAATCCGAAGATAATAGAGCAAAAAGACGAGGTGATTTCGATAGAAAGGTGTTTGAGTGTCCCAGGAGTATCTAAGAAGATTAAGCGCTTCAATGAGGTTCATATTACGGACGACCTTCACCCCCCAGGATACGTTTTCACTGGAGTAGAGGCGTTCTGTTTTTTGCATGAATTTGGTCATCTTAATGGACGTACAATATTGGACGAGAAGGGGTTAGAGCCAGTGAGGGTAGTAAGGAAACCTCTTCCAAATGATAAATGTCCATGTGGAAGTGGTAGGAAGTATAAGAAATGTTGTGAGGCCAAGAAGATTTTTGAGCAGCAAGTGTTATTTCGTTCATAATAAAGGGAGGGAAGAACTTATGGCTGAGAAATTTGGGGTAAGAGTTAATATGGGGGCTTATACCACTGAGGTTATTAACGGTGTTATCGAATATTTGGAAGGAAAGGAGGGAATTGCGATAAAAGACAAGGAGGCTCTTCATAAGGATGTGGCGGCGAGG
>Ga0172381_10005473_pt1 | contig 12879 bp, 11 predicted proteins | sample Leawel6488metaG_FD_119754 | JGI IMG/M metagenome (GOLD analysis project Ga0172381, IMG submission 119754) | Leachate microbial communities from a municipal landfill in Southern Ontario, Canada - Leachate well 64-88 metaG | ecosystem: Engineered > Solid waste > Landfill > Unclassified | place...
ATTCATAGCGTAATGACAAGATTGCGAACTAATGATGACACTGGAAAACCAGGAATGCTGTTTCTTAGAGATTCTGTATTGGAACCAGATGCAGAGCTTATGGAGGCGATGAAACCCTGCAAGACAGAAGATGAGTTTGACGGATATGAGTGGGAGGATCATCACAAAAAGGAGACTCCTAAGAAAGTTGAAGATGACGGTATGGATGACATAAGATATCTATCCGTTCATCTTGATGAAGAGACTGGATCTTGGTCTCGTGGTATGGCAAGGTAGGAGAATACTATGGCAGAAGACAAACCCAAAACAAAATCAATGCAACCACGATTCTTCGCTACGGATGAGAACCCTGAGCAATTCTTTCTTTCAACTGCAAGACTTGTGTTCAATGAAGATGAACCTCAACCTCCGTATCTTAAAGATTCTCGTGCTAGGGATACATGGCTCACCAAATTCTATAAGACTGAACCCCATCTGAATGGTGTGATCAATTCAGTAACGGCCATTGATAAGAATAGAGGTTGGAGAGTTGTCGGTGGGAGAAATCAAGTAAACAGAATAACCAACATGCTCCATAACTTTGAGGTAGCTCCGGGACTCCGTGGTTGGCGTCCTGCTCTTGCTACCGCTTCCCAAGCCTTCTGGACTACCGATCTCGGAACTATTGTTGAATTAGGGAAGGAATCGAAATATGGTCCTGTGACAGCTTTGTTCAATGTAGATTCTACAAAGTGCCATCTTACAGGAACCACTGATTTTCCTCTCAAGTATCAGGCTAAGGGTGGAGTTCAGAAATGGGCGTCAGAAGATTTCTTCCGAGTTGTTTCTGCTCCATCACTGTTTGAGGAATATAACGCTCTTGGAAATTGTGCATTGAGTCGTTGTGTTCAGCTTGCTCAACTCATGGTAGCCCTCTATCGTCACGACGAAGAGAAGCTTCTATCGAGAGCGCCTCGTGGATTGTTGTTGCTGTCTGGAATACGGCAGAAACAATGGGAAGATGCAATGGCGGCGAGAGATGCTGAGCTTGATTCCAATGAAACGAAATACTATGGTGCTATCGCAGTTCTAGCTTCTGCGGCTTCAACAGTTGATGCAAAACTTCTTGCCTTATCTGAACTTCCAGCCAACTTTGATTTGCGAGTTTGGATGGATATGCTCATGTATGGATATGCTCTTTGCTTCGGATATGATGCTAGTGAATTCTGGCCTGTTCAATATGGAGCATTGGGTAGAGGTAATGAGACTCAGATTCAGCATGAGAAGGCTACTGGTAAGGGAAGACTTGATTTTGTTTTAGGCTTTCAAGAACAACTTGAAAATTTCCTTCCTGACTCTATAGATTTTGAATTTGATCAAAGAGATGAGCAAGGTGATTTGATTCATGCTTCTGTTCATCAAGCATGGGCGAGCGTAGCAAAAACTCTGTACAAGGATTCACAATTAGTTACCTATGACGAAGGAAGAATGATTCTTGCTCAATTCGGAGTTATTCCAGCAGTATGGACTGAATCAAAATCTGTTGAGACAACTGATGAGGTTGATATCTCTGAGTCAGAAAATACAGGAAAAGAAGGACAGAGTTCAGAGCCAGCAGATCTTGAAGGAATTGGTGAAGGAACCAACAAAGTCGCGGCCAGCCCTACGGCAAACCTTCGCCCTACATTTAATACAAATTTGTTACGTCAATTGAAAGAGCAATTAAAGGAATCGGCTTGTGTAAGAAGAGCCGCTGAAAAATATCCTAGCGAGGAGATTGTTCAATACTCCTATCCGGGAAATCACATTATAACCTTATGGGATAGAGGAGATGAAGTCTATAAGAGACAATCATTTCCTATTGGAACTCCTCCTCCATTACCAAATGAATTCTTAGAAAGGAATAAAGGAAAATGAGCGCAAGTCTTCCATTAGAGATTCTTCAAAAATATAAGAAGGATTTCTCAAAGTTCTTCGAGACAGGAACGAGTGAAGGTGACTCAGTTCAATCAGCTATTGATGCAGGATTTGGAGAAATCTTTACAGTTGAGTTTGATAGTGAAACATATAGGAGAGCATTTGCAAGATTCAATGGAAAGCCGAATGTTCATTGTTACAAATCGGACTCAGTTGAGGCTTTGACTGCTGTTCTTCCTCACATTGAAGCTCCAATTCTATTCTTTCTTGATGCACATGCTGACTGTGGAGCCAAATGTTCTCCTATGCTTCAGGAATTGAACGCAATCAAAGGACATAAATACCCTGTATCCATTATGATTGATGACATGAGATTGATTGGACATGGAAAATGGAATCAATTTACTCTAACCCAAGTCCTTGATAGTCTATATCAGATTAATCCTTCCTTTGAGATTGTTTTTGAAGAAAATGGACATGCTCCCGGAGATCTTCTGGTTGCTCATGTTCCTTGAAAGGATTTAGAATGATTGAAAGTCCGTACGTTTCTATAGTTTCCGGAACTTATAACAGATTGAACAGTCTACAGAGAATGGTAACATCTGTTAGAAGTTCTGTGGGAGTCGGAGTACCATACGAAATCGTACTGGTTGATGGTGGATCCACCGATGGAACCCTTGAGTGGATCGAGGCGCAAACTGATACCGTCTTGATCCCTCAAGGGAAGTTACTTGGAGCTTGCAAAGCATTCAATGCAGGATTCAAGATAGCCAAAGGAAAGTATGTTATTATAGGAAATGACGATATAGAGTTTAGATATGAGTCCATATTAAATTCTATTGCTTTTATGGATGATCATCCAGAGGTTGGAATTGGTTGCTTTCATCAAAATCGTCACAGTCCTGAGTATACATGCGATAAGATGCCAGCGGTACGTGGAGGTATGCAAACTAATGAATACTATGGTCAAGTTTGTATCGTTCCTAGGTGGCTCGGAGACAAAGTGGGTTGGTGGGGAGATTATCATACCTATGCTGGAGACAATGAGCTTTCTTGTAATGTCTTGGAACTTGGTTTCAAAGTAGTTCCAATGGAATATTGTTGCATAAATGACTTTGAGATCAAGGACAAATTACGAGAAATAAACAATCCAGTTAATCATTATACAGGAACACATCCCGACTCTGCAAAATGGCGCGAAAAATGGACTAGATTTGGACTTCTTGGTCCTGAAATACGTCCATCTCCCAGGGTTCAAACTCCTTTGAAAAGAGTTCCTAGACTATTATACGCTCCTTTGTATGAGGATAGATCATTTCCTCATCAATTGGAGACTAAAGTTGGATTAAGAAAATCATTATCAAAGCATTTTCTTGTAACAGAACTAAACTATCGGCGTGATCCAGAAGAAGTATACTACATGACTTCAATGTTCATGCCAGATATCCTTCTGATTCAGCTTCACGATCCAAAGACTCTTCCTTATGATATCATAAATAGGATACGTCTTGAGTTTCCTCATATCATAATGGTAAGTTGGAATGGTGACTATCGAGAGAATATGGTATATGATAAGTCATATATGTATTCATTAAGATTATTTGACATTTCAACCTTCGTTTGCGGAGATATAGAGGAAACATATATTGAAAATGGGATTAATTATCAATATTGGCAGATAGGATATGAGGAATATAATCCTATTCCTGATCATAAACTGGATAAAAATCTGTACGACATTTTATTCCTTGGGAATTGCACAAGTAAAGTTCGTAACCAGATGGGTCAGATGTTGCGTTTCCATAAGGAATGGAAAGTTGGACTGTACGGAAATTGGCCTAGTCATATAGGAAGTAACGGAAACAATCAGTACAAATTTGATGAGGGAGATGCCCTCTACCGCTCATGCAAGATATCTCTTGGAGATTGTCAATTTCCGAAGTCAATAGGTTATGTTTCAAATAGACTATTTCAGGCTCTTCATTCTGGATCTTTCTTTATGCAACAGAGAGTACAAGGAATGGAAGAATTACTTGGATTACAGGATGGAGTTCATCTTATCGTTTGGGAAGATCTGCATGACCTTGAAGAAAAACTTATCAAATGGCTTGATCCCTCGATGACCTCTGAGAGGGCTAGAATTGCAAGAGCTGGAAAAGAATTTGTAGATAGGTATCATTCATTTGATGCCAGAGTGGAGGAATTTATACAAATGATTGATGAATTCAGAAATAAAAATACTGGCTAGTCAAGTGTCCTCATTTGAGGGTATAATGTAAGTGTTGATTGATAACGTGTACAGAGGTGATGATGACTATTACAAAAAATGAACCGATGAGTTTGAAAGAAATATTTGTCTCCTTAGGAAAACTTGGAGGTCAATTATTTCAAAGTAGTAGACTGAAGAAAGAATCAACCTCATTCTCTAATCTGTATGAGATGGTATGGGTCGCCACTTGGGAACTTCAGGACTGGTACTGGTTAGTTGATCTCTATGTAGAGGAAGCAACCGGTGAACTATTTGCCCTCTTTGCCAAAGATGGTCTTCTGTACAAGGCGCTCATTACAGTAGAGGTGTCGAAAATTTCGATAGGGGAAATAGTTCGGGTGCAGGAGGTGTTTAATCCAGTCCAAAATGGTCTAGTGATCAAGAATCAAGTTGATGGAACTTCTCGTTGGTTCCTAATTTCATGTTCAAGTGTTCTTAACAGAAGTGCTTCAATAGATTCCACCAAGTTATTTGACAATTTGATCAGACGATGTAAAGAGACCGGAGAATATCCGTATCTTACTTATTACCATCTTGGAGAACCTCTGAGAATGGGTATAACTGATTGGGTTGAAAGAGATGGAAATCTTCTTCTTTCATCAGGAACATTTGATAAAGATAATCCCATTGCAGATTGCATGAAAGAAGCTTACGAGAAAGATCCCTCATATTGGGGAGCATCGATCGCCTTTTGGCCGTATGAAGGACAGATGGAACCAATAGCCGATGGTATCTCAGTTCCTATGTATACAGATGGGAAGTTCGAAGAAATTTCCATTCTTGCAGAGGAACATGCTAATTGTTTGTTTACTTCATTGTATTCAAACAGAAAGGTTACTCACATGAGAGACGATCTAATCAAACAGATCAATGTGTTGACCGGAGGAAATGAAGAGCTTACGAAGAAGATCGTTTCAACGGTTGATGGAACCAATGATGATATCAAGAAAAACGGTCTGATTACTCGCGAAGCTCCCGTGATTGCTCCGGCTACACCTCCGGTGGAGTCAACTTCTGAGGTAGTTCCTGCACCTGCTCCCGCACCTGCATCAACTCCTGCCTCATCTGATGTTGTTCCAACGGAACCTGCAACCAAGACTCCTCCGGTTGTGGAAGTTGACGAGGAACTCGTCAAAGATATTGTCCAGCAAATGGTTAAGGATCCTTTGGTTGCAGAGGCTTTCAAACCAGTTGCCATTCTTGCTCAGTCCGTTGAGGATCTGAAGAAGTCCTTGGAAACAAGACTAGCTTCATTGGAAACTCAAAGTTCGGAGACCAAGAGTTCAATTGAAGGAAGACTTCAGAAACTTGAACTGGATGATAAATCCAAGCAAGAAGAATGGGAAAAGAATCTCCCAAGAAACTTGCCTGTGCATGTCCAGTATCGGGCAAAGTCAACATCTCCCGAAGGGACTGAAGAAAAACCTTCATCCGCTGAAATCGCTGCTCAAACCCTAGAACATCTAGGGAAGAAGTAAAATAAAATGGCAAGGAGTGAGATTATGCCCTCAACAATTACACCCTCTGATCTGCCCACTATCTATGGATGCTGTGGGTTATTTGATTTGTGCAGCGATCTCGATCTCATGTCATTATCCTTTCAGGGACAGAACAAATTCCTTGACTGGATTGGCTGGGAAAAGAGTGATGTCTGCATCATCAAAAAGAACTTCGTGACTTTCGTTCGTCCTGAAAGAACAGCTCAGGGCGCTCGATCAGCAGGATACATTCAAGACTCCTGCGGTGATTCCAATGGCGTTGAGTGGGGTACTTGTGACTTCACTCTTGAGAAGTACGGTCTCTTGAGACGTCATGGTCCGGAGCGTGTAGCGACGGACATCGGTAAGAAATATTGTGAGATCCAACCTCGTTACCGCTTGGATAGATCTCCAATTTTGAACGATACCGAGTTCGATATGAGACTTGCAACTGAGGCAATGTTGCAGGATCTCAAACGAATGGTCATCGATGGAAATAAGACTACCACTGGTCAATTTGATGGCCTTCAACGGTTGATCAAAACAGGATACACAGCATCTGATGGACATCGTTGCGAAAGTATGGATTCCATCATTGTCAACTGGAATAACAATACTCTCGCTGGTGGAGCTGGAATAACCTGGAATGGAAAGGCAGTTCAAACTACTGCTGATCTGGTTGACGTTCTTCTGGCCATCCTTCGCAGAATTCTCGACAGAATTGCTATGGCTCCTGCACTTTCATCTGCGGCTCCTTCGGTTGGTGACATTATCATTGTCGCTCCTGCTCATATCCTTCGTTGCTTGCTCGATCTGTACACTTGCTGGAGTGTGTGTCCTGGAGCAACTAACATCGTAGTTGCTATTCAGTCCTTCGAAGCCAGAACTTTCAGAAATAATCTTAATGGTGGAATGTTCGGAGCTGGAAGAATATTCCTTGATGGCTTTGAAATTCCTCTGATGGCTTATGACTGGGGTCTGACTGATGAAGTTACTGGTGCATCTGACATGTACGTTTTGACCGGTCAAATCGGAAATATGAAATTGATCTCTGGTCAATACGCTGACATGTCCAAGGTTCCTGCTGGATACCCGGATGCAGATTACGCATACACTGATGGTGGAAAGTTCCTGACTTGGGTTGATCGGCAGAAGACTTGTATTCTGCGCGAAACTGAAATGCAACCTCGTCTTTTGCTCTGGGCTCCATGGGCTCAAGCAAGAATTCAGGATATAGTTTGTGATTCAATCGGTGGAATACTCGGAGCTGATCCTTGGGTTCCTAGCTTCTTCCCTGAATCAAGCTTCTGTATTCCTGCCTGTCCCGCATAAGGACTGGATTCAAAAATGTTGATTAGGTAGGGAGAAGCAATTCTCCCTACCTCTTCGGGAGAGAATCAACAATGACGGATCGATCCTTAACTTTAATAGTTCCATCGTTTAATAACGCGAGATATCTTCCTGATCTGATTAATTCCGTATTTGGAGGAGAAACCTCGTTGGGAGAGATGAAACCACAAACTCTCCTTCCTGATCAAATTATCATAGCTGACGACTGCTCAACTGATAATACAGAGGAAGTCGTTTCTGCTCTTTCACAACTTCATAATATTATAGAATATGTTCGTCTTTCCAAGAATTCTGGAACGGCTATAACCTCAAATGAGGCTATAAAAAGAGCAAAGTGCAGATTCATTACTCGAATTGATTCCGATGATATGCGTGAATCATACTCTTTTGAGAACATGATGGTTGCTCAACTTTCTTATCCAACTTCCTATATCTATGACGATGTAATGATATTTGTAAATGGACAGAGAAAGGGAAAAGTCTGGCCTATGGGAGAGTATGATTTCGAAAAACTTCTTCATAGGAATAGCAATCATGCAGGAATAATGTTTCCAAAGAGTGCTTGGGAAATGTGTGGAGGATATCCTGAGGAATTTTGGGATGGAAGAGATGACTGGTCCTTCAATGTGGCTCTCGGAACTATTGGTTGTTGCGGGATCCACATTGGCGGAGGAGGATATCTTTATCGTAGAGAGCAACAAAATCGAACGGTAAAGAACTCATCAGCCGAAAGACAAAGGTATTACTATCAGAAGATGATAGATCATTTTCCTAATTTGTATTCGGGGAGGTTCCCAATGGCTTGCTGTGGTAATAGAGGAAAAGCAACTACTGTTTCACCATCTACCAATGGCGCTGTCGCTACGATCCTGGCTGGATCTGCAGGAATGACGTTACTCCAATATAATGGAGAAAATTACGGGAAAGAAACTTATTTTGGACCCGTGACTGGAACTGCCTATGTATTCAGCAAAGTCAGCAATATAAAGAATGTTGACAATCGAGACTTGACTACTTCCAAGTCTAAAGGTTTGCTGGATTTGATGGATCACGGAAAAGCTATCTTCTCTGTGTATAATCCTCCAGTTATTTCTCAGCCGGTAGTCGAGCAGATTAAGTCTACCGAGGTAACATCTTCAGAGACTACTCCTGAGATTACTCCTGAGACTCCTCCAGCTGGAAATGTAGAGGAATCGACTCCAATCAAATCTGGTCAAGTTTCTGGAGTGACTGCAAAGATTGTCAAACTTCTGGAGACTGCTGGAATAACCACATGGGAAAAGTTCTATGATACTGATTCTGCTGTTCTTTCAGAAATAATTGGAAAGTCAGTTGATGCCGTTGATTTGATCAAAAAGGAAATATCTGGTGAATGATATTTTGAGTCCAGCCATTAGATTGGGTTTAGCTATTCTTGTAAGCTATAGAATAACTGATCTTATTGTTCTTGATGATGGACCATTCGATATTTTCAAAAAGATAAGAGAAGAAATCGGAAAATTTGCGGCTATCCATAAATCTGCAAGAGGATTGGGAAAGTTGATTAATTGTCCATTTTGTCTTGGAGTTTGGATATCAGGACTATCTTCTCTTTTAGTATTCTTTCCGAGCATTCCTGGAGATATCTTCTTGATTGTAATTGGAATAGCTGGAGGTCAGGCTCTTATGGACTCCGTCGGAGGAAGATGGAATAAGTAATCAAAACCTATTTTGGCCTGTTTTGGCATAGGTGTAAATATACCAGTACCCGCCATGCAAGCCCAAATTGAACGTTGTGGCAAGGCTATTTTGTTCTTTTATTAGGTTGCAAGGTGGTTGTATGCAAATTTATGGTGAGACTACTCCAAGATCTGCTATATCATTGACTCGATATGCACAGCTTATCGGATACAATGAATGCGCTTTTTTTGGAGTGGCTTACGAAGGAAATGTTAATTTCGCTTGCAAAAAGCTCTGGAGCAAAACTGAGCGTGATCTAGTTCAATATTATTTATCAGAGGCTCAAGATGAATTAGAGCAGGTTTTACAATTTCCTATCCAACCTACATGGTTTGTTGACGAGAAACATAACTACAATCGTAAACATATGCTCATGACAGATTATGGAAAGGTAATAGCCTTTGGAACCAAAGCTACTTCAGTTATTTCTGATAATGCTGTTGTTGACTTAGCTACTGATCCTGATTTCGGATACATTTCGATTTCTCCTTTTGCGGGTTTATATCCGTACTCTGAGATTCATATCTTTTATCCAGATACGGATATAGAAATCATTCCTAGTAATATAGCTTATAATTCTGGAACTCTAACTCTTACCATAACCATTCCTAGATGCAGACTGGTAGCATATTCTAAAATGGATAATCCTGATGAAGGTTTAATATACTCAGATAATTCCAATTTTCAGTCTACTGCTGATGTTCATAGGATTTACAATGATACGGTATCTCAAGGAAAATTATGGTATAGATCAAATGTTTGTACGTCATTTTGTACCGAAACGTATGATTCAGTATGTGCATTTGGACTGAATAATGAGATAGGTTCAGTTGCATTGGATACAGTTTGTCAAAATCAATTATGTTGCTCAAAGAATTATGAGTCAATGTCTATAAATTATGAAGCTGGTCTTCAAATTCTTACTAAGCAAGCTGAAATGATACTTCTTAGACTTGCTCATTCAAAGATGCCTGACAAACCCTGTGGATGTGACTATGCAGAGACCCTATGGAGAAGAGACAGAAATGTTCCTCAGATATTAACTCGGGAAAGAATTGAATGTCCCTTTGGAATGTCAGATGGAGCATGGATGGCTTGGAAATGGGCTTGTGGTCTTGAACTAAAAAGAGCTGGAGCTTTAATATGACAGCCATAGTACGATTTGAAGCCATTAGACCCAAAAATCTAGATATTTCAGAGCTTCGTTTGGCTATCGTATCTGAAATGAATTCTATATCTCAGGATATAATAAGAGAGTATAATAAAACGGTATCATTCTGGAAAAGAAAACCCAAATTTACTCGTACTCTTGAAACGAACGTAAATGGAAAAGAGAGTATTGCGATCACCATCTATACGGATAATAAAATTTATCCGTATGTTGATAGAGGTACTGCTGGAAGAGTCATTGATTCAAGACAGAATCCGGTAGTATTACCAGGAACATATTCTGCAGGATCAATGCCAGGAACTCTTTCTGTCAGTCCTCAAGGAGGTGTAGAGGGAGGAGGACAAAGGGTTATTCGTGGAGTATTTTTCTGGCCTGGAATTAGAGCTAGATTATTTACTGAGCAAATCAAGGAGAAAGTTCAGAGATCTACTGATTTTAGATTGACTGAACGACTTCAATCCGCCGTAGAGAGATCCAGAGCCCAATGGTGGAAGTAAAGGAGTACTATGACAAAACAAGAAAAAAAGATTGAAGTAATGGTTGTCTTCAGGAAGAAACAGGCTACCGTCATTGAATATGCTGACAAGTCTGGAATGCCTTTCCGTCTTAGTCTACCATCCGAAATGATAGTTGAAACTCCTGACGGAAAGGTTTATTTCACTGAAGATGAATTGTCCATGTATGGAATTTCTTATGGAATTCCATGGGAACATCTATTGAGTGAGTTTATCATATCTCCGGAAAAGCTCGCAGGTGAATTACGGAAAAATGGTATATGGACTCGAGATGATGTGTACAAAAAGCCAGATGGAGTTAAAGGAGCCTTATTCGCTTCTCTTTCCATGTCAATGGCTTCGATCATAAAGATTGCAAAAGAATCCATTCCAACGGAGGAGAATTAACATGACAGGAACAACTTTTTTGGCAGGTGAATCGTCAGTTTGGGTTCAACCTTATGGTCCCAATACTGAACCAAAATATTTGGGATGTCACAGTGTAGGTGACATTCCTGAGCCCAAAGGGGACTCTACTCAATTATGGTGTCCTGATCCGGCTCGAACAGGGAAGTTCACATCTAAGAGAAGTTTCCGGGGAGAACCTGGAATCAGCACTACAACGATTACAACTGACCTGCGGAAAACAGCCGACTATCTTGAAGATCTTTCTGCTAATGGCTGTCCTTTCCCGTTCTTCATTCACAAAGTTTCCTGCGGAAGACGGGATGTTTTCACTAACTTCGATCGCTCGTTTGTGTTAAGAGGAGTTGAGATTACAACTTCTACATTGACCAAACTTGCGGCCAAAGATCCGGCTGATAATGGTGAATCTGGTCAAACCTTCGACATCTCTATGCAGGAAGTTCTTCGAGTGTTCCCGATGGAGATTTCTAGAGTTTCAGTTACCGAGACAGAGGACATTACCGGATTGACTGTTGCTGGTGAGGATAGATGCGAGGGATCATGTGGAGCCGCTCAAAAACCCGAAGACGACCTGTTCGTTTCCTCCAAAGCTCTTGTAGGGAGTGCCGCGAATACAGCGGATGTTCTTCGCTCCCTAAATGGTGGTGCATGGACTGCGACTGTCGCGGATCCTTTGGGAGCGGGAATGGACATCATGGGTCTCGTATCCTTCAGCATGGGTCGAGGAGTCACAAGAGTTCTGGTCGCTAATGGGAAAACTCAAGCTGCTCATCCTGCAGAGGTTTCTTACACAGATGACAATGGAGCTACTTGGACAACTGCTCATGTAGGAACAACCAATGCTGAATACATTACATCCATCTTTGCTTTTGATCGATACAATGTCTGGGTTGGAACCAGCGGAGGAAGAATTTACTTCTCCTCAGACGCAGGTGTTACTTGGACTGTGCAAGAGAATGCTGTAATCTCAGCGACTGCTGTTGTTGGAATATCTGGATATGATGATGACAATCTTATGGCTATCTACACAGGTGGAGAGATTGCTGTCACATCTGATGGTTCAACATGGGCATCAACTACGTCTTCTGGACTGACAACCGCTACTGGTGTCAAGATGATCTCAACATATTCTGCATGGGCTGTTGGAGCTCAGGGAATGTATTACACTACCGATGGTGGTGTAACCTGGACTAAACGAAATTCCTATGCCATTGGAGCCATTGACTTCTTGAATGAGATGTTCGGTCTAGCCGCTGGATCCGCCGCAAATGCGAATGTTTACATGACCATTGATGGTGGATTTGATTGGCAAGTTCTTCCGGCAGTAACAAATGGAGGATTTACCTTCCTGAAGATTCTTACCACCAAACTCGCGTATGTTTGCGGAAAGATCTCTGGTGGAACTGGATTCTTAGGGAAGATTCTTCCTGCAACCTAATCGGGGAGCAAGATAACTTCAAGATTATAGTCTGGGATCGATGGACCAAGATGGAGCTCCCCGCTTCTTACCATCGATTCCAGACTCCGGGGAGAAATGTTGAAATGGGAAAAACTAATGCACCTGGAAAGAATCCTGAGCTTGCAAAACTTCAGGAGATAAATAGAGTTGTAAAGTCTGAACTTCAAGAAAAAGATTTCGTCAACTCGAGAGGATTGAAGGTAAAACTTTTATCTCTTCCTCCGTATCTTATTCAGATGGCTACGGCTTCGTTTGAAAAGCCTGATCCTCCAACTTATACTATTCAGACTGCTGAAGGAACTGAAGAAGTTCATTCTTATGATGAAACCTCCATTGTAGATCCATTGACTCCAGATGAGGACAGGAAGAAATGGGAAGATTTTCAAAAGGAACTGGCAGAGATTGAGGCCAGATCTTCTGAGGTTCTTCTTAATGTGATCCTTCTTGAGGGAGTTCAATTAGATTTTTCATCTGAAATAGAAAATTCTTGGGTTCATAGAATGGGCTTGATGAAAATTTCAGTTCCTGATGATCATGATGAGCGTCTTCTCATGTATAAGAAGATGACTGTAATCGGGAATACTGAAGATATTCAGAACATTACCAATGAGGTCATG
>Ga0172381_10005474_pt1 | contig 12877 bp, 11 predicted proteins | sample Leawel6488metaG_FD_119754 | JGI IMG/M metagenome (GOLD analysis project Ga0172381, IMG submission 119754) | Leachate microbial communities from a municipal landfill in Southern Ontario, Canada - Leachate well 64-88 metaG | ecosystem: Engineered > Solid waste > Landfill > Unclassified | place...
AATAAAATTTCTTCTCTTTTAAGAGAACGAAAAAGCACAAGTCCTGTTTCTTTTAAAAAGAAAGCTGTTTCTCACCAAGTACCAAAACCAAGTGATAAGGCATATGAAGAAGTAAAGAAAATAACTGATCCTAACGACATTTTTCGCACCCTCTATACAAAAATGTGCAAGGTAACCCAAGGGGTGAAATAACAGAAAGTTTTTGACTTAATTGCCATTAGAACAGGATATTATTATAAATATTTTATCTAATTAACGGTATATGAAAAGGTTACATAATTGACTGCTTTTTATTAAAGCGTTGCGGGAAGGAGTTGATAAACAACCTCTTGCTTTGCTTCAATAATTTGTGATATAGTATATCTATACATATGAAAAGCACCTCTGTGGGTTCCGTCCCTAAGCGGTGCTTTTCTTTTTGCCTAGTAATTTCTGTAAATTATTAATAAAAACTATTTTTTCCTTCGCACTCTTTTTTAGTAAAACAGAGCAAGTATCTTTATATGGACTTATGACTATTTCTAATTTATTTTCTGAATACAAATGTTTAACAAGTGAATAAAAATCTCCATCGCTTGAAACTATAACTGCTTTATTATAATTATTAAAATCAAGCATTGCTTGTAAAACTAAATCTGCATCAACATTACCTTTTGCCCCGCCATCTCCATTTGGAATTACTGGTTTGTAGACTAAAATATATCCAAATTTTTGTAGTCTTAAATACAAATCTTTGTTTTCAGGTAAGTATCCAATAAAAATGTAAGCAATATCAACTCCATATTTTTCTTTAAATAAACTCTAAATCTTTGCCAATCCAACCCCCAGCCCAAAGATTTTATTCTCCGATGCAAGTTTTGTGAATCTATAAAAGCATAATTACCTGATTTTAATAACATGTTTTTATTATATCAGAAATATTCAAAAGTCTAATTTCTGATAGGTCAAAAGAATCATATACAAATTATCAAAAAATCCTTCCGCAGAGAAGGATTTTTTTAATACTGTCCGCCCGCTCGGGATCGAACCGAGGACCTTATCCTTAAAAGGGATCTGCTCTACCAGCTGAGCTACGGGCGGATTTATCTTCACAACAAACAAGGTGTGCTTTTTAAGCACTCAAGCCAAATATATAGGAAAATGAAACAGAAATCAAGGAAAATATCTAACTACCCTTGTTTTTTTAACCAATCAACCATTTTTTGAAATGTGCTAGGTCCTGCTTCTCCGTCTGCTATTAATCCCTCTTTCTTTTGGAAATTCAATATATCAGCCTTCATACCTGGACCAAAATCATTGTCAATTTTTTTTGAAGTATTGTTATAAATGTTTAGAAATTTTTGAACAGTTCCTACTCTTGTGCCACTTGATTTTTCTTTCATTACTACTTTATCCGCAATTAATTTTTCTAGTTCGGTTATAAGGGTTTGATTTTTGTATATAGTATTAGTAGAAGGGGTTTCAGTGTTCTCTTCTTCTGGTTCTATGATTTCTTCTGTTCTGGTAAGAGTTCTAATTTCACTTTTTAGGTTTTCAATTTCTTCTTTTAATTTTTCATTTTCATTTTTTAGTTCTTCTTGTTTTTGTTTCTCTGCATGAAGACTTCCAGAGTCTAATGTAAAAAAGGCCCAGTAGCCTACTAGCACTATTATTATTAGCAATGCAATCAAAAGTAAAGCTGATTTTAAATTTTCCATAACGAAATACATTATATCATAAATCTATCTATGTGCTATACTTTTTTTATGTTTCTAACAAGGATAAATAAATCATTGATATATCTACTTATTTTTACTGTTATCAGTTCACTAATAGCACTTTTGTTTTTGATTAAGGCATATGGTATTGTTTTTGACTTGGGTTATTATGGCACAGATTTTTAGCATATGAGTAATATTTTTTTTAAATTACATAGTCCTTTTTTACCTGCAGGAGATCAACCAAAGGCAATTTCTTCATTACTTGACGGACTTAAAAAGGGAATGAAGAAACAAACCCTTCTTGGAGCAACAGGTACTGGAAAGACCTTTACTGTTGCAAATGTGATAGCAAAATACAATAAACCTACATTAGTGATAGCCCACAACAAAACCCTTGCCGCTCAACTTGCTCAAGAATTCAAACTATTCTTTCCAAATTCTGCTGTGCATTATTTTGTTTCATATTATGATTACTATCAACCTGAAGCATATATGCCGATTTCTGACACATATATTGAAAAAGATGCACAGATAAATAAAGAAATAGATAGATTAAGACATGCAACCACAGAGGCCCTTTTGACTAGAAAAGATGTAATAATTGTTGCATCTGTGTCTTGTATATATGGATTAGGTTCTCCAGAAGAATATGAAAAAGTGAATCTACGGGTTGATGTTGGGATGAAACTTGATAGGGCATCATTACTTAAAAAATTAATATCAATACATTTTGAGCGAACGAATGTAGATCTTACCCCAGGGACATTTAGGTCAATAGGGAACAAAGTAGAGATTATGCCAATTTCTGAAACTTTTTCATTTCAGGTTGAAATAGGAGAAGGAAAAATAGAAAGAATACTAAAAGTAGATCCAATTTCTTCCAAAATTCTCTCTGAAGAAAAAAGTATATTTATTTTCCCCACTAAACATTTTATTACAAACGAATCAAAGAAAAGAAAAGCAATTTCTTTAATTAAAAACGAACTTAAAAACCAACTTAAAAAATTTGAAAAAGAAGGAAAATTACTTGAGGCAGAGAGGATTAAAAGAAGAACAAACTATGACTTGGCTATGATTAAAGAGATAGGATATTGTAATGGGATAGAAAATTATTCAAGACATTTATCAGGAAAAGAAGAGGGAGAACCACCAGAAACATTACTTTCATATTTTCCTAATAATTTTCTCACTATTGTAGATGAATCTCATGTTACTCTTCCTCAACTTCAAGGTATGTATGCAGGTGATGCTTCAAGAAAAAATACTCTTGTAGAATATGGCTTTAGATTACCAAGTGCAAAAGATAATAGACCACTTAAATATGAAGAATTTGAAAAAAGAATTGGTCCCATTATATATACTTCCGCTACCCCAGGGAGAGAAGAGAAAGAAGAAAGCAAGCAAATAGTGGAGCAAATTATTCGTCCTACAGGATTAATAGATCCTGCAGTAGTGGTAAAACCAGTAAACGAAAATCTCTCTTCTCATTATCAAGGACAGATTCAAGATTTTATCAATGAAGCTGAAAAGACAGTAAAGAAAGGTTTTAGAGTTCTTGCTACTACACTTACAAAAAAAATGGCTGAGGATTTATCTATCTATCTAAAAGAAAGAAAAATAAAAGCAGAATACCTTCACAGTGATATCAAAACTATAGAGAGAATAAGAATAATTACTCAATTTAGGAAGGGGGAATTTGATATTTTAGTTGGGGTAAATCTTTTAAGAGAAGGATTAGATTTACCAGAGGTTGCTCTCATAGGTATTTTAGATGCAGACAAGGAGGGGTTTCTTCGCTCAGAAACAGCCCTTATCCAAACAATAGGTAGAGCTGCAAGAAACAGTGAAGGTAGAGTAATACTTTATGCTGACGCTATTACTACTTCTATGAAAAAAGCAATAGAAGAGACAGAGAGAAGAAGAAATATTCAAATTGAATATAATAAAAAGTATGATATTACTCCAAAAACAATTGTAAAAAATATCAAGGATATTACAGAAGAACTTGATAGTATTCACGATAAAACAGTAAGTGAAGAACTTTCTCTTGATATGGAACTTTTTAAAAAAATTTACACAAAAGACTTAAATAGAAAAGAGAAAACAGAAAGCAGGGATATAAGAAAACTTTCTCTCTCTGATGAAGAAAGAAATGATTTAGTTTATAAGAAAATAATAAAAATAAAGGAAAAAGAAATGAATAAGGCAGTAAAAGAACTTGATTTTGAAACTGCTGCGATTCTTCGTGATGAGATTATGATATTGCAAGATAAACTTAAAAAGTAATTTTATCAATATTGACCCACTGTCCGAGTTTATGATTAAACCTATACATTTTTCTGTAAATACTTATCCTTTTGAGGATTTTATCTTTTTGTGATAGCATTGTGGTAATAGTGAAAAGATACCCTACCTATAAGAGAAAATAGGAGGGGTTTCAGGTTTATGTATAAAAAATGGCAAACAAATCAAAAGAAAACAAAAGTATTGAGCAACTAAATAAAATAGTTATAAAAGGAGCAAGAACACACAATCTTAAAGATATTGATGTAGATATGCCGAGAAACAAAATGATTGCCATTACTGGGGTATCTGGTTCTGGTAAAAGTTCTCTTGCTTTTGATACTATATTTGCAGAAGGACAAAGAAGATATGTTGAATCTCTTTCTTCTTATGCAAGACAGTTTTTAAACCAAATGCCCAAGCCAGACTTAGATGAGATTTCAGGACTTTCTCCTGCTATATCTATTGACCAAAAATCTCGTTCCAATAATCCTCGCTCAACTGTTGCTACTATCACAGAGATATATGATTATCTCAGAGTTATGTATGCAAGAATAGGTCATCCACATTGTCCGATTTGCGGAGAAGAAATTAAGAAACTTTCAAATGAAGAAATACTTAATTTTATAATTGAGAAGATAAACATTTCAAACAAGAAAAGTAAAAATAGAAAATCGGTTCTTGGTGTAGAATGGGATGAAACAGAACTCAATATATTTTCACCTGTAGTTCGTGGAAGAAAAGGAGAGTATTATCAACTACTTTATGATTTACTGGGTAAGGGTTTTTCAGAAATTCGTCTTGACGGAAAAATAAAAAGACTAAGAGAGCAAATAATTCTTTCAAAAAACAAAGCACATAATATTGATATCTTGATTGACAAATTTACTATTCACGAATTTTTAAAAAACAAGGAAGAAGGTAGGGCAAGACTAGCAGAAGGTATTGAAAGATCTCTTCTTGAATCAGATGGGCTAGTGATTATAAAAATAGGGGATGAAGAATTTCTAATGTCATCAAAATTTGCTTGTAAAAATGATGGTTTTTCTTTCCCAGAGGTAGAACCAAGACTTTTTTCTTTTAATTCTCCATATGGAGCATGTCCAGAATGCAACGGATTAGGAACAAAGTATTTTGGAGGGAACGAGCCATGTGAATTATGCAAAGGAGCAAGACTGCGAATAGAAGCATTAAATGTATTTCTGTATGCTGGAAAAGAAAGAAAGAATATTTTAGAACTTTCTTCTTTATCAATCAAAGAAGCAGAAGAGTTTTTTAGAAAACTTAAACTCTCTGATAAAGAAAAAGAGATTTCTCTTCCCATTGTAAAAGAAATACAGGCAAGACTGCAGTTTATGCTTGATGTTGGATTAGATTACCTACAACTTTCAAGAAAGGCAAACACTCTCTCTGGAGGAGAAGCCCAAAGAATACGACTTGCAAGCCAACTTGGCTCAAGGCTTGTTGGCACATTGTATGTTCTTGACGAGCCTACAATCGGATTACACCAAAGAGATAATGACAGACTTATAAAAACACTTCTTAATTTAAGAGATTTAGGAAATACTATTTTAGTAGTAGAACACGACGAAGATACCATATTCTCCTCTGACTATATAATAGACATTGGTCCTAGGGCAGGAGTGCATGGAGGAAAGGTAATAGTCTCAGGATATTTAGATGAATTACTAACTTCTCCAAAGAACAAAAGTGGCTCACGAACTCTTGCATATCTAAGAGGAGAGGAAAAGATTTTAGTTCCAGAAAAAAGAAGAGCAGGAAAGGGTGTTTTAAGAATTACTGGAGGAAAGATTTTTAATATCAAAAATATGAATATAGAAATTCCTCTTGGGGTTATGACATCAATTACAGGGGTATCTGGTTCAGGAAAAAGTTCATTTATGTATGAAATTTTATATAAAAATCTTCAAGCAAGATATGATAGAAAGTATCGTTCTGCAAAGATTTTTAACTGTGCTTCTTTTTCTGGGACAGAATATCTAAGCAGAGCGGTATTGATAGATCAATCTCCTATCGGTAGAACCCCAAGATCAAATTTAGCCACATACACAGGAGCATTTACTCATATCAGAGATTTATTTGCAACCACAGATGAAGCACGACTTAGGGGATGGAAAGCAAATAGATTTTCATTTAATGTAAAAGGAGGAAGATGCGAAGCATGTGAAGGTAACGGACAAATAGCAGTAGAAATGCATTTTTTACCAACAGTCTATGTTACTTGTGATGTCTGTAATGGAAAAAGGTTTGATAAAGAAACTCTTACCGTAAAATACAAGAAGAAAAACATTTACGAGGTATTAAAAATGACCGTGGAAGAAGGATTAACTTTCTTTAAAGATATTCCTGCAATTTACGACAGACTTGCTACTCTAAATGGAGTAGGGCTTGGATATCTTGAACTCGGACAAAGTGCTACTACTCTTTCAGGAGGTGAAGCCCAAAGAGTAAAAATTTCTAGTGAACTTTTTCAATATCATTCACAAAGTTTACGAATGGAGAAGACTATGTATCTTCTGGACGAGCCAACAGTAGGACTTCATTATGACGATGTAGTAAAACTTCTTGAAGTTCTTAACAAATTAATTCAAAAAGGGAATACTGTTGTTATCATTGAACACAATCTAGATATAATTAAAAATTCAGACTATATTATAGACATAGGACCAGAAGGTGGAATAAACGGAGGAAATATAGTGGCTAAAGGAACTCCAGAAGATGTAGCAAACAATCCAAAAAGTTATACAGGTAAGTATTTAAAAAAGGTTTTGAAAAAATGATAAACATTAAAAAATACAAAATACCAAACCACCCCGGAGTCTACTTTTTTAAAAAAGGTAATGAGGTATTGTATATAGGGAAAGCAACATCTCTCAAAAACCGTATTAAAAGTTATTTTTCTAATGACCTCAAGGAAAAGAGAGGTCCCTTTATAGAGGAAATGATAAGCAAGGCTACTAGTATTGATTGGGAAAAAACAGAAACAGTGCTTGAAGCATTGATACTTGAGGCAAAACTAATTAAAAAACACTTTCCTAAATACAACACAGAAGGTAAGTCAGATAAAAGTTGGAATTATGTTTGTATTACAAAAGAAAAAATACCAAAAGTATTAATTGTTCGGGAAAAGCAAATTAATTTTTTAGAATCAAGATTCCTTGATGTAAAACTACAAGCAATTTTTGGACCTTTTACTAACAGTAATCAACTTAAAGAAGTTTTAAAAATAATTAGAAGAATCTTTCCTTATATGGATAAAGTTTCAAGTAAGAGTATGAATTACTCTTTTTACAGACAAACAGAACTTGCTCCAGATATTTTAACAAAGGAAGGCAAAAGGATATATTTACTTAATATTAAAAATATAAGAAGCCTTTTTCAAGGTAAGAAAAAAATGATTCTAAGGAATATAAAAAAGGAAATGTTTTTAAGTGCAAAAAATAAAGAATTTGAACTTGCAGGAGAATATAAAAGACAGTATTTTGCACTTAAACACATCAATGATATTGCCTTACTTAAAAATAACGATAGTAGTTTGTATTCAGGGTTGTTTAGAATAGAAGCATATGATGTGGCTCATTTAGGAGGAAAGGATATGGTTGGTGCAATGACGGTGGTAGAGAGTTTGGGTAATACTAGTGTAGTGGTTAAAAATGAATATAAAAAGTTTAAAATAAGAACAAGAACAGGGGCAGATGATACAGGAGCACTTATGGAAGTATTAGAAAGAAGATTTACACACAGGGAGTGGAGATATCCAAATTTGTTAGTAGTAGATGGAAGCACTCCTCAAATAAATGTTGCAAAGAGAGTTTTGAGAAAGATTAAAATTACAATACCGATTGTAAGTGTAGTAAAGGATGATAGACATAAGCCAAAAGGGATAGAAGGGGACAGAAAATATGCAAGAAAATATGAATCAGAAATTTTACTTGCAAATAACGAAGCTCATAGATTTGCTATTACATTTCACAAAAACTTAAGAAGGAAGAGTTTTCTAAAGAATAAAAAAATATGAATAAGAAAATAAAAAGAGAAAGGATAGTAATACTACATAATATCAGAAGCACAGAAAATGTTGGTGCAATGTTTCGCACATCTGATGCTGGAGGAGTAAATAAGATATATCTTACAGGGCATACTCCTACACCACTTGATAGGTTTGGCAAAAAAAATCTTAGATTTACAAAATCTGCTCTTGGGGCAGAAGAGTATGTAAAATGGGAACAAAAGAAAAGTATTTTTTCACTTCTTAAGTTATTAAAAAAGGAAGGATACTATATTGTCGGAGTAGAGCAAGCAAGGAACTCAAAACATTTTAAAAAAATAAAAGAGGAACAAAAAACTGCATATATTATGGGGGCAGAGGTAACAGGAATACCAAAAAGCATATTGAATAAATGTGATGATATAGCTGAAATTCCTATGAAAGGGAAAAAAGAATCATTAAATGTATCTGTTGCCCTTGGTATAATACTTTTTTGCTAGTAGTTTTAATAATATGATAACACAGGCTATTTTTAAAATTGAAAAAAGTTTAAAAGAAAAAGCAATGAAAAAGGCTCAAAATAAAGGTCTTTCCTTTGGAGTTGTTCTTAAATTAGCAACAAAAGCTTTTGCTGATGGGACAATAAATGTTGGGGTTTTACCGAAAGAAAGTTTTAACCAGAAAACAAGAGAAGAGTTAAAAAAATAACAGAAGATATAAAAAAACATTTCGCCGAACTTTAATTCCATAAGTACCATAAGAGCTTATCTTGAAGGATAAACTCCATAAATTTTCACTCAAAATTCAAAAAAGAATTTAAAAAATTTCCCGAAAAAGTAAGAAACCAATTTTATGTGGATAGGGTATATAACGGAATGAGAAGTATTAATGTTTCAGGAAACCAAAGAGCGATTAAAGCACTGATAATGTTATCTTCCTTACTATCAGAACTCATTCAGATTTATATTAACTATTTTTGATGAGTATTACAAAAATGAGCACTTCTCCCATTTATTATTTTTCTCACAATGATACCTTTACAATTTTTTCTTTGACATTTTTCTTTTGTTCTTCTGTATGCTTTATGATAAAGTTGAAATTTTCCTTTTTCTCCATAAATATTTCTATAGTCAGACATAGAATCTCCTCCTAGGTTAATCCCTTTTTTTAAGATTGCTTTGGTTGTTTTTGCAATTCTATTTATTTCTTTATCTTTTAATGATGATACAATTCTATCAGGTAGAATTCCTACTCTCCAAAGTATTTCATCTGAATATATATTACCAATTCCTGCTATTATACTTTGATCCATTAATACAGTTTTAATTTTTCCTTTCGGTTTTTTAAGTAATCTATCTTTAAGAATCTTAGGGTTAAAGTGTTTAGTTAATGGATCTGGACCTATATTTTTTAAATGCTTATTCCTACTATTCAATTCGTTTTTCTCCAACAATGTAATTTTGCCAAACTTTCTCATATCTGAAAATACCAGATGCTTCCCATTTGAAAAAGAAATCACAAAATGGACAAAACGATTAAATGAATCAGAAAGGGGACTAGTACTATGGATGGGTTCCCATTTATTTATTTGCTTTCTTAATTTATATTCTCCATATAACAGGTGACCTGTCATTTTCATATGGACCAGTATTGTTTTTTCCCCTGAGAGATTTATCAATATGTTTTTTGCAATCCTTTCTACGGAAATTATTTTTTTACCAACAATTTTCTTTTTAAAATGTAGAAAATACTTTTGATTAGAGACAGTATCGTATTTTCTCTTGTCTTTTGTCGCTAAATCAGTCCAAACATTTTTAATTGTTTGGTTTAAGATGGTTTTTTTAAGTCCATTTACTGTTGTTTGAACCTCTGGTAGTTCAGGCATGCTATAATTATACAATGTTGTTGAAAAAAACCTGCATTTTATTGTTTTTAACCGCTTTGTATTTGATTTCTTTTGATGTTTCTTCTGTTCTTGTTGAAATGAAGGCTTTGTCTGACACCTCTTTACCCTTTACCCCTGTAAAAATACTAATCGTGCCTGGACATGATAAGGATTCAATAGGTGCTCAGTTTTTGAATCTTAGGGAGGAAGAAATGACTGAAGAACTGGCACTAAAAATATATGAAGAGTTGAAGAATGATGAAAGATTTGATGTATATATCACTAGAGATGAGTCTGGTTATCTCTCTGAGTTTGAAAATTATTTCACAGAGGGGAGAGAACAAATTATTTCATTTATTGAAGAAGCAAAGAAAAGAACAAAGGAAAAAATAAAAGAAGGAAGCTATATTGATAAATCAGATATTCAGCATAAAGTTACATTGAACACTGGAGTAAAGCTATATGGAATAAACAAGTGGATAGCATCAAATAATATTGATACAGTAATACATATTCATTTTAATGATTATTCTAGGAAGAATAAAAAAGTTGAAGGAAAATATAATGGATTTGCTATTTATGTTCCTGAGGAACAAATGGATAATGCTGAAAAAAGCATAGTTCTAGCAAAAAATATCTTTGAACAATTAGAAACAAGGTATAAGACAAGTAATAATGTAGAAGAGTATGGTGGAATTGTTACGACACAAGAGTTAATTGCCCTTGGTTCTAATGGAACTCTTCCTAAGGATACAAGTTCTGTTTTGATAGAATATGGATATATTTATGAATTTAAAGATAACTTCAAAAGAAGAGAGGAGTATGAAAAGATGAAAAATCTTACAGTAAATGCACTTAAAAGATATTTCTTTGAGTAAGTTTATATCTATTTATTTCCTAGAATTTTTAGAGCCTCTCGTATTTTTGTGTTTATGTCTCCATCCGAGGTTACCCTCTTTAAGGATTCTCGTGCTTCATTTTGAGAATATCCAAGGGACTTTAGGGCTTCAAGGGCATCAATATCTCCTTGTAGTGAAAAATCTATTTGTCCTTCTTTTATTTTGTCTCGCAATTCTATTACAATTTTTTCCGCAGTCTTTTTTCCTATACCTGAAACTTTTGTAAGATAACTTATGTCTCCTGACCCAATTGCTTTTTTTAGTGTTTCAATCCCAGTGACACTTAATACAGAGAGAGCACTTCTTGGTCCAATTCCAGATACGCTTATAAGCATTTCAAAAAACTCAAGTTCTTCGTAAGAGAGAAAACCAAAAAGTTCTAATGCATCTTCTCGCACATAAGTATATGTAAAGAGAGATAATCTTTCTCCTATGTTTCCTGATTTCAAAAGAGTGTCTGAAGATACATTTATCTTATACCCCACACCCCCTGCTTCCAGTATTAAGAATTTTTCTTTTTTGAGAGTTATTTCTCCTTTTAGGCTTCCTATCATTCTTTAATGATACCTATATGATTGGAAGTTTGCAAATTATTTTCTTTTCTGATAGATTATACCTATGCCAATAACAAAATCAGCCAAAAAAGCTATAAGAGGTTCTTTGCGAAAAAGAGCTATGAATGACCGCAACAAGAGAGCAATGAAAGAAGCTATAAAGAAAATAGAAAAGACCGCAAAAAGCGACAAGGGTTCAGCAATCAAGAATCTTCCTTCTGCTTATTCTGCTATAGACAAAGCAGTCAAAAAAGGAGTGATTAAAAAAAACACAGGGGCAAGAAAAAAATCAAGACTAACAAGATTATTAAAATAAAAAACAGACGAGCAATACTCGTCTGTTTCTCTTTTATCCTCTAGTTGGCAGGAACTGCTTTGGTTCCAGATTTTTCGTATAGCCATCTAACCGCAGCTACTAAAAGAAGGATTAATAGAATAAGAAGTAACCATCCAAGAAGGGTATTAGGTAAAAACCCTGTTCCGAAAATAGCATTTGCTCCTAGTCCACCAAGTCTTTCTTCCCCAATAGTGTTTCTAGAATAAGCAAATACTTCTTCTTGTTCTCCGGTATTGGATATTGTGTAAGCAAGGTTTGCAGGGATTACTACAGTCTTTCCTATTTCTGAACTAGTTTTAACTACTGATGTAATTCTCACTGACCCATCTTCACCTTGTGAGAGATCTCCAATACCTACTACTACCATATTGTCTTCTTCTGAATATGATCCTTTTGTAGTTTCTACAAATTCAAGTTCTCCAGGAATAGCAACTCTTAGCACAACATTCTTTAAATCTTTTGAAGATATGTTTTCATATTCAACAATATAATCTACAAAGTTTCCTCTTCTTATTATCTCTTCATCTCCACTGATTGTAAGCATTACAAGTGATGGTCTTGAATTACCTGTGGATGTTGTGCTGTTGCTGACTACTGTTGTGTTTCTATATACAACATTTGTCCCCGTGGTAGTGTCATTGTAAACAATGAAGTTACCAGTTCTAAATGTAAGGATGTTTCCTCTTGAAATTCCATATTGATTTTTTACCACCATTCTGAAATAGTATATTGTATTTGGAGAAAGGTTGGAAAGAGTTTCAGAAAATGGAACAGAAGAAACATTTCCTATACTTCTTTCTTGAGTATAAAGTCCAAGAGCTACAGTTTTTCCATATTCAAAATATCCAGAAGAATAAGAGTTATTTGAGATAGTGGCAAAACCGTTTATTTGAGCACTAGTTTGAGTTACATTGGAAGCCATAGAGGTCACAGCAGAAGGGGTGCAGTTACCATAAGCACATGAATCTACTTGAGGAGTAATATATCCACTTCCACTCGTAACAAAACTTAATATGTTTCCTCTTTCAGTTCCTTCAGAGTTTCTTGCTATTGCTCTGAAATAATAAATAGTGTTAGGAGAGAGTCCTGATATACTTTCTTCAAAATCATCTCTTCTAGTTCCTTGGCTGTCTTTACTTGTTGTTCTGTTTAAGTTGCTATAACTTGTGCCCCATTCAAACCAAGTAGAAGTTGAACTTCCATTTGGATC
>Ga0172381_10005475_pt1 | contig 12875 bp, 20 predicted proteins | sample Leawel6488metaG_FD_119754 | JGI IMG/M metagenome (GOLD analysis project Ga0172381, IMG submission 119754) | Leachate microbial communities from a municipal landfill in Southern Ontario, Canada - Leachate well 64-88 metaG | ecosystem: Engineered > Solid waste > Landfill > Unclassified | place...
GAATGCTGCTCCTGGAAGAAAGAATACTGAAGTAAGTCTTCCATTTCCATTTGAAGGAAATGAAAAAACTTCTAGTACTTCATATGTATTCAGAATTGGAAATCAGGGAACTCTTATGACAAACCCCAAGACAGGGAACTGGGATCAGAATTTTTATACTCATTATAGAGTTCTTGAAAGAAAAGGATAAAGATTAGTAATTTCCTTAAGAGATGTTTCTTATTTATTTTTATTTTTAGCTTGAGAAATTATAAATATTTGTTGTTAGATTGTTAAGATATTATTTATAGTTTATTGTTAGTTTTGTTATTAAAGATATTCTTTAGATTATTGAAAGCAGAAAATCGTATTTAGAATGAGACTGAGGATTATTTCATAAACCTTATAAACCTTAAATTAAATAATTAATATTAATCTAAGATGAAATATAATTATGTTGAAAAAATTGGTGGGACTGATAGCGGGATACATCTTGCTTGTCCAAAATGTGGAAGCACAGATGTTATTATAACTGTTCTTGAAGACGGTAGATACGGGGTAGAAGAATGCACTAAATGTAGCTATAAAGATCATGAGGTAAAAGAAATTCTTGATGGTAAATCATTATAAGTAAATTTTTAAATTCTAGAGTACTAATTTTATCATGATAATGTGGATATTACTAGTTACAGTTTTGATAATAAGAATTCTTGCTAGACCTTTTTATTTTTCTATCTTAAATTCCTTTGTTCTTTTTGTATATATAATAAGTCTTATTAGTGTTATTGGAAAGATTAAATGGGGATTATTATGGACAATGGGAGCAAGTTTATTGAGTATTTTTGTGTTTCTTATATTCAATGAAGGAGCGAGGTATGTTTTAGGATTAGATATTATGTTATTAATTCTTTGTGTGATGGGTTTTTTTGTTGAAAAGAGTTTTAATTAAAGTATATAACACCACATAAAAATTTATTAATTTAAGAGTGCTTATTAAAACACTTATGGAAAAGATATCTGAAGAGTACTTAGAAGAACATGAGACAGAGATGGTTAAGTGCCCAAAATGCGAGAGCACAGATGTTGTTGCTAAATTAGATGATGAAGGGTATTTTTGGGTTTATCAATGCAACAAGTGCGGGTATATGCAAAAAGACAATAAACCAGACAATTAAGGGTTAAATGCCTGGCTAATTATCTAAGAAGTTAGGGTGGAAGATCTTTCATTTTTAATTAATCTTATGCTTTAAGAATTCACAGTTAGCATAAAGATTTAACAGGTCCTCCATTTTTGTTAGATTATTAAAACAAAAGGAGTTTATAAGGCATAAGAAGCAAAAGTCATTATATAACATACATATTAATTCTCTATATCTTTGCATATAAAACCTTAAATAATCTAAAAAAAGCCTATTTTCATGCCTCTTTATGATTATAGTTACAATCTAATAGCAGAGAACTTAGAATTGTTCAGATTTTTTTACTCAATGTTAATAGCATTTATCTGCTTAGTTGTTGTTGTTAAAACAGATAGATTATTTAAAATTAGTGCTCACCAAGGGATAAGATATTTTAGAAATGCTTTCTTTTTTTACGGAGTAGCATTTGTTTTAAGGTATTGTTTAACCGATATACCTTATTTTTTCTTAGTCAGAGCAGTCTTTCAGTTTTTTATGATAATGGCGGGGTTTTTCCTACTTTATAGTCTTTTATGGAAAAAATTTGAAACAAATGAGAAAAATAAAAGTTCTTTTTTCAATCCAGTAATCTTTTTATTCTATCTTATTACCATTATAATTATTCTCTTAGATTATCTCTGGAATGTTTACACGTTTATGTTTTTATCACAAATACTTTTATTTGGATTAGCAAGCATAATTAGTTGTATAAATTATAAGAAAAACGGGGAAAAACACAAATTCCTAGGATTATATTTTGTTATAATGATCCTTAGTTTTTTTGCTTGGTTTCTTAATTTTGTCTTTGGAAATTACCTTGGCTGGCAATTGAAATGGTTAGCAAATATTTATGCTTTAAACACTATTGTTTTCTTAGTGTTTTTGTATGAGGTAATTAAACTAACCCGAAAGCAGGACTAGAATATGGCAAAGAAACGAGAGAGGCTGGATATAATAAAAGATATTCTTTATTCTATAAGAAATAATAGAAATATTAAACCTACAAGATTATTATATTCAAGCAATCTTTCCCCTCAGATGTTTAAGGATTATATTAATGAATTAATTGCTAAAGGATTTATTAGTCTAGAGATTGATAAAGACGAAAAAAAGACATTTTCGCTTACACAAAAAGGGAATAACTTCTTAGAAGAGTATAGAGTAATTGAAAGATTTGTTGAGAATTTTGGGTTGTAAAATCAAAAATCCTCAAATTAAACGATTAATATTTAATCCAAAGAAGACTATTTTTTGGTTCTTTTTTGACAAAAAAGAGTAAAAACAATAAATAAAAAAATAAAAATTTATAATTTGCTTTATTAAAAGTCTTCAGAATTATCTTCTGAATTCTTCTTCTTCATAAAACATTCCTTACAGTAAACTGGTTTACCTTCTGTAGGCTTAAATGGTACTTCACATTTCTGCTTACATTCAGCACAAGTTGCACTATGCATTTCTCTTGGGCCTCTGTCAAACCCTCGGTTTCCGCCAAATCCGCCCCTATTTCCGCCGAAACTTCTGTTTCCGCCGAAACTGCTTCTTTGTGGTCTGTTCTTTCTAAAACAATCTTGGCATCTAACTGGCTTACCTTCTGTAGGCTTAAAAGGAACTTCACATTCAGCTCCACAATCAGAACAAGTTGCTTTATGCATTTCTCGATCTTCCATATTTATCCTCCATTCTAGTATTCTTCTACCCTATTTTTATAGGTAAATCTTGGAGATTTTGATGGTATATAAACTTATTGATATTTATTTGAGATATTAATCTTCACATTCTTCTGCAGTAATCATATGGATATCATTATAAGCTTTTTTCCTCTCCGCAGAACAGCTATCGCAATATTTTCTCGGATATCTTGCAGTAGGCTTTTGTTCAAATTCTTTTCCACAGTCTTTACATATTTTTTTAATCACATTTGCCATGTTTTGGTTAAAGAAGTAGGGTTTAAAAATCTTTAACAACAAGCAAGTTTTAAGAATAAGCGGGTGTTGATTAAAATATGGGAATCTTTGATTTTTTTAAAGCTAAAAAGCAAGAAATAGAAAAAAATCAAGAGATAGTTTTTAAAGACCTTGGAGAAAAAATAAAAGATAAGAATTTGGAAATAGAAAGGGCTGAAAAAGAACCAAAGATTCAAATAAAAAAAGAGTTGAAAGAGTTATGGGCCGGGCTTGAACAAGAACAAGTTTTGCTTAAAAACATAGGATTAAAAGATAAAAAGGTTCCAGAAAAAGTAATCTTGATTGTCAATGAGAATCTCATTAAATTTAGTGAGTACTTACAAGCATTAATTTCTAAAACAAAAAAAGCAGAGTTTAAATCTCTTGACCAAACAATAAGAGAGGTAAACCTAATTTTTCAAGAGTTTGAGGGAAAATCTTCAAAAAGTTTTCAAAAATCTACTTTTTTAGTTGGAAAAGAGTTAGAAGCCATAAGAGCGAGAATTACAAAGTTTTATAGACATTTTAACAAGATAGTTAGCGAGAGCCAAGAAGTATTAAAAGAAAAGGAAATAGTTTTTAGTATTGAAAAAAAGATGAAAAAATTTGTTGAAAAGGAAAAAAATAAAGAGGAGAATACCAAAGAAATAAAAGAAATTAAAGAGGAGATAAAAAATCTTAAGGAAAAGACTCTTGGTTTAAATGAGAAAATTGAGGAAATAAAAAAAAGCAGAGAATATCTTGAAGAGGCAGAAAAATCAGAAAAAATTAGGGTACTAAAAGAAAACTTGAAAATTAGGGTATATGAATTAAGAGAGATTATTGATTTTAAGGCTCTTACAAGAGTTTACCATTCTCTCGAGGATAAAATGGCTTTAATAAAAGAGTATAGGAATAATTTTAATGAAACCCTCGAAAAATATGATTATGAAAAATTACAAGGGCTTGTAAATATAAAGGAAATCAACCAAAAATTAATAATAGAAAAGATAAATGAAATAGAAAAAATTAGGTCAGCTATTAGGGAAATTAAAATAAAAGAAGATATTACTTTGAAGGTATTTAAGGAGATAGAAAGCATAAATAGAAAAATAGAAGATTTTCATCTAAGTGTCTTAGAAAGAGAAAAGAGGAACAAGAGATTAACTGAAGAAGAAGAAGATTTAAAACAAGAGATTAAAACAGAATCTGAAAAGGTAGGTCTCTTAGTGAATTTAAAAGAATTATCTAATTAATAAAAGAAAAAAGAAAAAATCTTTATTCGCCGTACTCGCTACCATAGTCCTCGTCGTCTGAATTATCCTGGTCATCTTCATCGTCTCCAGATTCATATTCCATGATTTTAACCTCCAGATTTATTTAATTATTAATTAATTGCAGGTTTATAAATATTTTTGTATTTGTTGAAAATTTTGTGCCCAGACTTATAAAACAAATTTTATTAAGAGAAAATTTTAAAATTTTAATTTCAGTAATATATATAAACCTAAACACACTAATATAATTATAAAAAATATTATTTCAGACAAAAAAATATTAAAAAATTAATAAAAATTTGACTGAAAAATAAAAATTATAATTGATTTCCGTAGGAGGTGATTTAAAGATGGCTAAAAAAAAAGCAAAGAAAAAAAAGAAATAATAATCTTAAGTTCAGAAGATTTTTTTATTTGATTTTTATTTTTTTATTTATTAGGTTTTAGATTAGGATGAGTTAATTTTAAGATATATTCTGTATATTGATAGAGCTTAAAAATAGTTTTGTTTAGAATTAGTTATGATAACTGATGAAGATTTGAGGGGTGACCCTGAAGAAATAATAAAACCCCTCGATGTTTGTAAATTCTGTTTATTTGATTATTTACTTCCTCCTGAACAAAAGAAAAGAAAAAACCTCAAGCTTGATGTTCCAGATAAACATATTGATAGAGGGACTATTGAACAAATGTGTGGGCCGGAGCATGATAAGTATGAATGCAAATTAAAATATTTTGCTATGCGTATTCCAACTGATGATAGAACAGCAATACAATTAGGAGCAATGACAATCTTTAAGTATGATTTAGGGAAAAAATATCCAAACATTATGTGGGATCAGGAATCTTCTGCAAATGAATGGAGAAAATCACAAGATTTAGGAAGAAAAAATTTAGAGGGCAAATCTATATTAGAAAGTTATGCTGAAAGATTTGATACAATATGGAAGTTTGGGTTAAGAGAATTTGCAGTAGATGAGAAAGAAAGACAAATTCTTGGATTAATTGGAATTTATGAGATGGTTGTTGCAGGACCTGAATTATATGAAACGGTTTTAAAAGGGTTGGAAGGACTTAAACAAGAACATTTTAAGAGAGACAAAGAAGGGATAAAGAGATAATTCTAAAAACTCATTGTTCTTTATATAGTTATGAAAGCGATTGCAAAATGTCCTCATTGTGGGAAGCAGATAGAAACAGATTGCAGAGGGTGCATAGAGGGGAAGACTTACATTCATAATGAAAGTAAAAAACCATTAATTGTTGAAAAAGTTAAATGGAAAATTATTGATGATTACCCAAGCGAGATTGAGTAAGAGATATCAAAAAAAGTTAAAGTGTTCAGGTTGGACTTGTCCACATGAACTAAGGTCAGAAAAAGGTTTTAAATTCATCAAAATCTAAAAGGCTTTGTTTTTCTTTAATCTCTGGAACCCAGATTGTTTTGCATCCTTGTTCTTTTGCTAACTCTATATCAAGATTATAATCATCTCCAATTACTAAAAGTTCATTGAATTTAATTTTATTTGCTTCTACAATGTATGAAAAGTCTTTTCTCTCTCCATAAGACATTTTGTACAAATCAATAAAATAATCTTGCCAGTTAATTCCTGCTTCTTTAAGATTGTTTTTTAAATTTGTTAAATCTCCATCTGAACAAGTGCATTGTAAGATATTTTTAGATTTAATTTGTGTTAATAGCTCTAAAGAACCTTGTCTTAATCTAATAATATCATCATCTAAATGAGGAGCTATAATTGTTTCATAAACATCCCATGCAACAAGTTTTATTTTTGACATTTGTATGCTTCTTCTTGGAATTTATTTTTTGAAGGGCCTAAAAATCTGATTAAATCGTTTTCTGTGTTTATTTTGTTATTATATGCTAATTCTTTAAATAGATTAAAATAAGCAAAAGGCAATGAAGCAGAATCAAAATTATCTTTTAAATTATTAAGAATTCCTACTGCTTGGTCATGTAAAACAGAACCATACCTTCCTGAATATTTTACTCTATGAATATTTAACTCAGTTTCATTAATTCCCATTTCTGAGAATCTTAATGAAAAAGATTTTTGAAATGCAAATGCTTTTACTTCTTCTAATAGGCTTTCTTCTAATACTCTACCTTCAGTATGACCATACTCATGACTTAAATGTTCTAAAACAAGCAGAGGTTTATCTTCAACTAAATAAATTTTCATTGGGGAAACTGTGCAAATACAAAGCCCTGCACAAGGTTTTGATTTTCTAGTAGCCATTTCTTCTAAAGAAATAATTTTTATTGCTTTGTTAGACAGAGTAAATTTATGATTATGAATGTTTGAGAGAAGTTCTAATCCTTTTTCAAAAAAAAGTCTTATCTGAGAGTAATGCAAGATTATTGGAGCCTCTTCCCAAGATTTTTTCTCATTTTCAGATAAATAAAATTTGTCTTTAGTTTCCATGTTAATTTATCAGAACTCTCTCCCATAGGGTAGTTATAAATAGAAAGAGTGTTTTTAAAATTATGGATTTTAAACAAGAGATAATTAAGATAATTTTAAATAACCTGGTTGTTTTAATACAATATGAAAAAGAGAGGGGTTTGTTTAGTTCTGATTGGAATCTTATTAGTTCTTCCAATAGTTTTTGCTGAAGAACAAGTGCAAACAGACAACACAATTCAAGAACAAACACAATTACAAACATATTCTGGATTTAGCAGATTTATGGATAATACTAAATTATTCTTTTCTTCAGGAGATAATAAAGTTGAGATTGCATTAGAGATTAGAGAAAAAGAAGTAAATTCTGCAATAAATAATGTTCAAAATCAGGGTGAAGAAAAAGCTATAAAAAATTTAGAAAGAGCAAGGGAAAAACTTATGATTGTTCAAGAGAAAGTTTCATTAAATAATTCAGAAGAAATTAGAGCCAGTGTAGAAGAGGTTACTAATAAAATTAATGCTAACTCTGCTTTACCAGAAATATTTGATGATTATCTTTTAGAAGAAGAAAAAACAGGGCTTACTGCTGTGCTTACTGAAAAAACTTATGAATATTGCAAAGAGCTTGCAAAAGAAGATTATAATTTAATGTTAAAAGAAAAAGAATGTAATCCAGATAGTGCTATTCCTGGACTTGAAGATGAATTAAAAGATTTAAAAGATCTTCAATTTAGAATGTTTGTCCAATTGATGTTAGAAATTAGAAGTTGTATAGATGACCCTGGAACATGTAATTGTGAAAATAATTTAGATATTGAGCAAAAAGCAAAATGCGAAAAGATGGTTGCTCTTGCTATTAAATGTGAATATAAAGAAGATGAAACATCTTGTGATGAACTAGAAGCCATGAAACCTTCTCCTGGAGATGGTTTTGCAAGAAGTTTTGTTCCTAGCTTTTTAATGAATTTATTTGCAAAAAAGTATACTATGATAGAATATGGGATAGACCATTCAGATGGTGTTCCTGAAGAATGTTGGAATGAAAATAATAAACCAGAATGTGAAAAATATGCTAATCTAAAAGAGAATAATCTTGATTGGGATGAATATGGAAATTATAGACCAATTTTATATCCTGGAAAGCATCCAAGTTCAGGAGGCATTGATGAAACAAAACCAACAGTACAAGAATCTATTCCACAATGTTTTGATGAAGAAGGTAATTTTTTAGAAGAAAAATGCGGAAAAATTAGTGTGGTTTGGAATGAAGAAGGATTGATAAATTATATTATTGGAAATGAAGTTGATAATGTAATTGAAGAGTTTGAAAATAAATCAGAACAACATTTAATGGAAATTAGAAAAGGATGGATGATGGTGGATGGTAAGTGGGTAATAGACCCTGGACAAAGCAATAATGAAACTCATACAATAGATAAAGGGAAAAATCAAACAGAAAATAAGGCTTGGGAAATAAAACAAGAAATGGATCAAATTCAAAATCAGATTATGAATATAACTTATGCAGAAGGAACAACTGCTGGCGGAGGTGGGGGGGTTGTTTATGAAGGCGGAAAACAAAAGATTGTAGCAGGAGATGAAAATGGAGGGGAGCCGGGGGTTGTGATTGAAGGTGGAGAAAATGAAGTTGTAACTGGAGGACATGAAGAAAATAATGTTGTTAATAATGTAATTGAAGGTGAAGAAAATAGAGAGGGTAGTGGAAGTAATGGTGATTCTGGGGGAGATGAAGCAGTAATTGATGGGGGTGGTGAAGAGGGGCCGAGTTGTGGGGATGGAGTAGTTTGTGATTAAAAATAATTTTAAACAATAATTTTCAAATTAAAAAGGTTATTATACATGGAAAAAAATCAAATCATCGCCTTAATTATAGGAATTCTTGGATTAATAGTAATGTTCCTATTTCCAAGCCCTGAAGAAAATTTTATTTATTATGTAGGGTTTATTGTAATTGTTTTTGGATTGATATTTTGGGTTTTGAAGGGCAGAAGGAGAATAAAATAATTCGATTAATTTAAAAAAATTAATTTAAAGGTTTACAAACCAAAATAATTAAAAACTAGAATATCTTAATTAATTCATGGTTTTAGAAGAATTGTTTGCATTAAGTAAAGCATATCCTTTGATTAGTTTTATTGTTGGAGTGATTCTTTTCTTTATAGGATTAAAAATTGTTAATATAGTTTTAAAATGGTTTTTTTGGATTCTTGCAGTTGTGGCAGTTATTGTTGCATTTTGGATGTTGTTCTTGTAAATGGGAGAGGAAAAAGAGAAGATTAAAGAGGTTAATGATATATCAAAAAGACTTGAGCAAGAATTGCGTTGCAGAATGATACAATTTGAAGGTATTGAAGCCATTGGAGTAAAAATATTTTGGAATCATCAGAAATGTCCTCATAGTGGAAGATGTTATCACCAAGAGGAAAAAGAGAAACACCAACCAAAACCATGTTCATATAATCCTAAGATGTTTGAATGTCCTGCTTATCAAGAGTATGAAACTGGGAAGAGAAAACCAGAAGAGTAAAAGTTAGAATTAAATTTCACCTTAATAAACTTTAAAAACACTTTTTTCTTTATTTAATAAATGGGTGAATTGGAATTTCCAAATTATTTAAATTCTGAAACAGATATTAGTTTACATTATGCAGATATTATTAATCAAGCAAGAACTAAAAAGAAAAACAAAAAAGGTTTTAGTGTCCTTGAATTAGAAGTTGTTTACAGAGCGGAAAATTATTCTAATTGGTTAAATTTACATGAGAATAAAAATGGGTTTAGAAAAGCAGTAAGAAGTTTTGTTAAAGAAATTTATGTTATTCCTATGCTAAAATATGAACATTCTGTGAATGTAGAAACTGTTGTTTCAGGATTTAAATCAGAATGTAGAAAATGGGAAGAATTAATTGGAAGTAAGGAAGCCAAGAATATACAAGTAAGAGGAGCAAGAGCAGTTTCACAAGTCTCTAAGTTGGATGAATTAATAACCGACCAGAGAGTGAGAGAGGTTGCTTAAAAATAAATGTTTTTTGAAGATTAAATTAAATTTGCAAGCTGAAAGATAAGTTGATAGTGCTAAGATTTAAATAATTTAAGAGATAGATTTAAACATGGAAACTCGTAAATTAAAATTTGGTGTAAAGAATTTTGTTCCTGTCTGGGGATTGAATGAATATATAAAAGAAAATCCTTGTTCTTATGAAAATGATAATGAGAGGGCCCATACAAAGAAGGTAAATTTTTATGGGACAATCTTGATTGGTTATAATTTCTTCATGGGTATTGGAACACTTATAGGACTTGCAGGATTATGTGAGGGGTTAGAGAAATTAGTTAAATAAAATTGATTAATAATAGTGTTGTGGGTCTAAGAGTAGGTTTATGAGTTTTCAGAAGTTGTGTGGGGGGTATGAATCAGAGGGAGAAATATCTTAAAATTTAAACCAAAAACCTTAAATACTCTATTATATGTATGTATATAATATATGGATAAGTATAGGAGTTGAAAAGATAAAATGTCACAATTATTTAAAAAACAAACAAGTGAAGGGATACTTTACAATCCTACTCTCAGTTCTGTGCTTATGGTTGAAGAAACAATACAAAAGCATAGCCAAGAATGTGGAAAATACCAGTTATGGAAAAAACTACCCAATAGCATGATGTATCAAAGTTATTTGGTGGTGCTTGATTATCTTATCGCGTCTGGTAAAATTATGATAGATAATGAGGGGTGTGTTATTTGGACTTATAATCCTGAGAGAATAAGAAATGCAATCTCTAAAGGGCTAATAATTAAATGAAGAACATATTTGTAGCATTTATTTCTGAGAATACAAAAAAAGAATTTGAAAATTTAGAAAAAGGTAAGTTTGAAGATAAAAGACTCTATAATTTTATTTTGAGAGCAATAGAGGATTTGAAAAAAGATCCTCAGTCTGGTAAAAAAATTCCTAAAGATCGTTGGCCTGCAGAATACATAAAAAGATATAATATTATGAATCTTTGGAAATATGATTTACCTAATGCTTGGAGATTAATTTATACAATTGAAACAGATGAAGTAAAAATAATGAATTTTATCTTAGAATGGTTTGACCATAAAGAATACGATAGAAGATTTAATTATTAGGAATTTTTAAATTTGCAAGCTGAAAGCTAAGCAAATTACTGAACTGTTTAATAGTGTTGTTGGTCTGAGATTGAGTTAATCAGTTTTTCAAAAAGTTGTGTGAGAAGTTTCTGAAGATGAGGGAGAGTAATTCAAATCTTAAAATATTAATTTCTCCTATTTAAGAAAACCCTAACCCCTCCTAACCTCTCCCCCCCAATCTTATCCACTCAAAACATTATTAAAATTTATTCGTAATTTGGTTAGGCTTGCCTTCCAAATTCATAAAACCTCTCTAAGATGATTGATTTTAATCAATCATATCCAACATCTCTTTATTAATAAAATATGTTGGTTTTTTACCTGAATAAGTAAGATATAATTTTTCTTTTGCTCTTGAGATTGCAACATAGAATAATCTTTTTTCCTCTTCTTCTTTATCATATTCTTGCATAGACATTTTTACTAATTCAATAACTGGATGGTCTGAAGCTTTACAAGGAAAATTAAGTTCACTACAACCAATAACAAAAATTATTTTTGCTTCTAATCCTTTAATTGCATGAATTGTTGCTAGAGTAATGTCTCCAGAATTTGCAATAGTTGGTTTTTTTATTTCATCTGTGCTTACAACATGGGAGATATTGTTTGCTTTAAGTTTTGTGGATAAAGCATTTAATTGTCTGTTTGTTCTTGCTAGAACAAAGATTTCATCTCCATTCACTTTTGATTTTAGATTTAAAATTTCTTTTATAACAAAATTATGTTCATCTTCTTCTGAATCAAAATCTGTTAGACTAATCTCTGAATGACAGTCTTTTGTTGATTCTAAATCAGGAGCTTTCATCTGCCTGATTGAGTGGTTCATAAAATCAACTATTTTTTTATTGCTTCTGTAATTTTTAACAAGATATATTTTTTCACAATCTTCAAACTTTTCTGAAAAATTTAAAATAAATGAAATATCGCTTCCTCTCCAACCAAAAATAGACTGTCGTGGGTCTCCAACAGCAAAAATATTATTTTTTTTAATTAAATCAACAAGTTCTATTTGCATTGCATTTACATCCTGATACTCATCAATTAAAACATGTTCAAATTCAGGGATATATTGAGGTTTTTCTTTAAAGAATTTAATTGCATCTAATATTTGGTCAATATAATCTCTTAAACCAATTATTTTCATTTGTCTTTCTAAACTAGAACAAACCCCATAGATAATTTTTGCATTTTCAAAATCCTCTTCATCTACTTCTTCTGAAAAATCATAGATTGGTTCATTTTTAGATTTAAAATATTCTAGAACAGAAAAACAATCATTCATAAAAAGGTTTGAAAGCTGGTGTTGTTCTTTGTTTTTCTTTTGATTGTCTGAAAAATACTTATCTGTTGCATTGTCCATTGTTAGATTAAGCTCTTTTAGTGCAAAACTCATTAAAAGTATTTTTTCGGGATATGTGATTAGTTTTGTTGGTCTGCTATAAACTAGACTTGCATATTTTTTTAAAATCTTTTCACAAAATGAATTAAATGTTTCAACATTTACTCCTATAACTCCAAGAACCTCTAGTTTATGCTCCATTTCTCTTCTTGCTTTTCTTGTAAATGTAATTGCTAAAATCTTATTTGGCTGAACTGCTCTGTATCTTACTAAAAACTCTATTCTTTTTGTTAAAACACTTGTTTTTCCAGAGCCTGCTCCTGCAATACATAAAATGTTTTTTGCCTGAGAAATAATTGCTTTTTTTTGTTCGTCATTGTATTTAGAAAGGAAAAAATCAAGTTCTTTGAATAAAACTCTTTCTTGTTCTGTTATTTGAGTTTTCTTTTTTCCCAAAGCAATTTTCTTTTTATACAAAGAAGGATTTGTTAGTTCTTCATTTCCTTTAGGGCTAATCTCTAAAACCTGTGCAAATCTGTTTCCAGGATAACTGCTTACACAAATCATGTTATTTACA
>Ga0172381_10005479_pt1 | contig 12870 bp, 14 predicted proteins | sample Leawel6488metaG_FD_119754 | JGI IMG/M metagenome (GOLD analysis project Ga0172381, IMG submission 119754) | Leachate microbial communities from a municipal landfill in Southern Ontario, Canada - Leachate well 64-88 metaG | ecosystem: Engineered > Solid waste > Landfill > Unclassified | place...
TCAACGTCTCCCTTACGGCGGAGTGCTGGGCTTCTTCGTATCGGTGTGCGACTACGACGAGTCTGTCGCTTTCATTGACGGGCGTTTCGTCGAATGTCGTCTCCGCGCCCGGACAACCGACGGCACTTATGAACGCCACGTCCCGGGTTGCATCACGGAAGACCCGTCGGCCTTTGACAGTCTTCATGCCGCAGTTGACCTTGAGGTCTTGCGGATCCGCACCGCCGAAATGTGCGGCCGTCACGACGGTATCCGCCCGGACGAGGAAGCCACTGGCCAATTGCGGACCGCGGTCCGACATGGCCGTGAGATAGACGGCTTGATTCGCGAACCGCCGGCCGTTTTCCGTCATGATGAGTGGCGGAGGTTTCTCCACGCGGGCCGCGCCATGCGGCATGACAGTCAGGGCATGGCCTGAAAGTCGGTCGCGGCTCCCCATATTCGTGAACAGGATGACGACGAGGAAGGCGACGAAGGCCATGATCAGGACGATCGCGATGACCGGGCGATACCAGCGCGGCCGGAAGGAATCCAATTCTTCATTGAAAGTCGGCTGGTACATGGCCAAGCCTCCGTTGATGTTCGGGGCAGGACGCCCCGGTTTCGGTTGAAATGAACTAGCCTATGCTGACCGTAGCACAAACCCGCCTCTTTTTCAAGGGGCGCGCCCGTGCTAATCTATGTATGGCGATTTGCCCTGAAAATCATGCTTAAATCCGCCGTCAAAAAACTTGTCCCCACCCGCCTCCTCGTCGCCTACCACCGCGGCCTTTCCGCGCTGGCCGCTTGGCGTTTCGGGCACCCGTCCCTCAAGATGGTCGTCGTCGGGGTGACGGGTACGAACGGCAAGAGTACGACGGCGAACCTCATCGGGGCCGTCCTTGAGGCGGCGGGCGAGAAGGTCGGCGTGACCACCACGGTCAACTTCCGCGTCGCGGGCGAGGAGTGGCTGAACGACACCAAGATGACCATGCTCGGCCGGACGCGTCTCCAGAAGTTGCTCGCCCGCATGGTTCGGGCTGGTTGCGGTTACGCGGTCGTCGAGACTTCTTCGGAAGGCATCAAGCAGAGGCGGCACGCGGACATCGCCTATGACGTCGCGGTCTTCACGAACCTCACGCCGGAGCATCTGGAGTCGCATGGCGGCTTCGACGCCTACAAGAAGGCCAAGGGGGAGCTGTTCGCCAAGGTTTCCCGCGATCCGCGCAAGACGCTCCGTGGGCGGCCGGTGCCGAAGGTCATCGTCGCGAACCTCGATTCGCCGCACGCCGGATATTTCCTTGGCTTCCCGGCTGACCGCAAGATCGGTTTCACGCGGTTCGACGTGCCGGCTTCCGAGGGAGTGGAGCGCGTGTCCGCCGAAGGCATCGAGCTCCGCTACGATGGCTCGACGTTCAGCGTCGGCGGCGTCGTGTTCAGCCTGCACCTGCCCGGCGCCTTCAACGTGGAGAACGCCCTCGCCGCCGTCGCCGTCGGGCTTTCCCAGGGCGTGAGTCTTGCCGAAGCCGCCCGTGGCTTGGCTGCCGTGCCGGGCGTGCCGGGTCGCATGGAATTCGTCGGGGAGAATCCCGCCTTCGCTACGGCTTCCCCCTTCGCTGAAGCTGCGGGGGACAGGCCGGCGGGCAGGCCCTCCTCCGCCAATGCTCCGGCGGGCAGGCAGACATTCAAGGTGCTCGTTGACTACGCGCCCGAACCGGAGTCGTTCCGCCAGCTCTACGGGGCCGTGGCGCTCTTACCGCATCGGCGCGTCATCCACGTCCTCGGTTCCTGCGGCGGCGGACGCGACCGCGACCGGCGGCCGGTTCTCGGCGAGCTCGCGGCGCGCAATGCCGACGTCGTCATCGTGACGAACGAGGATCCATACGACGACGACCCGATGCAGATCATCCGTGAGGTCGCGTCCGGGGCGAGCGCGGCGGGCAAGCGGGAGGGGGAGGATCTCTTCCTTATACTCGACCGCCGCGAGGCGCTCCAGCGCGCCGTGGACTTGGCCGAGCCGGGCGACCTCGTCATCGCGACCGGCAAGGGGGCGGAGCAGGCAATCTGCGTCGCCGGCGGGCGCAAGATCCCCTGGGACGAGCGCGAGGAGCTCCGGAAGGCGATAAGAAACAGGTATAGGCGTCAGGAATCAGGCGCCAGGCATCAGGCATAGAGTTGCTCGATTTCAACCCCTGACTCCTGACCGCTGAACCCTGATTCCCATAAAGGAATGAACATCAACAAGCTCATACATCTCAAGGACGACGAACAGGTTTTGCACGTCGTCCGCAACTACTGGCTGGTCTACCTGCCGCCCTTCCTGCTGGGCTTCCTGCTCATCGCGGCGGCGCTTTTTCTCATGCTGCCGCTCTTCAGCCTCGGCCTCCCGGGGCTCGTCCTCTTCTTCACCTCCGTCCTCGTCGGCATCTACTACGGTGTGCGCACCCTCGTCATCTGGTATTGGAACGTCTTCATCATCACGACCTTCCGCATCGTGGACGTGAATCAGTCCGGTTTCTTCAGGCGCTCCGTCGCCGAGGCCGCCTACGACAAGGTTCAGGACGTCACTTACGGCATCGATGGCCTGTGTCGATCGTTGTTGAACTTCGGGGCGGTGCACCTCGAGACGGCAGGCGGCGGTGCAGCGCTCGATCTCGCGGACGTCCATGACCCCAAGGAAGTTAATCACCTCATCACCGAGGCGATGGGCTGGCACGCTCTTAGGCGCGACGGCGGGGCGCGCGGCACGAAGGTCGCGGAACTGCTCGCGACCGTGGCGGAGCTGTCCGACACCGAGGCCAAGGCCTTTCTCGTGGCTATCCAGCAGGCCATGGGCCGCGATTCCGACGTCGGCGAGGCCGCCGAAAGGTCCTCGGCGGTCGCCGCTTGGACTGCGGAGAGCAGCGGCGGTTCGGAGGGGGAAGAGGCGATTTTCCGGCATGACGTCATCGACGACTAGACACGAATCATCATGGGCCACGATTCGACATCCGACCGCGGTTTCCGGGCGTTCTTGAAGACAAGGCGCTTCTTGATGGTGAACGCGGCGTTGTCGTTGTTTCTCGTTTGGGCTTTCGTGGGCGAGTGGCGCGTGAACCATGACTTGGCCGAGGAAGCGACTCTCAAAGAACGGGAAGCGGCCAGTCTCGAGGAGGAAAATCATTCCATGACCGAGGAGACGGAGCGCCTCGCCAGTGCCGACGCCGCGGAGAGGGAGGCTCGCCTCAAGCTGAATCTCAAGCTCCCCGGCGAGGAAGTCGTCATCCTGCGCGGGTTCGCGGAAGCCGGGGAAGATCCTGTTCGGGCGGCCGTCCGGTCAGGCGACACGCCTGCCCCGTCCGGGGTCGTCGCCAATGCCGCGGGGTGGTGGCATTATTTCTTCAAATGAGTAAAATTAGGTCATAGAATTCCGCGGTCCGTTTGCGGCCCGCTTGACCGGCAAAAAACGTATGAATGAAGAAGACAACAAGCAGGAGGAACCGAAGACGGACGTCGTCCAGGCGCCCGCAGTCGATCCGTCCGTCGCGGTCGGTGACGCCAAAGTTGATTCGAAGAAGCCGGAGACGGCCCAGCGCCGCGTCCTCAAGAACCTCGGGCTCGGCATCCTGCTCGGCCTCGTGCTCGTCGCCGTTGTCGCCGTCGGTGTCTTGACCTATGGCGGTTACAAGAAGGGCTGGGGCGGCGCGTCAACGGCGGTCATGCGCGCCCTGTCCCTGCCGGCCGCATCCGTGGACGGCCAGGCGATCAAGGTCAGCGATTACCTCGATGACCTCGCGTCAGCCAAGCGGTTCTTCGCCAAGTCCGCGGCCAACGATCCCCAAGCGGCGGTGCCGAGCGAGCTGGACCTCCGTTCGGGGGTCCTCGATCGCCTCATCGAAAACGTCGTCCTGGAGGAGCAGACGAAGGCATTCAAAGTGACTGTGACGAAGGAGGACCTCGACAAGGAATTTGAGACCCTGGTGGCCCAGATGCCGGGCGAAGACCCGGCTGCGCAGATCATGGACCTTTACGGCTGGACCGTCGACCAGTTCAAGGAGAAGGTGATGCGTCCCTACCTGCTCTCCCAGAGGCTCGCCGAGGCTTATGCCAGCGATCCGTCCATCACGGCCGAGTCCGAGGTTACGGCGCGCGGCCTCCTGGATCGCGTGAAGGCCGGCGAGGATTTCGCCCAGCTGGCTCGGGAGAACAGCGATGATCCGGGTAGCGCCGTCCAGGACGGTGACCTCGGCTGGTTCGCCAAGGGGACGATGGTCCAGGAGTTCGAGGAGGCCGCCTGGAAGCTGAAGCCAGGCGAGGTCAGCGACCTCGTGAAGACTAAGTTCGGCTACCACATCATCAAGCTCACCGACGAGAAGAAAGACGACAGCGGCACGGTCACCGAGCTCAAGGCCAGCCACATTCTCGTCTCTTTCCCGGACGTGAACGCATTCCTGCAGAAGAAGCTGGAGGAGGGCAAGGTCGTGCGATACATGGACTTGGAGGCCGGCCTCGAAGAGACCGCCGCCCCCGCCCCCGCCCCGGCCCCGGAAGCGGCTGCGGCCCCGGAAGTGACGGAGTAGAACACAAAAGAGAAAAGACCCGCGACCGAAAGGCCGCGGGTTTTTGGGTGCCAAGCTCTCCCTGTGGGTTACAGTCTCTCCACCAAAAAAGGCCCCAAGTTGATTTAGGGCCTTTTTCGGTGGAGCCACCTCGGGGATTCGAACCCCGGACCTCTGCTTTACGAAAGCATTGCTCTACCAGCTGAGCTAAGGTGGCGTCGTTCGGCTCTCCCGGTTCCGTGACACGCGAATCTTGGGTCGTCCGCCTCCGCACTCCGCTTGGGCCGCCTTCGCGACGCAAGCGCGTCTCGGCGGCCCTTCACTTCGTACGGGCGGACTCCTACAGATTCGCTACGTCACGGAACCGGGGGAGCCTCACTCTCTGGTTTTTTGTAAGGTGGCGTCGTTCGGCTTTTCGGTCGCCGTGCCACGCGAATTTTGTGTCACTCGTCTGCTCCCTCCGCTCGAGTCGCTGCGGCGACGCAAGCGCGCCCAGCGACTCTTCTCTGCGGGAGGACGAGTTCCTACAAATTCGCTACGGCGCGGCGACCGAAAACCCTCACTCTCTGATTTTGATAGGTGCGGGCGGACTCCTACAGATTCGCTACGTCACGGAACCGGGGGAGCCTCACTCTCCGAAGTTTTAAATTGTGAACTCGCCACGATGCGGGAACCGGATGGGCTCATTCTTTGGGTTTTCCAAGTCTGGGCTTTGCGGCAACGCGCGATTTCTGGGCTTGACCCCAGCCGGAACAATATATCCTATCCTTCCTTTTTCGCCAAGCCCCTTGAAAACTGGCTGTTTGGCCCTTGTTTTGGTCGTGAGGGGTCCGTGGGGGCCGCGAGCGCAACGAGGCATACCAACTCAGCCAGACATCGCGTAGCGCACCTGGCGGGGGCACATGGGGGGGGTGAACCCCCGTGAGCGGAGCCGCCGAGCGGATGCCGGAGCAGTGGCGCGGGCAGCGACACTGCGCAGGCGTTGCTCCGGGATCCCCGTCTTGACTGCCGAGGGCGGCCGATTTTAGGCCGACCGAGGAGCGCAGCGAGCCCCGACCGATAGTGAAGGGGAGCGCTCGCCGCGCGAGCCTGAACGGCAGGTCGGGGCGGAAGCGAGCATCTGGAGCGGGATACGAGAATCGAACTCGCGTCTTCTGCTTGGGAAGCAGACGTTCTACCATTGAACTAATCCCGCACGTCACGTTATGACCGTAAGCTCAAAGTAGTCATAAGGCATGAGGCACAAGGCATAAGCACCTGACTTTCGACAATTAGCCCCAATATTCTCGGCTTACGGCTGGCTTTGAGATTCCGCCTGCCTATTATATACTTGAAATGCTGGAACTGCCAAGAGTACATCAAGAAGCCTGACCCCTGATTCCTGTCTCCTGTTTCCTAACGTCATGATCCGCCTCAAGAACGTCTCCAAGACTTACCCCGGCTGCACGGTCGGCCTGCAGAACGTCAACCTCCACATCCGGCCGGGGGAGTTCGTCTCCATTGTCGGCCAGAGCGGCACCGGCAAGACGACGCTCGCCAAGCTCCTCATCGCCGAGGAACGCCCGACCCGCGGCCAGATTGTCATCGGCGGCTGGGACATCTCCAGCATCAAGAGCTCGGAAATCCCGATGCTCCGGCGCCAGATCGGCGTCGTCTTCCAGGACTTCAAGCTCCTGCCGAAGAAGACCGTCTACGAGAACGTCGCCTTCGCCCTCGAGGTCTGCGGCACCCCCATTCGCAAGATCCGCAGCATCGTCCCGCAGGCCCTGAAGATCGTCGGCGTGGCCGGGAAAGCCGACCGTTATCCGCGGCATATCTCCGGCGGCGAGCAGCAACGCGTGGTCATCGCCCGCGCCCTCGTCCACCGCCCCAAGATCATCGTCGCCGACGAGCCGACCGGCAACCTCGACTCCATCAACACGCGGGAGATCATCGACCTCCTAACCAAGATCAACGAGTTCGGCACGACGGTCGTCCTCGTCACCCACAACCGCGAGGTGGTGAACGAACTGCGTCGCCGCGTCATCACCCTCGACCACGGAATGGTCGTCTCCGACCAGGAAGAGGGGAAGTATGTGCTGTAAGCCGCAAGGTAAGTCACAAGTCAAGAGTCACGAGTCACAAGCAACGCCGGTCACTTTTGCCTTTTGACTCTTGACTTGTGACCATCAAAGATAAAGCTATGTTTCTCGCCACCGCCGTCCGCGTCACCCGTTTCGCCGTCCAGGACATGTTCCGCAACGCGTGGCTCACCGTGGCCACGGTCAGCGTCCTCGCTCTGACGCTCGTTTTCGTGAACCTACTCCTCGCGGTGAACGTCCTCGGTGACCTCGCCGTGTCCTCACTTCAGTCGCGGGTGGACGTGAGCGTCCATTTCCGTCCGGACGCCGAGGAGAGCCGCGTCCAGACGGTCCAGATCGCCCTGCTTTCCATGCCCGAGGTCAAGGACGTGACCTACGTCTCGCCGGCCGAGGCGCTCCAGGCCTTCAGCGAGGCCAACAGCGACGATCCGCGGGTGATTGAGTCGCTCGGCGAGGTCGGGGCGAACCCGTTCGGCGCGACCCTCGTCATCCGGGCGCGGGAGCTGGACGGTTATGAGGCGGTCCTTGCGGCGCTCGACAACCCGGCCTTCGCCGGCCTCATCGAGGACCGTGACTTCGAGGATCGCCAGGCGCTGATCGCGCGGCTGGACGGCCTCTCGCGGCGCATCCAGCTCGCCGGTTTCGGCGTCTCCGCCGTCTTCGTCCTCATCACCGTGCTCATCGTCTGGAACACCATTCGCATGTCCATCTACACGAGGCGTGACGAGATCGGCATCATGCGGCTCGTCGGGGCTTCCGATCGGTTCATCCGCGCCCCGTTCTACGTCCAGTCCGTGGCTTGGGGCCTCCTTGCCCTCGCCGTCTCCCTCGCCGTCATCCTGCCGTCCCTTCACGTCAGTGAGCCGCTCATCGGGCGCTTCTTCGGCACGCCGGTCGACATCCTCGGATTCTTCCGCTCCAACTGGTGGCGGATCGCGGGCACGGAGGTCGTCGCCGTCATCTTGGTCGCGGTTCTCACCACCAAGGCGGCCACGGCGCGTTACCTCAAGGTCTGACCGATATGGGCATCATCATCGGCTGGTGGAAGCGCCGACTCCGCCGTGAACGTCGGCGGACGGTGCCGTTCTTCGTCGTAACCGCGGCCGTGGCCACTCTCTTCCTCGTGACGGCCGTCGTCATGCAGGAGCCGCGTCTCGCGGAAAAGGAGATCACCCCTTCGCCGGACGCCCGCCCTGATTTTTCCCTGCTCGTGCCCGCCGCGTCCGGTGACCTCGACCGCGCCATCCTGCGCGTGCCCTTCGGCGACGGCGAGTCGTACCTCGTCGGTTACCGTTCGGACGAAGGGCCGTCCGTCGCACTCGTTGCGCGCCGCGGCCTGCTCGGACGCTTCCGCCTCACGGCGGCGGTTGGCCTGCCTTTCGGCGGAGAGGGCCGCCCCCTGCCTGCGCTCGCTGCGGTCTCCTCATCGGACGGGCTCCTCCTCGCGCGTCTTGACGCCGCCCGGGGCTGGCAGGCCGTCTACGTCCTCGTCACGGCGCCGGAGGCGGGCGGACTGCGTCTCGTTACGAGGATGACGCCGATGAGCGACGTGCCGCCGCAGTACTTCGTGATCGGCACGGACGGGACCGACGCGCGCGCCCTGCGGCTCGGCGACCTCGACGGCGACGGAAAGGCGAACGAGGCACTCGTGGCCAAGGGGAAGCTCGACGGCATCCCGACTTTCGAGGCCTATCGCTTTGACGGCGTGAACCTGAACTTTGATTCGGAGCTTGCGGGTCTCATGAGGATGTCGTCCGAGCTGTTCGGCGGCAAAGGTGCCTGGGACGGGATGCTCGAGATCGACGGGGCAGGCGGCATTCCCGGCGAGACGCTTTCTTTTCCGGAAACGCGACCGACGCCCGATGATTCCATCTGACATGACCATGCGCATCAACAAATTCCTGTCCGAGGCCGGGGCCGCGTCGCGTCGCGGTGCCGATGTTTTGATTGAGGCGGGCGAGGTCACGATCGACGGGCGGCCGGCGCGCCTCGGCGACACGGTCGAGCCCGGCCAGGTCGTGTGCCTCAAGGGCCGGGTCGTCCCGCCGCGCGAGAAGTTCAGCTACCTCCTCTTCAACAAGCCGGTCGGCGTCATCACCACCACCGACCGCCGCTACCGCGACAACATCCTCGAGGCGTTGGAGAAGGCCGGCTGGCCGCTCGCCGAGGAGCGCGTCTTCCCGGTCGGGCGGCTCGACGTGGCCTCGTCCGGCCTTATCCTCTTCACCAACGACAGCGCGGTCGCGGACCGCATCCTCCGCTCCGCCGGGCGGCACGAGAAGGAGTACCTCGTCACCGTGGACAAGCCGCTTACGCCGGCCGCCGTCCGCGCCATGGAGCGCGGCATCCGCATCATGGGCCAGATGACCCTGCCGGCCAAGGTGCGCCAGCTCAAGGAGGACCATTTTTCCATCGCCATCGTCCAGGGGATGAACCGCCAGATTCGCCGCATGTGCACGGCCCTCGGCTACGAGGTCAAGACCCTGAAGCGCGTCCGCATCATGCACCTCCACCTCGACAAGCTCCAACAGGGCGAGTACCGCTCGCTCACGGACGGAGAAATCGCCGAACTGCGCCGGGCGGTCGGACTGGACTAGAGAAACCGCATGGACCTGCCCCAGCCGTTTTTTGGCTGTCGGTTCGGCCGTTTCTGCATCTGGTTTCGCCCCTTGATTTCCTCGCCATCGGGCGCATAATATCTCCATCGTCATTGAGTTCAGGAATATCCACCTATGAACCAAGAGAGTCAGCCCAATCCGGAGGTCGTGTCTGAAGCGCATGAGATGCGTCTTTCCGAGACCGAGCAAGCGGTTGTCCGTGAGGTCGAGCGTCTCGACGTCGGTCTTGATTTGGGTCGCCACCTACGGGTGCGCGAACGACTCGCCGAGCTCGGCGAGCACTTCGCGGACAGCGTGGCCATGGCCTGCATTATTGAGACGCTGTTCGTCCCCCTCAAGGAGCGACTCGACCTGCCCGACGAGAGTCCGAAGCGCCTCATGCGCGCGGCGGTTCTGCACGACATCGGCAAGTCCGGCCCGGCGGGGGAGCGGGGGAAGTTCCATGATTTCGTGCGGCGGCTATTCATCACGCCGGAGCGGCCGTTCGCCCTTCGCCGGGAAGGCCACGACAAGACCATCGGCGAGTTCGTCTCCGCCCAGGAGATGGCCGACAAGGACGAGTGCCTGGCCACGCTCCGCGAGTGGGGGATTGATCCGGACACCGAGCCGGCCATCGAGTTCTGGCGCCGTCATGCCCAGTGGGGTTACGACGTGTTGCGCGACGAGATGGGGCCGGACATCGACGAGGATACGGTGCTGATCGTCGCGACGCATCATCTCTTGGAGGGCAAGAATCCGGCGGGATTGAACCTGGAAGAAGTGCCGGTCGGCGCCCATGTCATCGAGGTCCTGGAGATGGCCGAGCTCATGGCCGCCGTGGACAAGTACCAGGCCTTCCGCGATCGGGGTCACCTGGATCATGAACGGACCGTCGCCGCGCTCCGCAAGATGGTGGGCGACAACCACGAGCTGTCCGAAACCGCTCACGCCAAGTTCCACGCCATCCTCGATGTGCTCGACGGGGCCAAGGATGAGATGGAGAAGCTGTTGGTGCTTGATGGCAAGCAAGGAGCGGCCACCTCTGGTTAGAGCCCATCCCAAAAAACCTTTCCGGCTGGTCATCGGCGCCATTCGGCCCAAAAGGCCCTCATCGGTCGTCGAAATAGCCCGCCATGCTCGCCGCCGCGCCCGCTCGCGGCTCCTCCTTCCTCCTCGGGCTTTTTGGGCTCGAAACCCGCCGCGACCGCCTAGGAAACTATTTTTGGGATGGGCTCTTAGTCCGTACTCATTAGTATCGGGAAGCTCAAATTGCAGACGCCCCTCTTAAGGAGGGGCGTCTGCTTGTTACAGGACGCATCAGTTGCGTTTCTGACCGGTTTCCGCGTCGCGCTGACGGATGGGGAATGCCGCGAGAGTCACGACACAGATGCCGGCCGCGAGCAGTAGGACGTACTCGATTTGTCGCGAGACCAGCCAGCAGGCGGCGATGATGACCGGCAGTTCCAGGGCATCCTTGATGAGATTCAGGTTCGAGAGGGTGGTGGCCCGGCTATGGGAGGCGATGTGCCGGTTCATGATCCGGGCGAAGATTGGCTCACGGACATCGTTGGCGGTCAGCACCACCAGCAGGGCGGCGCAGGCGGCCCACGGTTGGCGGGTCAAGACGGCGACGACCGCACCGACGGCGACGATGACGGCTGTCCAAGCAGCGATTTTGAAGGGCCCGATCTTGTTCTCTATCCACCCCAGGTGCCTCCGCTTAAGGAATTGATGCCGCTCTGGATGAGGCAGAAGAAGCCGAGGGCGACTACGCCGACGCCCAAGGTCGTGAGATACGGCTGATAGACGCGCCAGACGATGAAGGTCGCGAGGAAGACGAGCGCCTTGTTGACGCCGATCCGCAGCAGCCAGGGGCATTCCCTGATTATCAGCAGGCTGTTCCGGAAGACGCCAATTTCCTGTTTCGCGACGCTGCGGCGGCATGGCGGTTCGGCGATGAGCCAGATGGGAATCAGGCCGCCGAGGACGAAGACGGCGTTGAAGACGATGAGGAAGTGGAACTCGAGGCCGGTCAGGTCGCGGGCGATGATTGAACCGAGCAGGGGAAAGATCATCGTCGAGAGCGAACCGGCAGAACTGATTCGTCCGTTGTACTTGGTGATCGAGTCGGCTTGGCCCGTTTCGACCAAGCTCTCATAGAGGAGCGCTTCGGCCGTCCCGGAGTAGCAGGCGAAGGAAAGGGAGGAGAAGGCCATGGCGATGGCGAAGGTCCAGAATCTGTGCGCGGAATAAATGAGGGCCATGGAGAGCGCCAAGAGGGTCGTGCCTAGGGCAAGCGTCCTCTTGCGGCCGATGCGATCGGCCAGGTATCCGGAAGGGACTTCGGTGATGACCGAGACGACGGATCAGACGATGCTTAGGTAGAGCACCTCGCTCATGGTCAGGCCACGATGGAGATAGAAAAGGACGATGAGGGCGCTCAAGGTCTTGGCTTCCGTCAAAAATCGGTTCCAGAACAGGAGCCTGGGGTTTCGGGCAAATTTTTCGGTTTCGGTCATGGAGTCCGGTTTGACTAACCCAGCTTCGCCTGCGCCATGTACTCCGGGAACAGCGCTACGCGGCGGCTGTCGGAGGGGTTGAACAGGAAGGGCTCGACATCGGACGCGAGTTCCGCGAAGTCGAAGGCGGAAATTTTTTCGAGCATCACCCGCCGCAGGGACTCGGCGTCGCCGACGCCCATCTTGAGCTTGAGGTAATCGTAGTTTGGCCCCGTTCTGGACAGCAGAAACACGACGTCGAAGAAGTCACGGCCCTTGGGACGCTTGCGGCTCACGGCGGCAAACAGCTTCTGCGAGAGCAGGATGTCCGGCGGCGTGACGAGGATTTCGGAGAAGACGTCAAACTTGTTGAGAATCTTCCTGTCCGGGGCGTAGTCGAAGCCGTGGGCGAGGCTGTCGATCTGAATCATGATTTTCTCCCCCTCGTGCGCCGAGAATCCGTTCGGGAACAGCAGGTCCGGCAGGCGGATTTCGCAGCGGTACGCCTCCTTGCCGGCGAGCCGCATCTCCACGGCCATGCCCTGCCGCGCGAGCCCCGTCTTCACCGTCTCGGACAGGCCGGCGAACTCGTCCTCGCCGAGCGAGAAGTTGTCGAAGTCCAGGTCTTCGGAGAAGCGCGTGTTGTCATAGACGATGCGCAAGGCTGTCCCGCCGAGGAAGGCGAGGCGGCTGGCGTATTCGGAGGCGAAGACAATTTCCAGAATCTTGTATTGCAGGTACTCGCGGAGCATGGCCCGCCTGAACGGCCGCAGACTCTCCGGGTACTGCTGTTCAATTTGCTGTAGCGTGAGCATAGGTTATGACTTGATCAGCTTCAGGAATTCCTCAAAGCGGCGCGACAGGCGCTTGTTGCCGAACGCCTCGGCGTAGCGAGCCATCTTCGTGAGGTCGGCCTTCTCCAAGAACAGCCCGGAGCTGAACCGCCACTCATGGAAATCTTCGGGGCGAGTGGCACCGGGGTGGAGGTAGAGGTAGTCGAGCACGGCCTTTTCCATCTCCGCCATTCGGTACTTCTGCCCGCCCGTCTCCATGAGCGCGTAGCCGAAGTAAAGGCTCGGCTTGATGCGGCGGTACGAGAAGGTCGCGAGGGGCGTCTTGAACGAGGCAGTCTTCAGCGTCGCGGCCGAGGTGACGGCGTATACGCCCTCCGGTATCA
>Ga0172381_10005480_pt1 | contig 12867 bp, 12 predicted proteins | sample Leawel6488metaG_FD_119754 | JGI IMG/M metagenome (GOLD analysis project Ga0172381, IMG submission 119754) | Leachate microbial communities from a municipal landfill in Southern Ontario, Canada - Leachate well 64-88 metaG | ecosystem: Engineered > Solid waste > Landfill > Unclassified | place...
AATTTCATTACGATCGTTTTTGTTGAGGTGGGCATACCACCTAGTTTTTTTTAGTCATATATTCTTATTTTAGAAACCTCCAAATTATTTTACAAGTGTTCGGCTTCGAATGAGAATCTGCCTCCCTTCAAAAACAAGGTTATGTGAACTAATTATTAAGCCCAGCTGTGTCTCAGGTGTGGTTAATAATTAGTTCAATTGTTTAATCTTCATAAAAAATAGTAAATTATGGTAAATTCAATCAACGTTCTGAAGGCGAAAACTATAACGCCCGAAGTAATTAAATCAGGATCTTTTCCTCCTTTATCAATTTTAGGGATTTTAATTTCCGGTGATGATTATTCACCGGCTAAATTAAAGGCTTTAATGGACCGTCCGGATGTTACCGGTTATTTGGCCCATCAGCTTTTAAGAGAGTCATCAGACAAATCAGACCACGCTAATTTCTTTAATCCCTTATTGAAACTGTATATCCAGAAGTTTATCAAAGAGGGACCTCGAGAAACTAGCCTTCGTTATGCCATCATGACAACGCAATTATGGATTCATTTTATCAGCTCTAGTGATGAGTATAAAGACAAAGAGGTTGTGCCACTATTAGAGCAGATTAAGCCAGTTTTAGTAGAGTGTATCAAGCACTGGACAGCCTTTTCGAATTCGGCTATTGAGTTGTTAGATGAAATCGAAAAGCTTTTTTGTAAAAGTTATAATAATGAGAGCACATTTCCTGGCGACAAAGCCCCGCCTTTTCATTTCTCGCATGATGATTTTGCGGCCAGAGAAGTCAAACGTTATGTTCTTCCTTTTGTTGGAGAGGTTCTTGTTGAATTATCTCAAACTGGGAAATATTATCAGAAGCCGGAAGATCTCCATGCTTTAGCTACCAGAGGACATTTTGCTCAACCTGATTTGGCTGGCCCGTTGTATATCAAATCGACCGAGAAAACCTTTTCGCTCGATGATATCGGCTTGCTTATCAGTCTGGCTGGCGACGCCATGGAGCGCTTCTTATTGTCGGATGATGGTTTTGTGGCTAATAACAATTTTTGTTATCTTTGCCGACGTGGCTCGCCGAAGGAAGTTTTTTCTTTATTGAAATGCTTGACACATTATGCCGGGTTTAATTTTTCGGAGAACGAAGCTTACCAAAGAATGTCGCTTGAAGAAAAAGCCGATTTCTGGGAACCGTATTCTTATGCTTTGGAGTCAAATTATATGAATAAGCAATATAATTTATTGAGGCTCTGGATGAATGATCCGGAGTGGCGTGACTCAAAAAAATCAGTTGCTGATTTGACTAAGTTGGCTCTGCAGAAAAGGAAGATTTTTTCTTTTAATGCTGATAGGTTATTTTTGGAAATGATAACGATTATTTTGCGACGAGTGCATAGAAAGGAAATCCAGTGGGCAAGAGATACTTATAAAGATTTCATGACCCATCTTCTAAAAGGAGAAATTGAAATTCAGAATCACATCGAAAATCTTAACACTCCAGCTTTGTTTCTGGCGGCGCTTGAAAAGATTGAGTCGCGCTATGATCTGCTGGAGCTAGATGGTTATTATACTGACTATCTTTATAAATATAATCTTCCCACCAGGAGAGTTCTGTCTTTTTTCCAGGCACATTTGATTACTTGTCTGCCGAGCTATACTAACTCCGAGGCCTGTGAGGCGGTTAGATCGGCCAGGTTCTGTAATGATCAATTGGTGATGAATTCTGTTGTGGAGCGTGATCTCAGTTCCCGTGAGACATTAGCTTTGTTTAAAGAAATTGATTCTGAAAACATTAACATGCCGTTTGTAGAAAAACTAAGGTCAAAGTTATTCAGTTGGTTACAACAAACAGAAGGAGACGAAGACTGCCTTCGACTAGCTGTTTATCTAATGATTGATTGTGGGCGTCATTTGAATCCACATTTGTTTATCGAATACGCTCTGAAAAGAAAAAGTTTTTCTAACCTTTCGTTTTTGTTAACGACATTGCAGAAGATTATTGAAAACGGGGTGGCGACATTTGAAGAGTTTACTTCCAGACATGCTTCTGAGGCTCATATTGAGATCCTTCGTGTTCAAATAGAAGACCGGATGGATGTCCATCATAATACCAGAGAAGACGCCTTACTATTTTGCCAGAATAAATTATTGGACGGAGGTGTAAAAAGCTGGCGCTGGTTTTATAGCAAGTATCCATTGGACAGCATTTCTGATATTAATTCCTTGGGGTTAAATGAAGAGGAGTTAAGAGACCTCTTTCGTCGATCCGGAGCACCGCACGAGAGTTTATTGGCCGTTTGGAAAAAGACTTCTTTTAAAAAGATACCAATGTCTTTCACGATTAATTATATTTTAATCGGCCATAACCTTAGCGAACATCCTGATTGGGCCGGTTTCAGCCTCAAGGAAAGATTGTCATTTTTTACCATCGATAACAGAGGATCTCATGAGGCGATGTTAAGGTCTTTGACTCCTGATTTTGAAAGTCTCTGGAGGAAAGAGAAATGGACAATCAATCAATACTTAGAAGAGATTGAAAGGATCAATCCTTATAGTACCGACGATTTTGCTAGCTTAGCTCTTAAGCTAATCTAGCCAGATCAAAGAATATAAAAAACACTAAAGACTCGATTTAAAATCGGGTCTTTTTATTTGCAGTTAAGCTCTGTCAAAAGTTAAGGTTTTAAGATATAATTAGGGAAGAATTAATAAATAATAGTTAATATATGTTTTATCCCTTACAACTTTTAGCCGATTGGATAACTTACTCGGTTTTAAATATTAAACCTCAGACTTTATTAGCGAGTTCTGTTAATTTTTTTATTTTTGATACCTTAAAGATATTTATTTTGCTTTTCGTCATTATTTTTATCGTTTCTTTTATCCGCACTTATTTGCCCCCAGAAAAAGTTCGTTTGTTTTTAGCTAAAAAAAATAAATTAACCAGTCATATTCTCGCTTCTTTGATTGGTATTATTACTCCTTTCTGTTCTTGTTCGGCCGTGCCTTTGTTTTTAGGATTTGTTGAGGCTGGTGTACCACTGGGTGTTACTTTTTCTTTTCTAATTTCCTCACCGATGATTAATGAGGTAGCTTTAGTTTTGCTTCTTAGTTTGTTTAGTTGGAAAATATCTTTGCTTTATATTTTAAGCGGGTTGATTATAGCTATAGTCTCTGGGCTAATTATAGGTCGAATGAATGTCGAGCATTTAGTGGCTGACTTTGTTTGGAAAAATAAGGCAAAGAACGGTTCTGTGGCTTCTGTAAAAATGAGTTGGGAAGAGAGGGCGACTTATTCTTTAAATTACGCTTTGAGTATTGTCGATAAGGTTTGGCTCTATATTTTAATTGGCGTTGGCATTGGTGCTTGGATTCATGGTTATGTGCCAGCTGATTTTCTGGCTCAATATGCCGGAGCAGACAGGTGGTATGCAGTACCCTTGGCAACAGTTATTGGTATTCCACTCTACTCTAACGCTGCCGGCATTATTCCTTTAGTCAGCGTTTTAACTGAGAAGGGAGTGGCCATTGGAACAACGCTAGCTTTTATGATGGCTGTTACCGCTTTATCTTTACCGGAGTTTCTGATTTTAAAGAAGGTTATGAAAACTAAGCTAATAATCATTTTTGCTTCGATTGTCGGTCTGGGCATTATCTTTACTGGTTATTTATTTAATTCGATTTTGTAGTAAAATTATCGGTTTAAGTTTGTCTTGAAAAGCTGCCCTATAAATTGGGTGGCTTTTTTGAGCTTTAAAATCTCTTTGATTTGTGTTAATATAAAAAAATAACTATAAACATATGAATTTAGAAGGAATTAAGAATATTAGAGAGTCGATTGAATCTGAAAATTCTAAAGAAAGACGAGAAAAACTGCTTAATAAAATTGAACAGATTTCTTTGGTTTATGCTGAGAAAAAGTTTCAGGAAGTTGATAGAAGTATTGGAGATTGTAAATTTTCTGAAATAGTTAGAGACTTTACTCCGACTGAAAATATTATTTCCAGTCCAACTTTTCGTTTGGAATCATTTGTTTTTTCTCGGTATAAGGACAAGATTAAATTATTTTTAGATAATTTTTATGAAGAGCTAGATTCTTTGTATGAATCTAGTGGGTTCGATTTAGACAAAATATCCGGATTAGTTGATGCTAAAAGAAGTTCCATCAAAGAATATTTAGGAGTTAATGATTCAAAGGACCGCGATAGTTACGAGGATAAAACGAAGCTAATTAAATTTAACCAAATTAATAACATTAAAACCGATGCCGATAAGAAGTATCAAGATTTAGATGATTTCGGTTTTTCGGAATTTGATGAATTTCTTGAGGTTCACGTTGAAGATTTTTTTAATATCGATGAGAAAAATTTAGGAATGGAGTTAATTAAAAGTGATTTAGCTGTATTGGCTAAGGACATTGTTGATTATGAGCCTCAAACAGCGGCAGTTATTGGTAGATCATGGTTGCTCAGCACCCCACTTGCTGGTCAGTTAGGTTTTAAGAGGATGGAGGGTGACAACCAGAAACAAAATGATTTTTCTACTTGGCTTCAATTTATTGATAAGGATGGTCAAATAAACCAGAAGAGGTTTAATAAATTTTTGGAGACCGAGGAATTGCCCTTTAAAAGTGTTCGAGGTTATATTCCAACTGAAGAATTTTTACGAAGGTATTTGCCAGACGATCGTCGCGGGAAAATAGTTTTAAAAGAAATTAATAAAGATTGGGAGCCTTCCTGGGATAGAATCCAGAAGGAGTTTCAGTTAGTTAGGACTGACTGGGATGATTTATTAAAAGATAATGGTAACTTTTCTGATTTTATGGAAAATCATAAAATCTTTAATGAAGTGTTGGAGCTTACTAGTTCGGAAAATCAAGCTTTATATTTTGATTTCTTGGCCAAGATGTTTATTCACAAGATTCCCTGGGATCAATTTTATGAACAGCAAAGCCTCGAGATTCGGATGATTGATAAGCAATTAGAACAATTAATGCACGATCGTTTATATCGAGATAAAGAAGTTGTTATTGATTAGAAGCTTTAAGTTGATATGAATCCCAAAAAGTTAGAAAGAAATATAATTAAATATAACTTATATAAGATCTTTACTAAGAGGGTCTTTTTGCCTTTGATTTCTATTTATTTAATTGATGTTGGCCATGTTTCTTTGCTCCAATTGGGAATTCTGGCCAGCGTGGCTGCTATAACTAATATTGTTATGGAGGTTCCAACTGGATATTTGGCTGATTATTGGGGACATAAAAAATCAATTGTTTTTGGATCATTTTTGACTACTATTTCCGTTATCCCATATATATTCTATCCGAGCTTTGTCGGCGGCCTGATTGCTTCCATTGGGTTCTTTGCGGGCTATGCTTTTACCTCTGGTACTTTGCAGGCCTTTATTCATGAGACTTTGCTGGCCCTGAAAAGAGAGGGTGAATATTCTAAAATAATGGGTCGAGCTCAGAGCTATGGTTTGATGGGGAACGTTATTCTAATTTCTCTGATCCCTCTGAGTTACCAATTAGATAATCGTCTGCCTTTTATCTTGGGATTCTTTTGTCTATTAGCTTCTTTTTTAATCGCCCTTTCTTTAAATAATCCACCCGAGAGATTGTCTCTTGAAGTGGAAAAGAAAAATGTTATCAAAGAATTGGGTGGAATATTAAAAAAGACTTCTTGGGTCAGGATGCTTATAGTTTTTTTAATTTTTGGGATTGTTTCGGCTGGTTTTGACCAGTCCTCATTATTTAGGGAAGTGGCGTTTAGGAGTATAAATATCCCGGTCCAATATTTTGGTTTTATATTAGCTCTTGGTAGTTTGTTGGCGGCAATTACCGGCGCTTATATTCATAAACTAGATCGACTATCGACTAATGTTTTTTTATTACTACCGGGGAAACCGAGGCTGTAAAGCCTCGGAGGAGAGCCTAGTCGCTGGACTTTTGGCCGTCATTGGTTAGAATATAACTATGCAGTACCGACGCCAAGCCCAAAGTGTATACTATACTAGATACCACATAGTCTTTGTGACTAAGTATCGACGAAAAGCCCTCAAGGAAGGGATGGGTACTTTTTGTGTTGGCATTTTACGTCGCATTTGTCGCAATTATCCAGATCTAGAGCTGTACGAGGTCAAGTGCGATGAAGATCATATACATTTACTAATTTCCATCCCACCAAAGTGGGCAATCAGTGAAGCTGTTAATATTCTCAAATCAAATAGTTCTAAGGCTATGCGACGTAAATTCCCATTCTTGGATAAAGTCTATGACAAGAGCATGGGCTTTTGGTCGGATGGTTATTTTGTCTCCACGGCGGGCTTGGATGAAGATCAGATCAGGAAGTATATTCAGTTTCAAGGCCAAGAGGAAAGCGGACAAGCGAAGCTTGAGTTATAAAAAATACCGAGTCCGTAAGGGCTCGGTAGTTTATTTTTTGATGTTTTTTATCTTATTTCGGTTTATGCTATTATTGGTTTTTCTCATAGCCCAATTTTAATAGTTTTGGGGTTTGTATTAATACCAACTTATGATAGAACGCGCAATATTATTTATGAAGCTAAATTGTTTAAAGAGTTTGGGTTGATAAAGCATAAGGCGACGATGTTGTCGGTGTTAAACTTCTTTTCTTATAGTAATGGAATTTGGATCCCATTATTATTATCATTTTTAGTTCGGCAAACCAATGTCGTTTCAGGCCATGCCTTTTTTGCCTTGTGCCTGCTTTTTATCTTATTACCCTTAGTTTTGTATCATAATCGGATTAAGCATAATCTGTAATTATTGCTTAAATTCTAATCCAAAGCTTAATTAATTTGGCGACAAAGATGTCTCTGTCTTTTTCTCAAAAGATTTGTTGTCTGAAGGATTGGGCGAAGAAATTATTATCTTTGTTGAAGGCTTATTCGAAACACCGGAGAGAACAGATGAAGTAAGAAAGAAATTAGCTATGAATCTGGTGGATGAGGCGCATCAGTCATTTCTCAAGGCAAATCTAATTGAATGTATTGTTCGCCCACTTAATCCTAAACAAGGATTCTGTTCTGGCAAGGTACAAGAAGACGGCGGTTTTTGGGGTAGCTTCGGATAAGGAGGAGTCATATAGCTTTTTAAAGAGTGGTTCACAAAAATCACTCTTTTTTATTTGTTTATATTAGCCATGTTTGGTATAATTATAATTGTTATTAATTTAAAAAAATATATGACAACCAAAAAAATCAAAAAAAGTTCGAGTGTCGCCAGTTTATTTCTTCTAGGCGCAAGATTAGCGGGTTTAGCTGCTACCGCTTATTTCTTCTTAGGGCCTAACGGGAAAAAGAATCAGAAATATGCTAAGTCCTGGGCAATCAAAATGAAGGCTGATGTTATTGAGAAGTTAGAGATGTCCCGCGAAATTAGTGAAGCTGCTTACCATAAGATTATTGATGCTATTGCTGTTAAGTATGGAAAGGTCAAGAATAATAATCCAGCTGAAGTTCAGGAGTTAGCTCAAGACCTAAAGAAGCACTGGAAAACAATTAGCGGGTCAGTTCAGAAGCTAGTTAAAAAAGATGTTGCTGTTAAATCTAAGAAGTCAGTTTAATACTTATACTCTTTAATTTCTTTTCGTTTTTTTGATTTATTTAGAAAAAATTGATCTATTATTTTTTTTGTTCTATACTATTATTACAACTTAATAAAATCGTTTATTTAGAGTGGCAGTGAGGGATTTGGCCCAATGATCTGCCCAGCAACCTTTAAGGCGTGATAGCCTTGAAAAGGTGCTAATTCCAACCCTGATTCAGGGGAAAGATAAAAGTCGATTTTTTATTTCTCAAAATAAAAAACTCTTTCCTCAAAATCAGGAAAGAGTTTTTTATTATTAACTCATCTTCAAACTTATGTTGAAAACTGCTGAGGCGGTAACGCCTAAACATCCTGACAAGATTTGTGATTGTATTAGCGATGCTATTTTAGATGCTTGCTTAGAGCAAGATCCTCAAAGTCGAGTAGCGATTGAAACTATGGGTGGCCATAACCTGATAACCATTACTGGGGAACTGACTACCACTGCCCAGATTGATGTCTTAGATATTGTTCGAGGTGTTGTCGGTGATAGCTATGGTATTCAAACTAATATTGTCAGACAGAGTCCAGAAATTGCTCGTGGAGTTTCTACCGGTGGAGCGGGGGACCAAGGGATTATGGTTGGCTATGCTTGTTGCGACAATGATGCTCTGATTCCACAAGAGATTTATTTAGCCCGAGATCTTTGCCGTTATATTTACAATCAACATGCCAGTGACGGCAAAGTTCAGATCACTATCGACCAAGGAAAAATTATCGCTTTAGTGGCTAGTTTTTGCGGATTGAAAAAAGGTGACTTATTAGGCTTGGTTAATCAGTGGCTAGAAAAGAATAATTATCTCGATGTCGAAAATATTTATGTTAATCCGGCTGGTGATTGGAACCAAGGAGGTTTTACATCTGATACTGGAGTCACTGGTCGAAAATTGGCTTGTGATAATTATGGACCGCAAATTCCAATCGGCGGTGGAGCTTTCTCGGGCAAGGATGCTACTAAAGTTGATCGTTCTGGCGCTTATATGGCCAGAAAGATCGCCGTTGATTTGTTAAAACAATATAGGGCTCAAGAAGTTCTTGTTAGGTTGGCTTATTCCATTGGTGTCGCCGAGCCAGTGATGGCTATGGCTGAGATTATTCATTTTGATGGCTCTCGGGAGATTATCAATATTAGTGGCTACGATTTAACGCCATTAGGGATTATGGACTTTTTAGGCCTTAGAAAGCCACAATACCAGGCTGTCGCTGCCTGGGGAAGTTTTGGTAATGGATTTCTTTGGGATAGATAATGATTTGACATAATTTATCCTATGTGGTTATATTATAAATAGTTATTTAATAATATTAACTTATAAAAATAGATTAACCATGGAAAATGATTATAAATCAGAGATAGCTTCGGGATATGAGAAGTTCAGAAATTTTGTTTTATCTGGCAGTTTTTTGGCCTTTGATGCCTTGAGGGAAATTATAGAATTAGAAGGTATGTATTGTGCGGCTGAAACTTCAACCTCCGTGCCGAGATCAACTGGTATTTTATTTTCTGAAAAAGAAAAGGAGTCGTCTTATCGTAATTGTTTTTTGAGGCGAACTTACGATGATATCCCTGTTGCTTATCATCAGGCTAAGAAGTTTGCTTTGATGTTGGAGTATGATCCTCCGCCAAAAGTGATTGGTGAAATATTTTGTTTGTTGATGAAGGATGGTAATGATAAGTTGGCCTATCAATTGTCAGCTGATGACAAGCGAAAGCCTTTTCCGATTACTTTGAATATTGCAATCCAGCTAGCAAACAGAATAGGACTTGTCATTTGGAATGGAGTAAAGATCAGAAGAAAAAATTCTAGTGACAGAAAGTATTTAATCGAGATCAACAAAGCTTTTTCTGCCGCTAAAGAGATTTATCTTTTTGGTCAGAGTCAGGGTTATGTGGAGTTAGGGGAAGAGGTAAAATAATCTTAAAAAAGCTCATTTGAAATGAGCTTTTTTCATTTTTAATCTATTTTATGATACAATATATTTCTAGAATTAATGATAAAAATAAAATTATGAAAAAATTATTTTCTTTGTTGTTAGTAGCTTTTTTTTCTTTAACATTAACAGCCTGTACTACCTCTAAGCCAGTTTCAACTCCGGTGACCCCGATTGTCAGTAGTCCGGTAGTTCCGACATCGACTGCTAAAACCGGTTATTCCTTGGCTGATGTCTCTCTTCACAAGACAGCTTCTGATTGTTGGACTATTATTGATGGGTCGGTTTATAATATTACAGCTTATGTAACCTCTAATCAGCATCCAGGAGGGGATAATGTTTCTGGCGCTTGTGGTATTGATGCTAGTCGTATTTTTGCAAATATCAGAAAACATTCTAGTGCTTTGACCGCTGAGGTTTTGCAGCAATATTATTTAGGCTTGGAGATTAAATAAATTTGTAGGTCAAGAGAGGTCCATTTGGGCCTCTTTTTTGTAGGTGCTTAAAAACTCTTTGATTTCTTGGGGGTTTGTTTTGAGAGGTGATAGAAATTGATTTAGATAGTCTGGATATTTAATGATCGTCGCTGCTTTTAAATGGGTTTCGGCCATTTCTTGGTATTTAATGGTTAGGGCATTTAAGCGGGGCAATTCTTTGTTGATGAAATAATTAGTCAGATCGTCCGGTTTAATTCTATTTTTAATCGCTTTGATATTAGCCGAGGTAATAATTCCATTTTGATAATCAGGTTCAAAATCATAAATATCATCTTGTAGTTGGCGAACGCTTAAATAATATTTAAAGAATGATAAAATATTTTTTCCCTGACTGGAATTGGGCGGTAATTTCAATTGGTCGAGAATTAGCATCGGGCCGAGACAATGTGCTAGAGATTTATTGGAGAGAGCGATTGGACCTTGGTAGTTTTTAACTTGAGCACTAATGTTGTTATTTTTGTTTTGGTTAAATCTAGCATATTTTCTTTCCCAGACTTGGGAGTAATCCATTTGGGCCATAATCTTCCTAAACAGAGATTGGTATTCTTGAGAAGATTTTTGTTGGCTGATGATGAGAGTAAATTCTCGTGCTGCCCAATTAGCGATTGGCAAGGAATCGAGAGATTCTTCGCCGTCAATGAGGTGGTCATAAATGGTGTAGGACAACCATAAGAATAAATTGGCTAGTCCCAACTCATAAATTATGTCTGTGGTAATTTTAGCGCCATGATTTCCGAGGGATAATTTAAAATAATAGGCTAATAATAATATTTGTTTGTCTTGGTCTCCTTGGATTATTTTTTCTAGCTTAGGACTGATAATCGACCGGAAAGATCGTGGCAGAGACCTTAGTCTGTTTTGGGCCAGAGAATGAAGATATTCAAATATCTTGTGGTTTTCTTTTCTGGCTGATACTTTTCTGCTAAAAATTTCTAGCGCCGGAAGTCGGATTCCTTGTTTTTCCAAGAAGATGGCAATTTCGGTATTTAATTTTGGGTCCGGATTTAATTTGTCTTCGGCGTATGGTCCGCCCGGTTGTAGTTCTAGAGATAGTAAAAGTTTAGTAATATTGGCTAAGACTCCGCCGGTTATTAGTCGGTGGTCAATGGCTTGAATTTTATTTAAAACCTGAAAGGTTTGGAGAGCGTTTTGAAAAAATAGATTATTGACTAAGTACTCGGGATCACGCTTTAGTTCTCTGATTATCAGAGCGGCCCGTTCTTTGTTTGGATCGATCATGACGATAGGGTAATTTGACGATAAATTTAACTCCATAACCGAAATCGTTTTTGATTTTGATGCTCCCGGAAAAATCTTTTTCAATGATATTTTTAGTAGACGAAAGCCCGATACCAAGTCCTTCTCTGACGCCGTGCTTGGTGGTAAAAAAGGGTTCAAAAATTCTTGGTAAATTAATGGGGTCGATTCCTCCGGCTCTGTCAGAGACGTCTAAGTAAATATAATTATTTTGTTGTTTTAAGGAAACATTAATTATTCGGTGGGGGTATTTTTTCTCGGCGTAGGCATCGATGGCGTTACTGATAAGATTGACGGCAACTTGGCTGAACTTAACTTGGTCGCCATAACTTTTGATTTCAGTTGTGGGAGAAAATTTAAGGGATAAATTATTCTTTATAATTTTGTGATTAAGAATTTTGATTATTTGATCAATTTCTTCGTTCAAAGAAAAATAACGTTTGTTGCTTTGACGTCGAATTTGATTTTTAAGAGCACTAATAAAATCTTCCATTTTGTGGCTGGCGCGGATAGCGCCTTCGAGAAAACTAGATTTTTCTGGATTGTTTTTTTGAACCTGGCCTAAATTGAGTGTCAGAGCGCTTAAGGGGTTCATAAGGTCGTGAAATATTCCAGATGAAAGGCGGCCAAATTCGGCAAAACGATAGAGGTCGGACATTTTTTCCAATTGGATTTCTTTTAATTCCTTTGTTCTTTCTTCTACCTTGATTTCCAACAAATCTCGTTCGGCTTTTAGTTCTGTTTCTAGTTCTTTGGATTTTTTTAAGCTCTTGTTAACTTCTCGATTATATAAGTAGCCGACAGTCATTATAATCCCTAAAATAATTATTTCTGGTATTTTATCTAAGGGGCTAATTCTCTCGCTATGCCAGTGAATATCAGGATGGAGAATATTGGTTACTTCCAGAATGGCTATTAAAATTATTGTGAGGGAAGTTCCGATTAGTGATATTAATCCCCAAATATTTCCGAATAAAACTCCGGTCATCAGGATTATTAGGGCATAGAAGATAATACCGATTGGCAAGTTTACGCCCCATTGAATTAGAAAGCTGGTATTGATTAAAAAGTAAGTGGCGATAAAGATGGTTCCAGCTAAATTGGAATGACGATGATGGTTAAGATTGGCGACTAGAACGAAAATTAGAATCAAGCCGAGAATTACAGATGGTGGCAATCCTTGATAAGTTTCTCGGTATTTAAGTTTGTCGATTAATAAAATTAATCCGGCAATAATACTAAGGGTTAACGATCCTTGATTAAGCTTGTTAAGGATTAATTCTCGTCTTGATTCGTTTTCGTTCATATTCTATTCCCGCCAGGGAATGCCACCGGAAGAAAATATTTTTTCGAGGTATTCAGCGGAGCGGTTTGATTTATTTGTTAGAATTGATTTAATTAAGTGACTCATAAAATTAAATATTATTTTATTAAATATTATTTTGGGGAGAGTCGACCTTGGCAGATTCTCATTCGAAGCCGAACACTTGTAAAATAATTTGGAGGTTTCTAAAATAAGAATATATGACTAAAAAAAACTAGGTGGTATGCCCACCTCAACAAAAACGATCGTAATGA
>Ga0172381_10005481_pt1 | contig 12866 bp, 14 predicted proteins | sample Leawel6488metaG_FD_119754 | JGI IMG/M metagenome (GOLD analysis project Ga0172381, IMG submission 119754) | Leachate microbial communities from a municipal landfill in Southern Ontario, Canada - Leachate well 64-88 metaG | ecosystem: Engineered > Solid waste > Landfill > Unclassified | place...
ACAAGACCATGTTGAACCAACCCATTTCAAAACTTGACCGGGTGAACAAGAAGATAATCCGGTTCCACCATAAGCTGCGGAAAATATTCCACTCGTAATAGAAGATGTGGTGTGAGTATGGTCAAAAACAGAAAAACCTAAAGTATTTGTATTTATCCAATTTCCTCGTCCCATTCCATCAGATTGCCAAAGATAACCACTGATACCAGAGGAGTCAATAAAATAATTTTGGTAGGTGTCAGAAGCGACAGACCAGTATGGATCAACCTCAATGGATGAAGTAACATAACCGACATCATTGACTAAGAGAGAAATATTTTCACTTTCTACCATAATTTTGGGATCCAAAAGATTTATGGAAAGAGTAGTTGTGACTATCCAAGTGTCAGAAGCGGAGTGATAAGCTAAACCACCAATTGTTGCTAAACCAGCTAAAGAAGAAAGATCAGCATCTAAAGGTTGATATGTCCCGGAATGATTATGTGAAGATAAAGAAAAAGTGGTACTGTTCACCCAAGTCGGTTCAGCTGAACCACCAGAGAGAAGAATATACCCCAAAGTACCAACTGTGGAAGAAACAGCAGAAGTACCATTACCATAAAGCAAACCTCCAGCGGACAAAGCTGACGCCCCTGTACCTCCGTTGGCAACAGAGAGAATACCACTAATATCCGAGGTAATATTTATAGTGGAAGTACTCCAATTTCCGGCGGTCACTTTGAGAAATCCGGACCAATTTGCAGTATTTTGTCCTGTTCCACCATAAGTCGGAGTAATAATATTCCCAGCCCAAGTACCGGAAGAAATATTACCCAAACTGGTATTACCGGTGACTCTCAAATTACCTGAAGTAGTGACCGAATTAAAACTAAAATTGCCACTGCTGTCGGAAACGGGAATATAGGTAGTTGTTGTATTGACTGAAGAAATAACTCCATCCAAATATTTAGCATTGAAGGCATAGGCAACTGAGGTGATTTTTTTTCTTGGGGTTAAAGTTTCTCCCTCTAATCTGACCTCTAAATAAACGCTACTATTGTTTTTAAAAATATTCGGATCCAAACTATTGGTGCCAGTATCACCCAACTGCACTGAAAATAAACCATTGCTTGGGGTGATATCCACTGATAAAGGAACGCTCAAAGTGCCACTGGCTGTATACAACACACTTCCTCCAGATAAAGAATCATAAAAAATAAAAATCATCTGCTGAGTAGTTGAAACAGCAGTACCATTCTGTAAAAGTTTACCTTGATAAGTAATCGTTTCCGGAGCAGTGGCTGACTTAGCAATCAAAAAATTTAATAAACCAAAACCTAATAAAGAAAAACAAAATATTAAAAATAAAAAACGAAAAAATTTCAAAACAAAAGAATTGTTTGAACAACTTTTTTCTCTTTGATTTTGCGCATTAAAATGACGCAAAAAACGCATAATTTTTATGTTAGAAATATAATATATTTTTAAAATATATCTTTAATATATTACACCTTTATATTATACCTTATTTTGGCTTTTTTTAAAATAAAAATTAGAGAGTTTATCCACAGATAGAATAAAACAAAAATCGCCCCGATTTATTATCGAGACGATTTTTATTTTATGTTCTAGAACACAACAAAAAAACTATTTCAGGGCATCCTTCAAGGCTTTACCGGCTTTAAATTTCGGCACGGTGACTGCTTTAATTTGAATTTTTTGAGTAGGATTTTGTGGATTAACACCAACACGAGCCGCGCGTTTTTTAGAGCTGAAAGCTCCAAAACCGGTCAAAACGACTTCGCCACCTTTTTTCAAAGTTTCAGTAACAATTTCCACAAATGAATTGATCGCGTCTTCCGCGTCTTTTTTGGAAATGCTCAATTTTTCTGATAGGGCTTGGGCCAATTCTGCTTTATTCATAGTTTCACCCCCTTTCTTATTTGGGTAATTAAGTCTGTTATGACACAGACTACATAATTTAACTGCTTTTAGTATAACACAGGCAAGAAATTTTGTGTAGTTTTCGCCAATAAAGTTGTCCACAGGTCAAATTTTTTTCACTATAACATACTAAAAAAGTATGACATAGGATTTGGTGGTTAAAAAAATCCCCAAATCTTTTGTGATCCGAGGATTTTTTATTTTACTTGGCGTATTCAATAACCCGCGTTTCCCGAATAAGTGTAATCTTAATTTCACCCGGATACTGTAATTCTTGTTCTATGCGACGAGCAATATCTTTAGCTAATTGATGTGCTGCATAATCATCAATTTCATTGGGCGTCACAAACACTCGTACTTCACGACCAGCTTGGATAGCATATACTTTTTCCACCCCTTTAAAGTCTTCAGCAATTTTTTCCAACTCTTCCAAGCGTGCCACAAACTGCTCATAGGTATCTTTGCGTGCACCGATTCTAGCACCGGAAATAGCATCAGCTGATTTAACAATGACTGAATAAATATTAAACGGTTTATCTAAATGGTGTGTCAAAGCCGCCTGAACGATATCTTCATCCATATTAAATTTATTCAAAACCGCTTGCCCAATTTCCGGATGAGTACCTTGAGTTTCTTGATCAATGGATTTACCAATATCATGAAAGAATCCACACTTTTTTGCCTTGGCGGCATCCAACCCCAACTCTGCAGCAATAATAGAAGAAATATAACCCACTTCCATAGAATGTTTCAAAATATTTTGTCCATAACTCGTACGATATTTCAACCGACCGATAATCCCAACCAGTTTTGGATCAATACCGGTAATTCCCATTTTATACAAGGCTTCCTCACCGGCTTTTTTAATATCTAAAGCCAATTCTTGTTTAGCTTTTTCTACAAACTCTTCAATTCGTGCCGGCTGAATTCGTCCATCAGCAATCAGTTTTTCCAAGGCAATTTTGGCAACCTGACGACGAATCGGAGAAAATCCGGATACAGTAATCGTCTCTGGGGTATCATCAATAATCAGTTCGCAGCCGGTATATTTTTCCAAAGTTTTAATATTACGACCTTCCTTGCCAATAATTCTCCCTTTCATTTCTTCACTCGGCAACGTGACAGATGAAGATGTGGTTTCTGAAGCATGGGAAATAGCGCACCTTTGAATAGCGGTCGCAATAATCGCCCGTGCTTTTTCATCATAATGTTCACTGGATTCTCTTTCCAATTTCATTACTCGGACAAACAACTCATCTTTACTTTCTTGTTCCACTTTTTCCAACAATAAATTTTTCGCTTGGTTTTTATTCAAATCAGCAATACTTTGCAACTTAACAATTTCTTGTTCACGCAATTTTTCCACTTCAGTTTTAATATTATTGATGTGTTCCACTTTTTCTTGAAGCTTGGTTTGCTTTTCTTGAATTTCCAAAAGCTTTTGGTCAAACATATTTTCTCGTTTTTCCAAACGATTTTGTGCGTTCAACAAATCTTGTCGAATTTTTCTTTCTTCATTTTTTGCATCCTCAGTAACTTTAACCGCTTTTTCTTTGGCTTTCAAAACAAATTCTTGACATTTAGTTTTGGTTTCCAACATAAGTTTTTCTGCGCGTGCTTCCGCAGATTTAGCCTGAGCAATACCAGTCTTTTTTCGCCAAACATACCCGATGGCAAATCCGGCAGCTATCCCGATGATTGGTACTACTAAAATAACAGCTACATTATCCATATTTTATAAGTTAAATTTATAAATTAATAAAATAAAAACCCTAAAAAAATGAGGGCTAAGAAAATTATAACTCGGTTTTTCCCCGAATTTTTTTACTTTTTTAAAATTTAAAATTAAACCAAAACCAGATCGTGATCAGACGACATTAGACAAGTATTTTTTAATATTTTTTTCTTGTCGTAAACTAACATAATTTTTACTGATTTTTTTAATTTTTTCAAAAGTTTTTCTTACTTTCCTCAAAGAACTTACAAACATAGTATAGCATAAATAAAAATTTTTGTCAATCCCGACACTTGACTTTTTTCTCACCATATATTATAATCCCTGTGAGATAAATCACTTAATTAAATTATCTATATGGGATTACCCGGACATCGCAGAACTTCCTCAGACAAAAGACGAAGATCCGCTCATTTTGGCCTAAAAACAGGTGCTATCAACCTCTGTCCAAAGTGCGCCAAACCGATTTTAGCACACCGTGCTTGTAAATTTTGTGGCACCTACAAAGGTCGCCAAGTGGTAAAAAAAGCCACCTCAACTACACGCAAAACCAAAGCGAAATAGTTTTAGTTTTTAAAATTTAAAAATGCTATGGCCAACCGTCATTTAGCTCGAAGTATTGTCCTTCAAACTTTGTTTGAGTGGGATTTTAATGCACAAAAAAATACTGATTTGCCAAAAATTTTAGAAAATAATTTAAAAGAATTCGGACAGGGTTTTACTGAAGGTGAATTCCTCAAAGAACTCTTAAATGGCATCATTAAAAACATTGAAAAATTGAACGAGATTATTACCGAATATGCCCCTGATTGGCCGTTAGATCAAATTACGATTATTGATCGCAATATTTTGCGTATCGGTATTTATGAGTTGGTTTTCAATAAAGATATTCCACCAAAAGTTGCCATCAACGAAGCAATAGAATTGGCAAAAAGTTTTGGCGGGCCGGCTTCCGGTAAATTTATCAACGGTGTCCTGGGTTCCATTTTTAAAAGTTTGGAATTGGAGAATGATGATAGAAATCCGGAAACGGAAAAAGAAAAATAATTATGCTTACTCAACCGGAAATTAAAGCCAAAAAATTCCCCTCTTTGGAGAAAAAATTAGGTATCAAATTTACTCGACCTGAATTATTGGTTCAGGCTTTTGTGCATCGTTCTTATTTAAACGAACACCACAACTTCCCTGTGGGACACAACGAACGGATGGAATTTTTAGGTGACGCGGTTTTGGAATTGGTAATTACCGAAGAATTATTCAATGATTTTTTAAATCCCGAGGGCGAGCTGACCAACTGGCGTTCTGCCTTAGTCAATGCCAAAATTTTAGCCGGTGTGGCGTATGAAATAGGTCTGGAACCGTATTTATTATTGAGTCATGGCGAAGAAAAAGATTCAAGCACTAAAGCACGCGATGCGATTATGGCCAATCTGATGGAAGCACTCATCGGTGCAATTTATTTGGATCAAGGTTATGAAGTATCAAAAAAATTTATTACCAAATGGGTCTGGTCTAAGCTGGATGATATTTTAGAAAATGCTCTCTATACCGACGCAAAAAGCCGATTTCAAGAAGCGGCACAAGAAAAAGTCGGATTAACCCCGGGCTATAAAGTCATTACTGAAAGTGGTCCGGATCATGAAAAAACATTTAAAATTGGAGTCTACTTAGATAAAGAACTTGTCGCGACCGGTATCGGCAACAGCAAGCAAGAAGCGCAAACAGATGCGGCTGAAGCCGGACTAAAAGTCAAAGGTTGGAAGGTCAAACCGACTGTCGTCATCAGACGAGAAAAAAAATGACCATCCCCACTTTCGTCACTAAAGATAATAGTGAAACTTTGGGGGACGGTCTACAGACACGAGGTGGCCTAACCGAATATGGTGTTTTTTGGTTAGACCAAAAATGCGATGCAGAAAAAAACAGATTGAACAAAATACTTAGACAGGTCATTCGACCTTCGTAGCCCTTTCTTTTTTTGACTGAGAACTACTTCTCAATCGGAAAGACTTTTTTGCGCCTTTACTGCTTACCGACACATCTCGTCAGCATCGCAGGGTTTCTCCGGTTGTCGCGCTAACTGGCTTATTTGTACGCGACGATCTTTTCCTTCTTCAGCGAAGTACGCACACTCATGGTTTCTCCTTGGACGGACTTTTAGCCGCCCTCGTTTGTTTTCGTCTCTTCTCTTACCTCTTACCTAAAAGCCAATCTTCAGCACATTACCACCAGTCCTTTCTTTTTAAAAAACACATCTGCGTTTTTTAATTAAAGAGTTTTCGGCGACTCTGGCGAACAACTTATGAATTATACCCAATGAGATAAAATTCGTCAAATCAGACCTGTGGATAAAACTGTCAACGATCAGGGATAACAAGAGGGCTTACCAACACCCTTTCATTTCCACTAAACTCCTCTTTCAGTGAATCCACCACTCCGAAATCATCCGTAGACATTAAAACCGGAATAATGATAAACGGCGTTTCCACAGAAAAAAATTCTCCGAGTCCGTGATGACCTAAAGCGATACTCACAGCAATCCGCAATTCTTGACGAGTATATTCCTCGCCAAACACTTTTTGGTTTATCACAAATCCTGGTGGAACATTTTCACCCAAACGATCCGGATTAAAGCGACCGCTCAGATCATAATACGCGACAACCGCATTATGAAATTTATCTCTGGTCATTTGATCCATTTTAAAATAATCAAATTCCACTTCTCCTCCCAACTCACACACTTTCATCACTAAATCTCGTCCCCACTTTTTTGCTACGCCATTTATTTCTTCCATGGAAAAAGTTCTGTCAGGATTTTCTTGTTGAAGTGATAGTGCCACTGCTCTACAATCATCATGTCCGGTAATTTTTTGGATTTGTTGATCAATAAAAATTTTCGCAAGTTTTGTTAAGCGATCTTCTCTGTCAGCTGCCGGATATAAAATACCAGAACCGGCGATACATAATTTACCTTCCAACAAGGAAATTCCCGCCGTCCCCTCATCCATACACACGACGGTATCAAAATTTTTTACCAAACCTTTAGATAAATCACTAAAACAGTCCATAAAATAATTTTGGACACCTTTTTCTTTCATATCTTTGATATTTTTTTTAGCTTCCACTTGTGCTTCCTCCTTAGAAATATTTTTGTTGATCATATAGAAAATGAAAAACGACTTCATCATCATACACCAAGAAAATATTTTTGTCAACACACTCTGTGACATAACAAAAAAATATTTTTTTATTTAACCTGTGCATAACTTTTCCAAAATCTATTTATTTTTTTCTAAAAAAATATTATAATATAGAAGGTCGAATAAAATTTTTGTTACATGCTTGTCAACAAAAATATTTTCTAAAAATTTTTTCTCGCGATCGCGAGTTTGAAAAAATTTCATATCTTAAAAATAGAAAGGGGGTGTCTTCTATGCCAACTAAGAAAAAAACAACAAAAAAAGTTGCTAAAAAGAAAGTAGTCGCGAAAAAGAAACCAGCGACCAAGAAAAAAGCAACTAAAAAGAAAGTAGTCGCGAAAAAGAAACCAGCGACCAAGAAAAAAGCGACTAAAAAGAAAGCCACACCGAAAAAGAAAGCTACCAAAAAGAAATAATTTTTCTTTTTAAAAAAATCCTCAGGCTTTGCCCGAGGATTTTTTGTTTAAAATAAGCTAAAATTAAACGCCTTTCCCTTGTGTCATCCTGAATGGAACCCGACATAATACAACTAAAGTATCGGGAGAAATGAAGGATCCCTTGGTTCCATTTTTATTTAAAAGGCTATAAAGGGATCCTTCGCTCCGACTCAGGATGACATACGGAACAACCTTTTCTGCTTCAACTGAGAAAATACTTTCACTTTACCAAACTCTCCGTCATATCCTGGACTTATTTGTACCTGTCCGCGACGCATATTATCTATTGCCACGGAAATATTTTTGTCTATACTTACCTCTGTAATCTTTTTAATATCACATGCCAATAAAATAAAAAATTCATTCCCCAATTCTTTGATCAATGAATCATATTCTCGAGCCACTCTTTTACTTCCCGTACCCACACCAAACACGGTGGCGATAATTTCTCGAAGCGGAACAATATGGCGATGTGGAATAAATTTATCTGATGAAATATTTTTTACCTTGCGATCTGCCAATTCCCAAACTCTATTTAATACTCCAACGACTAATTTTTTTCCACACTTCGGACAAATTCCTTTCACTTTCATTGTTTCCGCCGGTGAATAACACACTCCACAATCTTTGTGCCCATCAAAATGATATTTTCCCTCTTCCGGAAAAAATTCAATGGTGTATAAAAATTTTTTCTTGTCTCCGGATTCAATAATTCTTTTTATTTCCGCGTAAGTGACATCTTTTTCTGCGTCAAAAGCCAACACATTGGCTTCCCGACCCAATTTATCCAAGCTGTGTGCATCAGAATTGGATACTAAAGTAATATTATCCAACTGACTGAGCATGTGATTCATCGGTGGATCACTGGACAAGCCGGTTTCAATCACCCGAATATGTGGCGTCAATTCTTCAAAACATTCCTCTAGACTATTATAACCAGATTTGGAACCAAATACCGCAAACCACGGCGTCCAAGCATGTGCCGGGATCAACATAAAATTTTTATCAATGGCCAGCAACATTTTTAAAATTTCTTTGGCTGAAATACCCATAATTGGCCGTCCATCTGATTTTATATTCACCCCTCGATCAATCAGAGCTTGATTAAATTTTTCCACAGCCAAAATATTCGGCGCTAAAATCACCAAATGCAGCCGCCGACATTTTTCCTTATCCTTGTAAATACAAGCGATTTCCGTGGATAAAATAAAACGAGTCAAGCTCACTTCGTTTTTCAACTTATAAATCCCCTGGTTTTCTTCCACTAAACTGTCTTTAATATGAGAAAACCACGCCGGATGAGTAAAATCCCCGGTCGCCACAATATCAATCCCTTTTTTCTCACACACTAAGGCGATTTTTGGCAATTCCAATTCTCGCGAACAAGCACGGGAATATTTGGAATGAATGTGAAGATCAAGAATTCTTTCTAACATAACAATGAAAAATTTATCCAATACATTAGCCAATTAATATTTCTAAAAAATGATTTAATCTATCACTTTACACTTTTTTATCATTTGTTTTATCTAATTCTTCTGCATAAAACAATTGCTCTCTTGTATTTATTCCCACAGCTTCTTTTGAAGATATATCACTCGTAGAAATTTTTTGCTTTTGCAATACTGCCATAGATGCCAAATCAGTCAAATAATATTCTTTTTGTGCATTATTATTTTTAAGATTTTTCAAATTTTTCCAAAGCCACTCCGCTTGAAAACAAAAAATGGCTGGATTTACTTCTTTGATATTTAATTCATCTTCGCTCGCATCTTTTTTTTCTATAATTTTTACAAAATCTCCGTATACATTCCTTACAATTCGTCCAAAATCTCTAAACTGTTCTTGCCAACTATCAAAATTATTTAGCTTTACTGTAGCAAGAGTCAAAATATTTTTTTCTTCTAAATGTTTAAGTATCAATTTTTTCAAGGACTCAGCATCTACAAACGGCATATCGCCATACAAAACCAAAATATTTTCCGCCTTATTTTTCAAAAATTCCTCGGCCATTTGCACTGCATGACCGGTACCAAGTTTTTCTTTTTGCTCCACATAATCCGCCCTATCACCCAAATATTTTTGCACCGCGTCATCATCATTCGTCACGACCAATGTCGGTTTGATATTCAGATTTAATTTCTCAATTTGCTCTATCACAAAATCAATCAAAGGTCGGTTTTTGATTTCATGCATAACTTTCAATTTATTACTTTTCATTCTGGTGCCTTTGCCTGCGGCTAAGATGACCACAACAAAACTTCTTTTCTCCATCATATTTACACGCAATTATTGGACATCAAGACCTCCTTGATTTTACGGCTATACATTTTTTTGAGTGCCTCGCGTGCTGGCGTCAAATATTTTCGCGGATCAAAATCTTTTTTATTTTCTGCCAAATATTTTCTAATAACCCCGGTCATCACCAACCTTCCATCTGAATCAATATTTATTTTACACACTGTCAACTTCGCCGCCGCTTTGAGCTGGGCTTCGGGAATACCTCTCGCTGAAATTAAATCCCCACCATATTTATTGATCATTGTCACATATTCATCAGGAATAGATGATGCGCCATGTAAAACAATCGGAAAGCTCGGTAATCTCCAACTGATCTCTTTTAAAATATCCAAGCGAATTTTTGGATTTTGTCCTGGTTTAAATTTGAACGCTCCATGGCTTGTACCAATGGAAATAGCGAGCGAATCTACTCCGGTTTTTTTCACAAAATCTTCCACCTGTTCAGGTTGAGTATAATGAGATTTTTCTGCTGACACTTCATCCTCCACCCCACCAAGTACTCCGAGCTCACCTTCTACAGACACACCTCGTGCGTGAGCATAAGCCACCACTTTTTTTGTCACAGCCACATTTTCTTTATATGATAAAGCTGAGCCATCAATCATCACAGAAGAAAATCCTGAATCAATCGCTGACTTGCAAATCGCAAAATCTCCACCATGATCCAAATGTAAAACAACGGGAATCTGTTTCAATTTTTTCTCTTTAGCCAATCGTTTCATCATCACAATTCCCCCTTCAGCCATACTCATCAATAAACTTTCATCCGCATATTCCCTGGCACCTTTAGACACTTGTAAAATCACCGGCGATTGCGTTTCCAAGCAAGCCAACATAATAGCTTGCAGTTGCTCCATATTGTTAAAATTAAATGCCGGCACAGCGTAACCTCCAACCATGGCTTTTTTAAACAATGTTTTAGTATTCACTAATCCGAATTTTTGATATTTTTTCATAGAATCTTTTGACATTAAGTAATTTGACATTGATTTGATATTTGAAATTTGTCATTTGACATTTTTCTCTTATTTCTTCCCTTCACACTCCACCAAAAATTCTTCCATAAACCCTTTAACATATTCAATTCTGCCAGTAGCTATTTCTTTCGCGGTCTTAGTATTCATCATTGCCGGCAATTTCAATATCTTTTCATAAAAATAATTAAAGCTGGTTCCCTCGCTCTTGCGATGTTGATACTCGGCCTTAGTCAATTTTTTCCTAACTTTTTTATTCGGATCATAAATTACTCTATTCAGCTTGCCACCAGTAGCAAACACTCGAGCAATTCCAATGGCACCGAGCACATCCAACCAGTCTGCATCTTGAATAATTTTACCTTCAATAGTTGACGGCACTTTAGTCTCATCCGCATTATACTGTGCTTCTTCAATTATTTTTAAAATCTTTTCTTTCGTCTTTTCTGACAAACCCAGAATATCCATCATTCCGCGTAAAACAAATGAGCCTTTGATTTCATTCAAATCATACTGTTTATAATCTCCCAGGTCGTGCAATAACGCTGCCAACTCTATCAGTTTCAAATTCCCCCCTTCTTTTTCTTGCAGTAGAATAGCGGTTTTGTATACCCGCTCCACATGATACCAATCATGACCAGTCACTTCATTTTCCAGTTTAAGTTTCACATACTCAGCAGTTTTTTGCACTAAATTTACCGACATACCCTCTACTTAAAATTTAAACTTTATACCTATATCTTAACATTTTATGAAAAAAAAATCAACAAAAAACCCGCCTTGCGAGCGGACTTTTTTATTGAGTACATTGTTCAGGCGCCGGCCTACTTTTGCCCATAAGGCTATCATCAGCGCTGAAAGGCTTAACTACCGAGTTCGAGAAGGGATCGGGTGTGACCCTTTCGCTTAAGGCACCTAAACACTATACTCAATTTTTATAGTGATTTTTTTAAATTGTAAACAAAACAAACAGAGTTCTAACAAATCAAAAGCTCTACTTAGTGCTTTCGTCATACGCTCGACCAATTAGTACACCTCAGCTTAATTTATTACTAAACTTACACTTAGTGCCTATCAACCTTGTAGTCTACAAGGGGTCTATAACGAATATTAATCTTGAAGACAGCTTCACGCTTAGATGCTTTCAGCGTTTATCTTAACCGAACGTAGCTACCCGGCACTGCCCCTGATGGGACAACCGGCACACTAGAGGTTCGTCCATTCCGGTCCTCTCGTACTAGGAACGGGACTTCTCAATATTCAACGCCCACAACAGATAGGAGACCGACAATTTTGTTACTATTCCGATTTTATATCGAAATGACATAATATTTCTATTATGCTCTGCATGTCGCCATACAGTTCGGACTATATCTTCACTTTGTTAATCTGACAAAGTGTCTAACGTATAGTCTCTGAGGATTCCAGTTGCTTTAATAAATATTCTTTCTTTACCTGGCGATATTTACCACCAAGATTCATCTGATAAGCAAGTCTTATAATTTTTTTAAGACCGGCTTTTTCACGATGTTTACCTAATTTCATATACTCTAAAATTATGGCAAACTTTTCAAAACTATCATACTTTATTGAACGTAATTGATATTTTCGAAAAAAAGGAATTATTTTCTCAAGCAAGTCCTGACGATCACGCACGACAAATACATAAGTATCGTCATTTTTTCTCTTAGCGTGATTTACCTTAATATAACCACAACCAAAATATTTTTCAATTTCCTGTAAAGTAGAAATTCTCAAATAACTTTGATTGACATGAAACTCGGGAATCACTTTGATCTTTTGTTTCATATTCGGGTCAAGGTAAAAAGCAACATGAAATGTTCCTTCACCTTCTGTAAACCCGACGATATACCATGGATTTAGGACCTTTTTTACTGGCCTTTCCTGCTGATTGTCTGCACTCAACACATTTTCACTCATAAATATAATTTATTATAAATATATTATATCACAAGTAGTGTGAGATACTCAAGTCTCACTCCTAATGAGACTTTCCAGAGTTTCCAGCATTTGGTTAGATTTATAGACAGCGCGGTATTTAGCTTATTTCAGCTAAAATCTCCACTGTCTCACGACGTTCTGAACCCAGCTCGCGTACCGCTTTAATTGGCGAACAGCCAAACCCTTGGGACCTTCTTCAGCCCCAGGATGCGATGAGCCGACATCGAGGTGCCAAACCGCGCCGTCTATGTGGACTATTGGGCGCGATCAGCCTGTTATCCCCGGAGTAGCTTTTATCCGTTGATCTTCCACCTTCCTATAGAGGGTGGTCGGT
>Ga0172381_10005484_pt1 | contig 12861 bp, 14 predicted proteins | sample Leawel6488metaG_FD_119754 | JGI IMG/M metagenome (GOLD analysis project Ga0172381, IMG submission 119754) | Leachate microbial communities from a municipal landfill in Southern Ontario, Canada - Leachate well 64-88 metaG | ecosystem: Engineered > Solid waste > Landfill > Unclassified | place...
GAAATTATCCTCCCAGGCTGCGATGGAGAATTTACGGTTATGGATTTTCACCAGCCTTGCCTTTACGCTTTGCGCCGCGGTAAAATTACATTAAAATTCAAGAGCAAGACCGAGGTGCCGGTAAAATTCTTAATAAAGGGCGGCGTCGCCCAGGTTGATTTCGAAGGATTAAATCTAGCGGTCGAGTCTTTTTCTTAATTTACCGCCGGAGAATAACGGAAAAAAGAAAACAAATGCGTAACCTGGCTATTATTTCGATAATGATCCTGAGCACGGTAGGCCCGTCGGTAGTCGTGGGCCTGGTGGGATACGCGGCAGTGAGGGCGGTAGGCAGGAATCCTTCTGCCGCTTCACGCATACTGCTGGCGATGATCGTGGCTTTTATTTTCGCCGAAGGGATCGCGATAATTTCGGTATTGATCGTAACGAATCTTTTTAAGTAAACCTCATCCCGCCGGGGGACCGGCGAGAGGGACGGACAAGGAGCGAGATGTTTACCCAGTTGATCATAATTCAGGTTATAACATTCGTAATGTTGATCTTTGTTTTGCGGATGTTGTTTTACCGCCAGCTTAATTCCGCTCTGGCGAGGCTGCGCCATCTCCATGAAGAGAATATCAAGCGGGAGGAAGAATTAAAGAAGGAGATTGAAAAAACAAAAGAGGAGAGGGATATAGAATTATCCAGGGCCAAAGACGAGGCCGGGCAGATAATCAAAGAGGCAAAAGAAAAAGCGGAAAAGACCGGACAGAATATCAAGGATCAGGCCAAAGACGAGGCCGGGAATATCCTGGAACAGTCAAAGCTGCAGCTTGCGGCGCTGGAAAAATCTTTAAATTCCAACTATCAGGAGATGGCCCTGGATTTATCTGTTAAGATGCTCGAGGTTACTTTCACCGGTCAGGGCAAGGAAGGGCTCCAGCGGCAATTGATCGCCGAGCTGATCGCCGAGATCCGGAATATCGAAAAGGACCGTTTTACGGTTAAGTCGAACCAGGTCAAAATTACATCCGCCTGCCCTCTGGATCCGCAGCATGTCGAAGAGTTATCCGGTATTCTTGCTGAAAAAACCGGGCAGGCGGTCCAACTGAAGGAAGAGATAGACGCCAAGCTTATCGCGGGGCTGGTAATCGAAATCGGAGCGTTTATCATAGACGGAAGCCTTAAAAATAAACTGCGTAAGGCGGTCCCTTATTTAAAAATACATAAGTAAGTTTCTTAATTTTTAATCAGGCTCGGTTAACATAGGATCGTAAAATGCCGGTGATGAATGACGGAGGTTCGGGAAAAATAAAGATTCCTTTGCTGGATATCCGGGAGGTGGGTTTTGTCAAGGACCTCCGGCAGGGGATCGCCAAGGTTTCCGGCCTTCCTTCTTGCGTCTACGGGCAGATGGTCCAGTTTTCCTGCGGGATAAAGGGGATTGTCATGGGGTTTAACCCGCAGGAGGTTCTGGTGGTCATCCTGGGCAGAGAAACAGGTATTTCTTCCGGGGACAGCGTAATCTCTCTTTCGGAATTATTGTCCGTTCCGGTAGGGCATGGTTTCCTGGGCAGGATAGTTAACAGCCTGGCGGTGCCTCTGGATAACAAGGGGGAAATCACCGGCGAAGATCTTTATCCGGTTTTTCGCGAAGCCCCGGGAGTCATGGAGAGGGAGCCGGTCGAAGATTCCCTTCTCACGGGAATTAAAATAATTGACCTGACTATTCCTATCGGGAGAGGGCAGAGGGAGTTAATTATCGGGGATAGGCAGACCGGCAAATCCAGTATCGGTATCGATACGATAATTAACCAAAAAGGCAAAGATGTTTATTGTATTTATTGCTGGATTGGAGGTCCGGAAGCGGGGCTAAGGAAACTGCTTTCTACTTTGGCCGCCAAAGATGCGCTTAAATATACTATTATTGTAAGCGCCAGCGCCGATGTTTCCGCTGCCGAACAGTATCTCGCCCCTTATACTGCCGCGGCGCTGGGTGAATATTTTATGTATAACGGGAAACATGTCCTGGTCGTTTTTGACGATCTTACCAAGCACGCCTGGGTTTACCGGCAGATGTCGCTGCTTCTGGAGCGTTCTCCCGGAAGGGAAGCTTATCCCGGAGACATCTTTTTTCTGCACTCGCAGCTTTTGGAGCGCGCGGGTAAGTTAAATAAAAAGAGGGGTTCGGGGTCGATGACATTCCTGCCGATCGTAGAAACTCTTCAGGGCGATATTACCGGCTACATCCAGACCAATATTATTTCTATTACAGACGGCCAGCTTTATATTAATTCCACGCTTTTCAGGGAAGGGTTCAAGCCGGCGATCGATCTGGGGCTTTCTGTTTCCCGTATCGGCAGTAAGGTCCAGCCTCCGGCAGTAAAAGAGGTCGGTAAAGGCCTGCGTCTTGAATACGCTCAGTATCGTGAAATGCTGCGTTTGACAAAATTGCGCACGCATCTTTCCGCGGAAGCGACGGAAAAGATGCGCCGGGGAGAAATTTTGCATCACCTCCTTATGCAGGTAAACAACGCCCCCCTTTCCATGGAGGAGGAGGTAGTGCTTTTTTATGCCTACAGATCCAGGGCTCTTGAGCCTTACCTGGATTCTTTTTTGAGTAATTTTATCGAAGAAATATTCAAGTATATCAAAACGCGTAATCCCGGGCTAATCGAGTCTCTGAAATCGAAACCGGAGCTGACTCCCGGGTTAACGGCGGATTTGGATAAGGAATTCGCCGATTTTTTCAAAGAGCTTAAAGAAAAAGGGGGCCAATCCGTATAGATGCCTAATATCGCCAGGTTAAGGCAGGATCTGCAGACAACCAAAAATCTGGGAGATGTTGTCGACGTCTTAAAGACCGCGGCAATGATCCAGTTCCGCGTTTTTCAGTCCAAAGAAATAAGCCCTCAGAAAGATTTCGCCAAGATCGCAGAGGAGTGCCTGGGCGTCCTTTTCGCAAAAGGTGCTAACCATCCTTATTTGTTCGATCGTAAAGGCCTGGCAACGGCGGTAGTGATCATTACTACCGATGAAGGTTTTCTGGGTGAATTAAATACCTTGCTTGTGAATATCGGTACGGATATGCTGAAGTCCAAGAATGATAAGATTATCGTTCTTGGAGAACGCGGGGCGAGGTATCTTGAGGATTTAGGCCTGCAATATACGCTTTTTCCCGGGATTACCGATGAGATAAAATATAAAGAAGTGGCCGGCCTGCGGGATTATCTCCTGCGGGGGTTTAGAAGGGATTTCGGCCGGATTTCCATTGTTTATCCCCGTTATTTTTCGGTAGCGGTGCAGAGGGTGGAAGTTTTGAATTTGCTGCCGTATCTTAAGAGGCCGCAAGAAATAAAACTGAACGATTATTTACTGAAAGAATTGTTAATTGAGCCTTCTTTACGGATCGTCCTGGAGAGCCTGGTGAATATGTGGGCGGGGTTTAAATTGACCGAGATATTCTGGACCGCAAAGCTCGCCGAATACGGGGCGCGGATTATGCATCTTGAAGGCAGCACTCAGGAATTGTCGCATCTGAATCATAAGTTGTCTCTGGATTATTTTCGCAGCGTGCATACTTTGAAAGATAAATCTATACGCGAAATCTCGGCGTCCAAAAATATGATAGGAAGAAAATGAGCGGGGCTACAGGAAAAATCGTTGCTGTTTTCGGTTCGGTGGTGGATGTGGAATTCCAGGGCGGGAAGATGCCCGCGATTTATGAGGTTTTAAAGGCGTTTACCTTTGACGGGAGCGAGATTACCCTGGAGGTTGTCGAGCATCATGACCCGAACATCTGCCGCTGTATCGCTTTGAATTTTACCTATGGGCTTCAGAGGAACTCTCCGATTAAGACCACAGGGCAGGTTTTATCCGTTCCCGACGGAAAATATCTTTACGGCAGGGTGGTTAACGTGATGGGTAAGCCGATTGACGGCGGCGGACCGATCGAAGCGGGCGAAACTATACCGGTACGCAGCCGGAGTTCCGGGCAGAAAGAAGCGATTTTCGACGAAAATATCAAAGTCGAATTCGATATTATGGAAACGGGTATCAAAGTTATCGATTTGCTTTCGCCTCTGGTAAAAGGCTCGAAAACCGGGATTCTCGGAGGCGCCGGGCTCGGTAAAACGATCCTGATTCTCGAAATTATACATAATATCATTACAAAGCAGGAAGGAACCTGTGTTTTTTCCGGAGTGGGGGAACGTATCAGGGAAGGTAACGAGTTGTATTATGAATTTAAGCGCACCGGACTGCTTAACCGTTCGATCATGGTTTTCGGCCAGATGAATGAATCTTCAGGAGCGCGTTTTGAGACCGCTAATACCGGGATTGCGATTGCCGAGTCTATTCAGAAAACGGGAAAAGAAGTTTTGTTTTTCATGGATAATGTTTTCAGGTTCGCGCAGGCCGGCTCGGAGCTTTCCGCTCTTTTAGGAAGGATCCCTTCTGAAACCGGGTATCAGCCGACCTTGACCAGCGAAATAAGTGAATTGCACGAACGCATACGCACTTACGCAGGTTCCAGTATTACCGCGGTGGAAGCCGTTTATGTGCCGGCTGACGACCTTTCCGACCCCGCCGTGGTAGCGATATTCGCGCATTTGGGTTCGGTGCTGGTTCTTTCGCGCGAATATGTGCAGCGCGGGCTTTATCCGGCAGTAGATGTTCTGGAATCCAGCAGCGGTTTTATCGATCCGCACATCGTCGGGCATAGGCATTTTCAGGTTGCTCAAGCCGTAATCCGGCATTTCCAGAAACATCGCGACCTTGAGCGGATCGTGGCGATTATCGGTAAAGAAGAACTTTCCAAAAATGAAAGGGTGATTTTTGAGAGGGCGAGAAAACTGCAAAATTTCCTTACCCAGCCTTTTTTTACCGGCGAGGTTTATACAGGAACAAAAGGGATATATGTTCCGCTTGATGAAACAATATCCGGATGCGAAAAGATAATTTCCGGGGCGATGGATTCCGTTCCCGATGATAAATTTTATATGATCGGCGGTATCGACCAGATTAAAAAATAAAGTCAATAAACGTTTTTAATATATGTTTTAATTTATACGTTCGCCGCTGTGGAGCCCCGCAGGTTAAAAGTTTACGGCTCCCTCTTAAAACGGGAAACGCATAAATTTATTCACCCCCGGTTAAAAACCGGAAGGTTCAAAGTGAAGTATTGAAACCCCGGAGCTTTAAGGCCGGGAATGGAAGCGGCTTGAGTATCAAACCCCGGTCTTTAAAGACCGGGGTGTTCGGGGGTTGATTCCGACAGGAGGTGGACTTTTAGAAATGAAAATCGGCGAGTTATTAATTGAAAAAGGACTGATTACGGCTGAACAGTTGGATGTCGCGTTTAAGGAAATGCGCAAGACCGGTGAGGTTGTAGGCAAAGCGCTGGTGCGGCTGAATTTTATCAGCAACCATAAGTTATTAGAAACTTTAGCCGAACAGCTGGGTATTGTTTTTTATCCTTCCCTGAAGAACGTTGTTATCCCGGAAGAGGTGATAAAGGCTGTCCCGGCGAAATTTACCTGGCACTATAAAATTATCCCGATTTCGCTGGAAGGTAAAAATTTAAAGATTGCCATTTCCGACCCTCTGGCTATCTGGCAAATGGAAGATCTTAAGCTTAATTTGGGCTATAATATCGAACGTGTTTTAGCCACGGAAGACGAGATCGTGGGCGCCCTGCGCCGTTATTACGGGGTGGGTTCGGAGACTATCGAAGAAATAATGATGCAGGACGGCGGAGCGGTAAATAAAACTTCTTCGCACGCGGCGGAAGAACCCGACATCCTGGGGAGGCCGGAGGAGGATGCTTCGGTAGTAAAATTGGTCAACCAGATTCTCTCGGAAGCCTATACGAGCCGTGCTACGGATATCCATATTGAGCCTTTTCGAGATGAGGTACGCATACGCTATCGTATTGACGGGATCCTCTACCGGATGCGTTTCCCAGATGATATCAGATATCTGCACCAGGCTATTGTATCGCGGATAAAGATAATCTCTAACCTGAATGTGGTAGAGCGGCGCCTTCCGCAGGACGGCCGCTCTATCATTAAGATCCAGGGAACGCAGGTGGATTTAAGGATTTCGATCATTCCTTCTGTTTACGGGGAGAATGTGGTAATCAGGATCCTGCCGATGCATTTGCTTTTCAGTCTTGATGATCTAGGATTTTTCCCGGATGACAAAAAGAAGGTAGAGCAGATGATCAAGGACCCGCACGGTATTATTTTTCTTACCGGCCCTACCGGCAGCGGTAAGACCACCACCCTTTATTCCTGTCTTACCAAGTTGAATGAAGACGCGGTTAAGATTATTACCATAGAGGATCCTATCGAGTATGAGCTAAAAGGTATTATGCAGATACAGGTGCGTCCGGAAATCGGGATGACTTTCGCTAACGCTCTAAGGAGTATTCTGAGGCATGATCCGGATATCATGATGATCGGGGAGGTCCGGGATCTGGAGACCGCAGAATTGTCTATCCGCACTGCCCTTACCGGACACCTGATCTTTTCGACCCTGCATACTAATGACGCCTGTTCGGGAGCGACCCGCCTTATGGATATCGGGATCGAGCCGTATCTTGTGGCTTCATCGATAAATGTTTTTATCTCTCAAAGGCTGGTGAGGGTTATCTGCCCTAATTGCAAGACCGAAAGGACAGATACCCGGGGGCTGCCGGATTGTTTCAAAGGCGCCAAGATCTATTACGGCAGGGGATGCGATATGTGTAAATCCATAGGTTACAGGGGGCGCACCGCCATTTATGAGATATTGACCGTCGATGATAGAATTCAGGATTTGATTTTGAATAAAGCTTCAGCCAGCCAGATTAAAAAGGCGGCTTCGGAAAGAGGGTTTAAGACCCTGCTGGACGCGGGGGCGGAAAGGGTAAAATTAGGCATTACTACTCCCGAGGAAGTAATGCGTGTTGCGGAAATGGAGTGTTAATGGCAAAATTCACTTATCAGGCAAAAAAAGGCTTAAACGAGGCTGTCGAAGGGGTTATTGAAGCCGAAACGCAGGAAGATGCCGTAAGTAAATTAATTGAGCAGGGAGCCTTTCCCGTAAAGGTTGTGGATTTAAATTCCTCCGGCGCGGAGAATACGAAGCAGGCGGAAAAAAGAAAGCAGCTGAATACCGGGCGGAAATTCAGACGCGGGGTGAGTTCGAAAGATCTGCTCGTTTTTACCCAGCAGCTATCCACGTTGATGCGCGCCAGGGTAGAGTTGTTATCTTCTTTGCGCATACTTTATGAACAATCCGAGCCGTCCGAATTTAAAGGCGTGATCCAGGAAATTTATAGTTACACCAAGGAAGGCAAGCCTTTTTCGGAATCATTAGCACATTTCCCCAAGATATTTTCGCCGTTGTTTGTAAATATTATTAAAGCCGGCGAGACAAGCGGACGCCTGGACTTCGCCTTGAGCCAGATAAACGATTTTTTGGATAAGTAGCAAAAACTAAGAACAAAAGTCGCTGCGGCGGTGGCATACCCCGTTTTGCTTCTAGGGGTAGGGATGGTAAGTATTTTTATCCTGATTAATTTTGTTATTCCGAAGCTTGCCAGGATGTTTGACTCTATGGGGAAAGATCTTCCGTTGATAACGAAATTTATCCTCAGTTTCAGCCGGTTATCCCAAAAAACTACGTTTTGGCTGATTCCTTTGATCGCAGCGGTTATTTTGATAATATTCTGGCGTAAGGGATGGGAAGCCTTCAGCGGTAAATTCCGCAGGATCAGGAAGCATATACCTGTATTGAAGAGTTTGTTCGCTAATCAGGAATTTGCCCATTTTTCCAGGTCACTCAGCCTTTTGATTAAAAGCGGGGTGCCGGTATTGCAATCTTTGCAGGTTGCTATGCAGACTATTGAAGACCCCGTGCTTAAGGCCCAGTTGGGGGAAGTGCGTAACAGCGTCGCTAACGGTGAAACTTTTTCCAAAAGCCTGGATACGAAGACGGGGCTGCCGCGTTTTTTTATTAAAATGATTGCGATTGGAGAAGAATCGGGAAGGATTTCCGAGGTTCTGGACGAAGTTTCCTCTTCGTATTCCCAGCGCGTAGAGGCGGATGTCGCGATAATCTCTTCTTTATTGGAGCCGGTTTTGATTTTATTCCTGGGCACGGTGCTCGGTGTTATAGTGCTGTCTATTCTTTTGCCTATATTCCAGCTTACTTCTGCGGTACATTAATAATATGAAACCATCAATAGCCTTAGAGATAAATGAGCATTGGTTAAAGCTGGTTGCGGTGAACCCGGTAAACCGTCAGCCTTCTTCCTTAAGGGGTTTGGTAAGGTCTATCGAATCCTTTAACGAAAGCCAGATTACCCAGACGTTGTTAGAGTCGCTGCGCGAGTTGAAATTGAAGCCCGCCCCGGTAATTATTTCTTTACCCCGCAATCAGGTGACTTTACGCAATTTACATCTGCCTTCACAGAATACCCAGGAGATTAACCAGATGGTCCAGCTTAATATCGCCAGGATCGTCCCTTATAAAACCGAAGAGGTTGTCTACAGCTACCGTATCCTGGGGAAAGATGATATAGGCTATACGAAGATAGTCCTGGCGATAGTTCATCGTGACGCGATCAAGAAGCTTCTGAATATTATGGATCTTGCCGGGCTTTTTATCGATAATATTGTTTTAAGTTCTTACGGTCCGTTCCAGTGGGTCAGCCATAAATATAAGGCGGAGATACGTCCTCCGGATTTAAACTTTATCATCGACCTCGATTTCAATTTTAGCGATTTTATCGTTTTTTCCGGGCAGGAACTTTTATACAGCCATTGTATCGCTATCGATTCCCGCCAGCTCGCGGATGAGATCGGGATAAAAAAACTTATCGGGGAGATCCGGCAGTCCCTGGTTATTTTTCATAATGAGGAAGTCGTGAAGAAGCCTTATTTGGGTTTTATCTGCGGCGCGGCAGGCAATGCCGGGACAATAATGAGAAGTATTGAAAAAGAATTGGAAGTATCTGTCAGGGACGCCTGTATGCCTTTGCAGCTGGGCGTGCAGATGCCCAAGACAGTCTCGGTAACTTCCTTGTCGCAGTTTGTCTTGGGGGAGAACGATAAAAATCTGTCTTTTATCCTGCCGGAGATACAGATCAGGAAAGCTTTTAAAGAGAAGACCAGGGAAATAATGATTTTGGGAAGTTTGGCAATTTATTTTTTCATGGCTCTCTGCGGGATTTTTTGCGGTAAGCTGTATAATCAGCAGTCTTATTTAAAGATGCTTAAGGAAAAGAATAAAGTAGTTCTTCAGGGCATGGAAGGTGCCGCCGATCAGTCGAGGCGTATCGATTTTATAAAAGATTTCCTTGCCAAGAGGCGTTTGCCCGTCTTTCTTTTGAGCCAGCTTTATGATATAACTCCCGACGAAATAGCGATAAAATACCTGAATGTGAATAAAGATAAAAAAGTGAATTTACGCGGGGAAGCCTCCCAGCTATCGGAGGTGTTTAAATTCGTCGGTATCCTCGAGAAGACAAAGTATTTCAAAGATGTTCAGACCAGGTCTACCCGCAAAAGAAAGCTTAAGGACAAGGAAATGACGGATTTCGAGCTTTCTTTCGGGTTGGAACTGTGAATTTGATACGTTTGCGGCATTTAAACCACGCGCCCTAAAGGGCGGGATGTCGAAAGATCAATTAAGGGGTTATAATGAAGTTTATACCGGTTAAAGGGGTAAAACTTAAAAAAAACGAGCTGGTAATTCTTGGCATCAGCGCGGTATTGATTTTCGGTTTTTTAGTCTATAAGCTGGTTTTTTCCGTAATCTTTATCAAATTACAAGATTTGCAAATCAAGATAAAGGCCGAGGAGTCCAGGCTTGCCAGGGGGATCGAGATCGAGGGGCGCAAAGATCAGATTAACAGCGATTACCAGCGGTATCTGCCTTATTTAAAAAGCGGGGATTTCGGAGAAGAGGCGATGACGCGTTTTTTGAAGGAGATAGAAAAAATAATTTATGATTCGGGAGGTTCGGTTATCGCCATCAGTCCGCAAAGCCAGCGCAGTGATTCCGAGCAGGAAAAGGATTATGTCAGGTATTACGCAGACCTGCAGATAGAGGTTACTTTGAGCCAGTTGTTCTCGTTTTTAGACAAGATCGATCAAAGCAAAATGCTGATCAGGGTCGATAGTTTCAGTTTAAGCCCGAAGAACGAGCAGGCTAATATTTTTAAGATCGATTCTACCGTCAGCGTCGTTTTGCTTAAATAATCTAAATATAGGCGTCTTATGCCCAGAAAAAAAATTTCCTTTTCTCCGGGATTATATATTTCGTCCGGAAAGAATCCCCCGTGCGGATTTACCTTGATTGAACTTATGACGGCGGTTTCCATCCTTTCCATAGGCATAGTGCTGATCCTGCGTTCTTACCTGAGCGTTGTCTCGGCCCTGGACTCAAGTCAAAGCCGTATCGATGCTAATGTTTTTCTTGAGTCAAAAATGAATGCTTTATCCGAAGAATTGCTGCGGTCGCAGAAAATGGAGAAAAACAGCGATTCCGACACCGTTGTGATAAACGGGAAAGATGCCCAGTGGTCTATGGATATTTCCGACCTCGAGGAAGATCCGGAATCAAAAACGGATTTGAGCGATATAAAACTGAAAGTTTCCTGGGAAGAGGGTAACAGGGAAAAAGGGGCGACGCTGGAAACTTATGTCCAGAGGCAGGAAGATGGAGAGTGACTTGAAAGATTTAAATAAGCGCCGGATGAGGGGAAAGAGAGGATTTTCCCTGATCGAAGTTGTTATGGTGGCCACCATATCGGCGTTTGTGGCCCTGGGTATCGGTTCGGTATTTGTTTCGGGGATGAAGATCTGGCAGCGGGCGCGGGGTATATCTTTTGAAAAGAATAATTTGTTGTTGGACCTGGAAGGCATCTCCAGGCGTTTGCGTCAGACAGTATCTTTACGGCCGGATAAGATTTATTTTAGCGGGAAGTCCGATGAGATGTCGTTTCCCTCGCTTGCCGGGGATAATTTGATAAAATATACCTATAAATTCAAGCCTGAAGAAAAAGCTGTATTTTGCAGTGAAGTTACGCTTAAAGAAGTGCTAGAAGACGATTTACAAGAACCTTTGGAAACAAAAGTCCTGGCATCCGTTGAGAGTTTTGTTATCAGCTATCTTTGCTTAGATATAAAGACGATGGAGTATGTTTGGACTAGTTCCTGGGATTCTGCGGGGGCCGATGCCCCCAAGGCCGTTAAATTTGAAATTATTTCTTCGTCGGGGTCAAGTATAACAAAAATTATCTACCTGCCTATATCATAGATGAAAGAAAACCATAATATCCGCGGCAGTTTGCTGGTCGCCGTAATCTGGGCTTTGGTGATTTTCGGGATCCTGGGGGCGGGGCTTTTTAGTATCACTTCGTCTTGGTTAAGGACGGCGAAGTTCCTGGAGGAAAGAGTAGAATCGGAGTTTAGCGCCCGCGCCGCGTTTAATTACGCGCTCGCGCAGATAAATAACGACGAAACGGTTTATGATACTTTAAAGGAATTCCGTGAGGTTAAAGAAAAAACATTAGGATTGGCGGGTTTCAGCTACACCGTTACCGATGAAGAAAGTAAATTAAATATAAACACCGCATCCAGGGAATGCCTGGCAAGGCTCCAGGGCTTGGATTCGGATACCGCCCAGAAGATCAGGGAGTCTACCCTAAGGCCTTATGACCTGAAAGAGGAATTGCTTTTTGTTGATGGAGTCAACCGGGAAGCGTATGATAATATTAAAGACTGTATTACCACGCAAGGTTCAGGAGCGGTGAATATAAATACCGTTTCTTTTCCGGTTATGGTGGCGCTGGGTTTAAGCCAGGAGCTTGCTGAACGGATTGTGCAGTATCGCGCCGGCGCCGACGGCATTGAAGGTGACGAAGATGACGGGTGTTTCGAGAATCCGTCATCCGTAATTGAAACTCTTAAGGACGTTACGGGATTATACGGCCAGGATGAAAGCATACTTAAGGTATTGATCAGCCAGGGCAAGCTCGTTGTTTCTTCGGAATATCTGACTTTGGAAATAACGACAAAAATGCCGGGCCGGGAGACGGGGGAATACTTTGTTACATTGGACAACGGGAGGATTAAGCAGTGGAGAGAGCTTTAATCTAAAAAAATAACGGGAGGTATGGAATGCTGATGTTAAATAGGGAAAAAAGCGCGTTTACGCTGGTGGAGCTCATGCTAGTGGTAATAATTATCGGAATCCTGGTGGCGATGGTTGTGCCGCGAATGACCGGTCGTTCCGAAGAGGCGAGAGTGGCGGTAGCCAAGGCGGACGTTGATATGAATATTGCAACCGCTTTAAAACTTTACGAATTAGATAACGGAGTATTTCCTACTACCGAAGAGGGGCTGGATGCTTTGGTGACATCTGTTGCTTCGGCTAAAAATTGGAAAGGCCCTTATCTGGATAAAAAAATGCTCGATCCCTGGGGTAATACTTATGTTTATAAATCTCCGGGGACCCATCGCAAGGATTTCGATCTTTCTTCTTTAGGCAGAGACGGCACCGAAAGCGATGACGACGTGGTAAATTGGTAAAAAACCGTATTTTATCCGAGACCCCAAGAGCGCCCCGCAGGCTTTGCGGGCGGGGGTTCCGTTTTAAACGGAGAATGCCGAAAACAAGGCGATTTAATTCTTAAAATAGCGTAATAAAAAGGTTTGCTATGGTGGTGGCCCTATGCTAGAATAATTTTTCTTAGCGAAAGGTGGGAAATGAAGGATTATCTGAAGTTATTACGGTTTGTGAAGCCTTATAAAGCTATTTTTGCCTTTGCGGTATTCTGCATGGGTTGTTCGGCGATTTTCGACGGGGTATCCCTGGCGATGATGGTTC
>Ga0172381_10005485_pt1 | contig 12855 bp, 24 predicted proteins | sample Leawel6488metaG_FD_119754 | JGI IMG/M metagenome (GOLD analysis project Ga0172381, IMG submission 119754) | Leachate microbial communities from a municipal landfill in Southern Ontario, Canada - Leachate well 64-88 metaG | ecosystem: Engineered > Solid waste > Landfill > Unclassified | place...
TTAACGTCAGTTCAAAAGTGATTATCATGGATAAACTAACAAAAGCACTAAAACTTTTAAGCAATGACAAAATATTCATGGAAGGAGAAACTGATAAATATACAAGATTCATAGTAATTGGTAATAAAGATAATTATGAAGTAATATATGATAAAAGAAAAGATATTTACAACTGTACATGTAAGAACATACATATTGGAAAAGATTGTTATCATATATCTGCCTGTAAGATTTTAAGGTATGCTTATGATTTTAAAGATAAACAAGAAGATTAAAGAAGCTTGTGGTGATGTTTTCATTTGGATTTTAGCAGTTTTCGTAGTTGCACTAACTGTTTTAAGTGTTGTTTTTTACGCTTTTAACTTGATTTAACGAGACTTTTTTAAAAATACGAGTATTTACTTGTTCAAGAAAAAATCGTTCAAATTTGAGCAAATAAACAATGTTTAAATTGATTTATTGAGTATAAAAACATTAATCAGTATACAAAAATGTATACTAATATAGGGTGCATCGTATATATAATAACCTTATAAAGTACTTTAAACTACTTAGTTAAATATATATAATAAATATATATCTAATATATAATTAATATATATAACTAATATAATAGTTATAACTATTAAACAGTTTAAAGGTGTTTATAATATAGTATAGATTATTATGATACAAAATAACTATTCTAATTAATATATTATAAAATAAACATTATAAAAATCATATTAAAAAGACAGAAATTTAATGCTGTGATAGCCTAATCTGGTAAGGCACAAGCCCACTAAGCTTGCACCGAAAGGTATTGCAGGTTCAAATCCTGCTCACAGCGTAAAAAAAAAGGGAGAAGAAAAATGAACAAACAAGAAAGAATAAACACGGCACTAAGACAAGTTAACAAACAATACAGATTAGACAAAAACAGTATTAGAATCAACACTCATAATAAATTCATTCACGAACTCGGTAAATTCTGCTTGGCTTGGGAATTAACAAAACAAGACAAAGAAATATACACCGAAGTAACATTTAAAGATAAAAAAGGCAGAGCAGACATATTCGTACCAGAAGATTTCAGAATATGTGAAGTTTTAGAAAGCGAAACAATAGAAAAATTTAATAAGAAAAAAAACTATTATCCAGAGATTTTTGATTTAAATGCCGAAAAAGCACTTGATATTTTTAACAGAGTAGTAATAGATGAAGAAGTTTATGATAATCTTATTTGTCCAAATTGTTATGAACCTTTAGAAATAGAAGGTCAACTAGAGTTAGAGAAAGAAATTTATGATAAATATATCTGTAAAAATTGTAGTCATATAGTGGTTCTTGATTATAATAGCGAAGCTAATGAAAAATGATAATAAAATCTGATTTAAAAGACTTATTGAATACTTTAGATATTAAAGATAAATTTATAAATTCAAATCAACATTTAATAGATAAAATAAAAGAAGATTTATTAATTTATTCAAATAGCTATATAGAGATAAAGAGGTAAAAAAAGATGGATGAATTAACCTTAAAAGAACTAAAAAAACAAATAGTAGGAAAGAAACTATTATCTATAATAGACCTAGAATCATACGCAGTAGAAAACATAGCCAATACAGATGTCAGCAGTTTAGATAGTATAAAATTATTATTACTAGATAACAATGAAGCTTTACTATTTCTAGACTATGATTGTGATGGATATAGAAGTGGAGATTGGGAAATTTTTAAATTAGAAGAAACATTAATAAGTGAAAATGTTAAAGGTATTAAACATATAAATTCTGAAATAATAGATTTAGAATATTTAACTGCTGATTATGAAGATAAATTACTCATTATAACAAAAGAATATGTAATATCTATGGGACAAGATAATAGCGATTCATATTATCCTTCAAATTTCTTTAATATAGAAGAAGTAAAAGATGTTATAATTAAATCTAAAGTAAAAAAGATTAAACTAAGATAAAAGAATAAGAGAGTAATGAGAAACATGATTCCAGAAAACATAAAAAACATAATGAAGAAACTCATAGAGAATAAATATGAAGCATTTATTTGTGGAGGTGCTGTTAGGGATTTGTTCCTACATTTAGAGCCTAAAGATTGGGACATATTCACAAATGCAACTGGAGAAGAAATTCTAAGAATATTTCCACAAGGAAAAGTAATCGGTGGAGAAGAAAGACAAAAGAAAATACTAACAGTAATAATAGACGGTGTTGAAGTTAGTCAATACAGAAATAATGGAGATAGAACAAACACTGGAAATACTTTAGAAGAGCATGTAAAAACTTGTGATTTCACAATTAACGGAATATGCATGAATATTAACGAAGAAATCATAGACCTAGTAAATGGAGAAGAAGATTTAGAACTTGGAATACTAAGATTCGTAGGCAAACCAGAAGATAGAGTAAAAGAAGACTCTCTAAGACTCTTTAGAGGAATAAGATTCGCAACCAAATACGATTTAGCAATAGAAGACCGTAAAGTATTCTGTGAGCACAAACTATACATTAAAGATTTACCTAAAGAAAGAATTAGAGATGAATTATTAAAAATAATAGTTCTTAAAGGTGGACTGCGTAAATTAGATAAATATAACATGTTAGAAACAATAATACCTATGTTCGGTAAATGTAAGGGTTTAAATGGTGGTCATCATCATGGTGAATCAGTAGACGAACATTTACTATTAGCTGTAGATAACGCACTTAAACTAACTAATAATCCTTTATTACTATTATCCATATTTTTACATGATATAGGTAAACCAGATAGTCATGAATTTAAAGAAGTAGAAGACGAAGAATTAGACACTTTCTATAATCATCAGAATATTGGAGTAGACTATGTTAGAGAATGGATGAAAGAATATAAATTCTCCGAAGAAGAAATACTTTATGTATCTACCATGATTAAGCATCACATGATGGGAAAAACTTCTGAAATTAGTAATTCTACTTTTGTTAAGATTTGTGATGAACTTGAAAAAGCAAAAGTATCACCTGAAGATATGATAGTGTTAACCTACTGTGATAATCAAAGTAATCTAACTAGACCAAGACTTACTTTTAACGAGTTTATTAAAGGAAATGGTTTCATTGAAAGATATTACAAGACCAAATACGAAACGAAAGGATTTAATAGTAATTGTTTAGAAATAAATGGCTATGATATTATTAATGCTGGTTTCTCTCCCGGTCCAGAGATAGGAAGAATAAAACAAATAATATTTGAAAAAATCAACGAAGGAATAGTAGTTAATAGAAGAGATAGATTACTTGAATTATTAAAAGAGATGAAAGAATGATTGAAAAGAAAACAATAACTTTACATTGGAATAAATAAAGGTGAAGCAAATGACTTGGGAAACATTATATAGTACAATAGGTAAAGTAGTACTAACTTTATTAATAATAACGATTATTTCAATAATAATAATGATTGCATGTGTTGTTGGTGATTTATTAAAGTATAGATTAGAAGATGATACTAGAACAATAATAGGATTATCATTATTAGTTATAATTTCTGGTATAATATTTTATTTTATATATACCAGTTTATGAGAGTAAAAAAAAAATGAATAAAGAAATAAGCACTAATAACGAGTATGTTGATTTACTTCTAGCTGTCAGAAGACACAAAGAAAACCCTCTTATCAAAGGAGAGATTTGCTTTAGAGAAGTACTTAAAAGTGAAACATCCTTACTTGTTTTAAAAACTAAGATAGCTAACTATCCAGGTATATGGAGAATATATAAATCAATAAATAAAAGAGATACAAGAAAAGCAGTTAAATTACTACAAAAAACTCTTATAGATAATCCTGAACATTGGAAAGGAAGAATAGATAGTCTCTGGAAGACTTGTCTTTTACAAAGAGAATGCAGAGCAGAAAAGAAAATGCTAATAGACCTAGACACGAATGATAAAGATATTTATGATAAAGTGATAGAATTAATAGGAGATAAACTGGTTCTATCTGTTAAGAGTCCTAATGGTTATAATATCGTAACAGAAATGATAGATACGAGATTATTTGATGAGTTTAAAAATGTGACCACTTTTAATAGGGATGGTTATGTTTTCTTAGAAAGAATAACAATAGGTGAATAATTTGATTTGTAAAAAAGCTAAAGAAGAACTAAAAAAAGTAAACATTAAACTAAAAACTATACGTAAAGAAGACAAATACTGGGATGCAGGAATTTGTCCTAACTGTGGATATAAAGAACAAATTTTCATGAATTCTCTTTGGACAATTAATTCAATGAGTCTGCAAAAGAAATGCCCAAAATGCCAATATGAGATGAAAGATTATGATTTTTAAATGCCCAAGTTGTAACTTCACAGTTAACATAGATGAATCAATGTTAAAAGAGAAATTAAAACATAGTAAAAAGAAGAAAGACATAATAGTTTATGCTGAATTTGAAGAAATAAAAGAAGAAACATTATAAAAATAATTAGAGGTAAAAAAATGACAGATAAATTTGACATATTTAAAGAAGAATCAAACTCTAATGTTTACATAAGAGAACAAGTAAAAAACACATCTGAATTCTTATTAAATTCTATGATAGAAAAATATTCTGAATTAAAAAAATACAAATATCACGATTTTACTTATGATTATAAAAAAGTTCAAGAAATAGCAAAACAAAACGCTGATAAATTAAAACATTCAACGATAGCATACTCTTCAGATGAAGAAAATAGTGATTTGCTTTGTTTTCTTTTAGAAATAAATAAAGTAGCTCTAGTTTGCGAAACATACGATTTTAACAACACATCTAGATATAGCATACATTATAATAATATTGAAGATGTTAGAACACTTTTTGAAGGTAAAAAAAACTATGATATAGGAGTATACAACTTAATAGAAACACCTAGTGGTATTGTTCTTCAAGATTGTAATGTTAAAGAAACAAGAGAAATAATATTAAAAAACGATTTTCAATCCAGCATATTAGAATCTATGAAGTCGTTTTTTGAAAAAGAGAAAACTTATAAAGAAAATAATATGATGTTTAAAAGAGGTCTTCTTCTTTACGGACCACCGGGAAATGGAAAAACAAGTCTAATAAAAAACATAATCTCAGATAATAAAAATGCTTATGTTATCATTATAGATTGTTCTAAAGGTTTCAGTTCTCTCATATTATCATTTTTGAGAACTCAAACAAAAGATTATAAAAAAATCATTATATTTGAAGATATAGATATGTTAGATAGTGTGTTTTTTAATAGTATTAGAAATTTTATGGATGGAATAGATGGTTTAGAAAACTGTTATTATATAGCCACTTGTAACGATACTACTAAAGTTGATAGAGCCTTACTTGATAGACCTGGTAGATTTGATGAGTATATTCTTATTGACAATCCAGATGAAGAACTTAGAAAGAAACTATTAAAACTCTATTTTAATGATTACGAATTCTCTGAAGAAGAATTAAACAAATTCAATAAATTAACAGAAGGTTTTTGTGGAAGTCATTTTAAAGAACTTAAAATAAAAACAGTCTTATATGATTATTCTATTGAAGAAGCAATTAAAAAGATTAAAGAACAGAGTATTGCTTTGAAAGATTTTAATAAAAACCCAGAATATTTCGGATGAGGTGATTGATTTGTGTGAACTTTATTTAGATTTTGCTTTTCTTCATAATCTAAGAGGATGTTATATCAATAGTAGAATTAAACATGCTTATGTAAATCTTTCAGCCACTCAATGGAAAGGTCTTAGTGAAGAATTTCTTATAAATAGTATTTGTGAAACAGTAGTTCATGAATCTTGTCATTATGCTATAGGAGAGTTAAATATGGAATTATATAATTATGCAGATGGTGAAGAATATGCGGTTAGAGTCCTTTCTGGACAAGAATTAGATTTAAGTGGTTTAAAAAATGAACCAATAGTACTATAGAAACATTTAAATAGTAGAAGTTACATAAATATGAGTGTGAGAAAAAGATGAAAATAATATTAGATTCTAAAGATATAGACAAGATTATCAGAGATACTTACGATTGCGTTGAAAAAACAGATATAAAAGAAGATATAGAAATAACTATAACAGTTAATAGTGATTCTTTAAAAAAGAAAATATCAACTTCAACCAAGTTACTAACTCCTAACAAGATAGTTAATACTGAAACTGTTAATGGCGAAGAAGTTAGTCTTGAAGAAAAAAATCAGAGAAGTCTTAAAGCTGGTGGAATGTTTAGTGGCGGTCAAGATAGAGTACTTGCGAGATTTTAAAAATGACGTCAACTATAGATGCTAACGGATTAGTAGTTATTCTGAATGGAAAGCAAATTGATATAGATAGTTTTGATATGACAGTAAATAATAATTATTTTCATAGTGAAAACACAATTTTTGCTTCAGCAGATACGAGATTAGATGTGATTCCATTTCCTACATATGTATTAAATATAACGAGTATTAAAAAGAAGAATCATAAAATAAGTTTAAAGAGGCTTTTAAAATGAAATTACCTTATAATGAAGAAGAAGTAGACGAAATATCAATAACTGAGTATCTTGGAAGAGCACAGACAGCAGAAACTAAGAAAAAGATTAGTAAAGCAATGAGTGGAAATGGTAATTCTCAGTACAAGGATGGTCGTCGTTTAGATTATCGTAAAAAGTTAGGATTAAAAAAAGGAGATAAACGAATTGTAGACCATAAAAATAACGATAGATGGGATAACAAAAAATCCAACTTAAAGATAATGAGCAGAAGTGAACACGACAAAAAACATTTAAGACAGGAAAATACTAAGGGCGGTAATGGACGACAACCTCCTAGAAGAATAGCTAAAAGAGCAAAGAACAAATGAAAGAAGAAATTAAATACATAGAGCATGATGAATTCATAAAAGTAGTTGACTCTGTAGTATCTGATTATAGAGAATTACTAGAAGCACTAGGTAAATTATAATGAATGAAAAATTTATGATTTAGAGACGAACTTATTGATTATGGTGTAGAAACTTATAAGAATTGTGTTTGTGTTGAGAAAGCGTTTAAAACAGATAAAGTAAATCTAGTAGGTGAGTTTGTAGAAATTAGTAGTGATAGTAGACTTGATAGTTTTCAAGTAGTTTTCGTCAAAAAATATGTAGAGAGATGATTTAATGTCTGATTTTATTGGTGAAACATTGTGTTGAAAATGCAAAAAACTATTTAAATACAAAATAGAAGGATTAGGTTTTCCTGCATATTGTAATAAATGTAATAAGTATAATAAGTTAGAAGACTCTTACTATAACAGTTTAGAAGATAATTTAATATTTAGACTTATAGAATTAGAATCAAGAGTAGATAAACTTGAAAGGAGGCTAAAAAAATAATGTTTCCAGTATTTATGTTCTTTGAGAAAAGACAAAAATCAAAAGAAGAACTGCAACAAGAAGCAGAAATTTCAAGTCATTTTCATTATCTAGATTTAAAAAGAAGAACATTAAACGAATTAGAGGAATATAATAATTTTCATAATACTAATTTTACTTTAAAAGAAGCAATTATAAATGGCATTCCCTTTAATAATTTATGCAGAAAATATTTAGAAGAAATAATGAAATGAATGCTCACTATCAAGGGCAACTGTGAAAACACTAAAGGTTGGGAATTGTGTGCCTGACAATATCATCTTTAGTGCATAAGACCATAGTGATAGTGGTAAACCCTTGTTTCACAAAGAACCGAGTTGTGCTCGGAGTTAGTCACTCCAAAGACCTAGTGTTTTTGGGGTGCATACTTATTTTTTTAGTAGGTGAAGAATGAAAAAAACTATAATACTAATATTAATATTAATTTCTATATTTATAGTAGGATGTGAGTGCAGTCAACCTATAGTTTATAATAACTGTACTTGTGAAAATGAAACAATTATTCAGGGTAATAATTGTCAGAATTATAATTTTACAATAGAAGGTTGTCATAACCAATCATATATTGTGAATGTAAAAGGGTGTGATGGTAGTTATCGTTACGAATACATTTATGGTCATGGTTGTAATATCAGCGAAATATTACTAGAAAATATAACTGTAACTGGAGATTATAAAATAGAGATAATAGATGAGGTCAAAGAATGATAGATGAACAAGAATTAGACAAAATACAATCAGAAGTAGAACAAGATATAATAGACCAACGAGACAAGATAGACCCAAACGTAGAACAACATTTACAAGAAATGGGTTACATATGGGATAAAGTACATGATAAATTACAAAATGATAACATTTGTTTTGTGTGCAAAAAACCTTTAAAAATAGAAGACGAAAAACAATCAAGTGTTTATATTCTAGATGCTAACAATGTAGATAAAGGTGTTTGTGCATTTGTTTCAGTGTGTAAAGAGTGCTTTAATTCTCTTAACAAAAAAGAATAAGTAGGTGAAAAGTATGGAAGAAAAAGAAAGAAGTCCAATGTTTGAACTAAAAAATATAGGAAAACAACCAGTAAAAATAAGACTAGATAGTTCTAGACCAATAGCAACTGGAGAAGGTCAATATGGAATCTGGAACTTATGGGCTGGATTTATAGAAAACAATACAGTTACAGAAGGAAAAGGAATAAGAGCAAAGAAAATAGATAAATACACAGGTAAAATAGTGTTTTTTCCTACAGAAAGATTAAGCAAAGAACTAGAAGAACTTTGTAACGGAAATACAGAAGTAGAAATAGAAATAAGTAAAGAAGCTTTCTTAAAAGATGATGGAACAGCAGCATCTAGATACAATGTTAAGAAACTTACAGATGGAGTACCAAGTACTCCATCATCTTCTTCTTCTGAAAAATCTCTTAAAGAACTTTCTCCTACAGAAACAAAATTCGTATTAGAATGTAAAGATTTTATGAACGATTTCGACCAGAAATTAACAGAAGAAGATATTGTTAGAGTTTCTAAAGACCCACAATATAAAGATAAGATTAGTGAAGATAGAGCATTAGAATTATTTAGAAAATATTGTTAGGTGATTCATTTTGAGTAGTGTTTTTGATGAACTTAGAGCTAAATCTACCCCTAAAAAGAAAGAAGGGTATTTATGGGTTAGTATTCTTCTTAGATATGATGAGAATGGTAACTCTAGTGTAGTTAAGAGTTTTAGTAGACCTGCTAAAGAATCAGACATAAAAGGAGTAATTAAAGATAAGAAGACTAAACCAGTTAAATTTATTCCAGATACAGAAAGTGTAGATAGCGAAGATTTGTTTTAGAGGGATAAGAAGAATGAAAGAAGAAGCAGAGATGAGATTTCATAACGATGTTTTATCACGTTTTAATAGTGATTTATATAAAGACATTCTTGGTGATGAAAATATTAGTTCTAAAAAAATAGCTATAATACTTGAAAGTATTAAATATTATGGTTATTTTCTTGAGAAAGGAAAAGAAACGTATTTTTCTCCCTCAGAATTCGTAGAACTTTTACCTTTCAAAATCAAAGAATCTTTTGAAACAGATTATAAAGGTTCTGTTTTTAAATTTATCAAAAAACCAGTAACTATAAAAATGCCAGAAGAAAAGAAGATGAATTTTAGAACACTCGTAGATGAAGTACCAGGTTTTGAACATACTAATCCTCTTCATTGGACTCTTTATAAGATAATTTGTTACGCTAGTTATATTGATAGAATAAACACGAGAATAAGTACTATTGCTGGTTTTGGTAAAGATAGTGGAGTTAATACGATAGCACAACTTGTTCCGAGTATTAAGAATATGAGTAGTGCAACGTTTGCTAAATTAGAATACAGTCTTACTAATAAGTTCTTAATCTTTAACGAAATGGGGAACTTAAAAGATGAAGATAAACATAACATGCAAGATTTCTTATTACAAGTAGGAGCCTATTTTAATAATTATACTAAGAGAACCAGAAAAACTGCTAACACTCAAGAAGATTATGACATTAGTAATCTTAGTCTAATGATATTATATAATCTACCAAGTTACTATATTAGTAAGAATCAGGAGTATTTCGAGCAAATGTTTACTGAGGCTGTTCTTAATCGTTTTATTCCTTTTCATTTTGAAGGAACATTAAGCACTAAGTTTGGTAAAGTAATAGATGCTGATAAACTTATGGAAGAAAATAAAGAATATTTTAAAGACGTGATAAGTACGATTAATTATTATAAAGCTAATCATATTAAAGAGATTAAATATGAAGTGAGTAAAGATTTCTTTTTTACTGATAAACAAGAAAGATATGCTAGAACTTTTAATACTATACTTAAATACCTTAGTGAATACTGTTTAGACCAGGAAGAGTTTAACGAATTAAGTAGCGAATTATATAAATGTTTCTTGTCTTATAATATGCTTGTTATGATAGAGAAGTGAAAAAAATGAAGTACATTATTTTTTGTGATAATAAAGTTGAAAGAATTTTTGAATCAGATTCAGAAGAAAACGCAAATAAAGTTTTTGATGATTTGATTAAAGAAGAAGATGAAGATAATTTATACACTAGTATAGTATTATGTAAACTTGAAGAATTGAAAAGAAAAGAATATGGTGAATAAGAAAATGTATGAAAAGAAAAGTATATTAATTTATTATCATAATGACCAAGATGGAATAGTAAGTGCTGGAATAATAAAGCATTTTTTTAAAGAAACAGTAGATTTAGAATTTGTTAAATGTGAATATTCAATAGATATTCCTTTACTTTTTGATAGAGATACTTGTTTTATTGTAGATTTTAGTTTTAGTAAAGAAACTATGCAAAAATTCTATGATGTTTATGGTAAGAACTTGGTTTGGATTGACCATCATAAAACAGCAATAGAAAAAATAGAAGAATTAAATGACTTGATTGTGGGTGTTAGAGATGTTAGTATGTCTGGTAGTTTACTAACTTGGAAGTTCTTTTATTGTGATAAAGAATATAACTATGATGGTATAGATGTCACTAGAGAAGTTCCTAAAGTAGTATTATATACTAATGATTATGACCTTTGGAAGTTCGAGTTTAAAGAAACTAAAGCTTTCGGAGAAGCTTTTAATACTTATATTAAGTTTCCGGAAGACATAAGAATAGAATTTATGCTTTATAATGATGATAGTCATATGACGAGTCTAGATTTAATACAAAAAGGTCAAATTTTGTTAGATTCTAAACAAACTAGAATAGAAAAGAATTTTGAAGAAGGAATAGACGGGACCTTTGAAGGTTATAAAACTAGATTTATAAACACTAATCATGATACTAGTAATACGGGGGAGTTTTGTTATAAAAACAAAAGTTATCCTATAGCATTAGTTTATAGTATAAGAGGAGACAAAGTAATAGTTGGTTTAAGAAGTAATACTATTGATGTTGGAGAACTTGCTAAGAAGCACGGAGGCGGTGGACACCAATTTGCAAGTGGCTTTACTACAAGTATTAAAGATTTTTTTGATAACATATACAAAGTAGGTGAATAATTATGGCTAAGAAAAAAGAAAACGAAGAAAAAAAGAAATACGAAATTGAAGAACTTGAAGGCGTAGGTCCAGCTACTTGTGAGAAACTTGTTGACTCGGGACTTTCTACTTTCATGAGCATCGCAACCAGTAGTCCCGGTGAAATAGCGAGTGTTAGTGGAGTAAGTGAAGCTACTGCTAGAAAGATAATTAAGAACGCTAGAGAACAATTAAAACTAGGATTTGAAGCAGCTAACGAATATAGTAAACGAAGAGATAACATAAAAAAAATAGGTACTGGTTGTGAAAGTTTCGATAATATGTTAGCTGGTGGATTAGAAAGTGGCTGTATAACTGAAGTTTATGGTAGTTTTGGAACTGGTAAAACACAATTGGCGCATCTTTTAGCTGTTAGAGCTTTATTAGAAGATAAAAACAATAAAGTTATATATGTAGATTCAGAAAATACCTTTAGAGCAGATAGAATAAGAGATTTTGCTAATGCCAACAAAATAGACCCAGAAGATGCTCTTAGTAGGGTATATGTTAGTCGTTCTTTTAATAGTGACCATCAGATGCTTTTAATAGATGAAGTAGAAAAGATGCTACAAGAAGATAAAAACTATAGAGTTATCATAGTAGATAGTTTAACAAGTCATTTTAGGAGTGACTTTACAGGGAGAGGCGAATTAGCCACTAGGCAGCAGAAGCTTAATAAACATATGCATCAGTTATTAAAGTTAGCTGATATGTATAATCTCGTGGTTCTCGTAAGCAACCAGGTCATGAGCTCGCCCGGGGTTTGCTATGGTGACCCGACAATTCCAATAGGTGGTCATATTGTAGGTCATGCGTCTACTTTTAGAATATATCTAAGACCTGGCAAAGCGGGTAGTATTCATGCTAAATTAATAGATAGTCCTAATCTCCCTATTAGTGAATGTGATTATAAATTAGTTAAAGATGGATTTGAAGAAATATGAATATAACCAGATGTATAGATTGTAGTACAGAGTTTGAATATAGAACTATGAGACCTGATTTGTGCTTGTAATCCTATTCCAAGTTTAGATTGGACTGATGATACTTATAGTGTAGTTATTAATGATACTGAAGTTTTTTATTATAATATAAGTAAAAAAGTTTAAAAGGTAAAGAAATGAGAGAATTAAGTATTAATTTTAATAAAGATGATAGAGTTTTATTAAGAAAAGCTAATATTGAAGTTATTGCTTTTTGTAAAACTTGTGGTGAAAGTTATTGCTCTTTAGAAGAAAATGTTTTAATAACAAAATGTAAAAAGTGTAATAAAGATGGTTATATTGTTAATGTTGCTAGATTAGATGATGTTATTATATTTTTAAGAAATATAAATAAAGCATTTAAATAAAATCTTCGTATAATGTTGATTATTCGAA
>Ga0172381_10005486_pt1 | contig 12854 bp, 16 predicted proteins | sample Leawel6488metaG_FD_119754 | JGI IMG/M metagenome (GOLD analysis project Ga0172381, IMG submission 119754) | Leachate microbial communities from a municipal landfill in Southern Ontario, Canada - Leachate well 64-88 metaG | ecosystem: Engineered > Solid waste > Landfill > Unclassified | place...
CACAGAAGATGGAGAACAAAAAATAATAAACCTTATTAAAAATACGCACTGGCTAATAGCTGGAACTACTGGAGGTGGCAAGAGTAATTTAATAGATGTTATGTTATGCAGTATCTTTACAGCAAAGAAGGACAATGTATTTCTTCATTTGTTTGACCCTAAAAAAGTGGGTTTAAAATATTATGAGAAATATAAAAATGTAAGATATTCTTGTGAAGACAATCTCATGGAATCACAGTTGGTAAGTTGTTTACAAGAGATGAACACAAGAAATGACCTGTTTGCTAAACTTGGATATACAGATATAGAAAAATATAATGAAAATGAGATTAATAAGTTAGGATATCAATTAATTATTGTAGAAGAATTTGCACATTTTGATAAGAAGTCAGCATTTGCAAAGATGTTGAAAAAATTGTTGGAACAAGGTAGGAGCAGCGGTTTTAGAATATTTGTTATTACACAGTATCCATCAATAGATATTATTCCTAATACACTTAAAACAAATATGCCTAACAGAATATGTCTACCCGTTGCGGATGGAACAGCAAGTAAGGTTGTTCTTGATATAGTTGATATGAGAGCAACTAAACCAGGTGAAATTGTTTTGAAGAATGACAGGGAATATACATTTGTAAAAGTACCTATGCTTGAATCAAAAGAAAAAATATTAGGCGATGAGAGGTGTGTCTAACATGATAATGGATTTACTTTTAACTGAAGGATTTAAGACATGTTTATGTATCATATTGTGTGCAAGCATTTATATAACTTTAGAATTAGTTCAGGGAGATAACTAAAATGGTTAAGAAAATATTAAGTAATATAGAAATTATAATAGATACAAGAGAGCAGGACTTCTGGCATATTGCTAGAGTCCTGAAGAACTACAATATAAAATTTTATAGAGAAAAGTTGGATTTTGGTGATTATGGATTCCGGTTAAAAGGAAATCCGTTGGACTTCACAAAAAAAATTGCTGTAGAAAGAAAGAGACTCAATGAATTAGCTAGTAATTTTCAAACTGGCAAAAAAGGTGAACCTAATAAAAGAGAACGATTCAAAAACGAATTTAGGCGAGCTGATGAAATTGGAGCAAGGATATTATTGATGATAGAAGATGCAATGTATGCAGATATTGAAAATCATAACTATAGATCTAACTTTCATCCAAATTGTTATAAAGGAAGTTTAAATTCTCTTAAAAGAGATTTTGATATAGATATATTTTTTATAAAAGAAAAGAAAAATTGTGCTTTCTTTATTCTCAAAAAGTTTATAGAATATATCATAAATAATAAAATAGAGGTGTAGAAATGTATCTACTAGTAATTAAAACTATATTATGTAGTTTCTGTATAGGTATCACATTCACACATGCAATAGACTATCAAGAATTTTTATATATCACAATAATTTCATCAATAATATTTTTTGTAGTTGCATTTAAAGATATAGTGTACTTATCAAAACTAAATTCAAAAAATAATTTCAACAAATTTATAATTGACAGTATTTTAAAATAAAAAGGCTTATCATAGTCTTTTTATTTTAGTCTAATTTACAACTCAAAAATCTATAAACATGTTAATGTTATTCAAATGCAGTGATATCAATAGTTACAAAGAATAGTCTCAAACATAGTGATATCGCTGTTTACAGCGTTTATTTTTGTTATCGAGGTTTTGTAGGCAACACAGATTTTTAAATGGATATATGTAAGACTAAATAAAACTGTGAGGCTAATTTGACAATGCTGATAAATAATACTTTTAAAAAGTATGTACAAAAGTAATATAAAGTAGTATAATTATTATATGATAATAAAATAAATTTTTTTGGAGGACATGAAATGATTAATAAAAATAGAATTGGAACTGAATGCAAAATTGAATGTCAAAAAATAGAAACTATCAACTTTAAATATTCAATATCAAGGTCAACACCAATGACGCAAACTGTAACTGAAAAAGCAAAAGCTATTTTAGTTGATATAGTTGATAGCAATTCATGTCTAGTTAGATTTTTTGAAACCGATATGAATGGCAATCAAAAAGAAAAAATCGTTGAGAATTCTAAAATATCATTTCCATGTTCTACAATTTTATATACAGCTACATTAAAACACACAGAAGAACGTGTTGATGAATATTATAATACATATTCAGATACACAAGAATTTGAATTAATAAGCAATAAGAGAGAAGGTAATAATTTTTCAGATGATAAGTTAATATCGGAATGTAAAAAGGTTAAATTTATAAGTGATTATATTGAAAAATATAATACAGATATAAAAATAGACCATGCTCATGCAGGTTGGAAAAACTTATCGTTACTTGATAATGATGATTATTTTATTGATTATATAGTAATAAATGAAAGTAAAGTAATAGAAAATTTTGAATATTAATAAAAAAAATAAATTTAAAGGAGAATAAAATTATGGCATGGTATTATGGAGAATTTAGATGTGGGCATGAAGGAAGAGTAAATATAATTGGACCAGTCAAGAATCGTCAATATATTGCAGATGGTAAATTTGACAACCTTTGCGAAGAATGTGCCAAAGAAGCGTTTTTAAGAAAAGTAGAAAAAGAAAATGCTGCTGCTGTTGAAAAATCAAAAGAAATGGAATTGCCTGCATTATCAGGTAGTGAAAAACAAGTTATCTGGGCAAATACGCTTAGACAAAAATGGATTGATTATATAGATAATAAAATTATTTATCTTGATTCTGAAAATAAAAACTTTAGAGTATTTGAAAATGAGATGAGTGGATTTTCAAATATGAAACAAATTAGTTCAGTAGAATTAGTTGACTTTATTATAAATAATTATATATCTGCAAAATGGTATATAGATAATAGAAGCTTGCAGACTATTGTTGTGTTGGGAATGTTCTATAAGCTTTATATTCAATCAAAGTTAGAAAATGAGATAGAAAAAGAAATAGAGAATGAAATTAACGAAGAGTTGACTATTCATCCAGAAAATGAAATTTCTCATAATGTTGTTGAAATTGAGGCAATTGATAATAATAACTGCATTAGAGTTCTATTTGAATATGATAAAAATGCTGTTGATTTAGTAAAAATGTTAGATGGATATAAATGGAGCGGTTCATCCTGGAGAAAAGAACTTGAACCATTAAATAATGATATTCTTGATAGGGCTGCTTAGGTTGGAAATCATTTTCTTAAAAATGGATATCCTATTAAAATAGATAATATAATAGCAAAAGATATGGCAATTAATGCAAATTTTAAACTAGAATTTAAAAGATGGATAAAGTTTAACACGAAAGAAAATAGTTTTATGTTGAGTAACTATGAAAAAAGTAGAAAGTTGCCAACACAAAAATACGTTAATGGTAAAACACATATCAACTTGTCAGCATGGAAAGAGGTTAAAGACTTTGCCGATATGTTTGGATATAAGTTTTCTCCAATGGCTATTGAAGCTATTGAAAAATATAAAGATAGTTTCAAAGTTGAAAAAATATTATCCTCAAAAAATAGAGATAAAGAATTAAATAAGTTAGAAGAAATATTAAACAGCAATGTTGATATTTTAGATGACTTAAAGGATTCCAATTAAAATGAAACTGTTATCTAAATTATTAGAGCACCAGTCTATTGCAATAGAAAAATTGTCTAAGATAAAGATTGGTGCTTTATATATGGAACAAGGCACAGGAAAAACAAGGACAGCCTTAGAACTTATCAACCTTAGATTAGAAAATAATAAGGTTGATAAAGTTTTATGGTTATGTCCTTGTTCTGTTAAGTCAGAAATAGTCAAAGAGTTGAATAAGCATATTGGGGATGATTATTCAAATATTATTTTTGTATATGGAATAGAAAGTTTATCAAGTTCGGTCAGACTAAATTCATTATTACTTAGACTAGTTAATCAATATAAAACTTATCTTGTGATTGATGAATCTAATTTAGTCAAAAATCCTTCAGCAATGAGGACTAAAAATATACAAAGACTAGCAGAATTATGTCAATATAAGTTGATTTTAAATGGAACACCAGTATCTAAAAATGAAGCTGATTTATTTTCTCAATGGTATATTTTGGACTGGCGAATACTAGGATATAAATCATTTTGGTCATTTGCTGCTAATCACTTGGAATACGATGATTATGGCAGAATAAGAAAAACTTTGAATGTTGATTATCTTAGTAAGAAAATAGCACCATATACTTATCAGATTAAGAAATTAGATTGTCTGAATTTGCCAACCAAGCATTATAAAGAGTACGGATTTTATTTAACTGGCAAGCAACAAGAACATTATGCCGAAGTACTAGATGCTTTTTTAATGCAAGTTGATGAATATGATTCTACAACAATATATCGTTTATTTACAGCATTGCAACATGTTGTGAGTGGTAGAAAAATTGTATCCGAGTACAAAAATAGAATTAAAACTAAGCAATTTTTTAAAGATTACATGAATAATCCTAGGATGATTAAATTAATTGAAACTTTAGATAATTGTATAATAAAAGAAAAGTGTATTATCTGGTGTAAATACACTGATGAAATAAAAATGATTTCTCAATATCTTAAAGATAGATTCGGATCTAATTCAGTTGTTGAATTTTACGGAGCAGTAACAAAGAAAAATAGAATTGAGGCTATAAATAAATTTAGCAATGAAACACAATTTTTTATAGCAAATAAAACATGTGCAGGATAAGGGCTTAATCTTCAATTTTGTAGAAATGCAATTTATTATTCTAATGATTTTGATTTTGCCACAAGAATGCAATCAGAAGATAGAATACATAGAATTGGTCAAGAAGATGAAGTATATATCTATGACATATATGCAGCTGGTACAGTAGATAGACAAATATTAAATTGTTTATTCAAAAAAGAATCCATGGTTGAGAATTTTAAGAAGTGGATTGATTTCTATAAAAATGATAAAAGTATTGACAAAAGTAATATAAAGTAATATTATTAATATAAATGGAGGTGGGAACATGGGTAAAATATACAAAAACGAGACTTGTCTCGAAGCTGCATTAAAAAGATATGACTATATATTTACATATTTTGATAATGTTTATTTTAGCGTATCTGGTGGCAAAGATAGCAGTGTCATGCTTCAATTAGCAAATATAAAAGCTAAAGAACATAATAAGAAATTCGACATAATGTTTATAGACTTGGAGGCACAGTACAAGGCTACTATTGACCATATGAAAGAATTAATTTTATCTTGTAAACAAATAAATGAAGTGTATTGGATTTGCTTACCAATGTCTCTTAGGAACGCTGTTTCAGTACTTCAACCTAAATGGATTTGTTGGGATAAGGTTGATGAAAAGAAATGGGTTAGAAAAATGCCAGCAGGAAAACATGTTATAAATGAGTCTAAAATAGAAAATCTAGGATGGCATTGGTTTAAACATGGTATGGAATTTGAAGAGTTTATAATTGAATTTGCTAAATGGTATTCTGAAAAAAATGGTTTAACAGCAACCGGAATTGGCATCCGTTCAGATGAAAGCTTAAACCGTTTTACAACGATAATTTCATCAGTTAAGGAAAAATACGATAACATTCCTTGGACCACTAGAGTTAGAAAAAACTCTAAACCAATGAACTGTTATAACTTTTTCCCAATATATGATTTTAGAACTGAAGATATATGGGGAACCGTATTTAAATATGACTTTAGCTTTAACGAGATATATGAGCTTATGTATAAAAATGGATTATCTATCCATGAACAAAGGCTATGTCAACCTTATGGAGATGACCAAAGAAACGGATTAGACCAGTTCAAAGCTTTGGAATATGATACATGGGAAAAGGTTTTAAATAGAGTAAGTGGTGTTAATTTTGGGAATATATATGCTCGCACGAGTTTGCTTGGCAATCTTTCAACACAAAAGCCAGACAAAATGAGTTGGCAAGAATATACAATATTTTTACTCGAGTCAATAAGACTATATGCTCCAGAGTTAGAAGACCATTATTATAATAAAATTAAAACTGCCATGAGTTGGTGGGAAGAAAAACAAGATACTCCAGTTAATAGAATATTAGATATTGGAGATTTAAAATTAGAATCCGAAAGAAAAATAGCAACTTGGAGAAGAATAGCTCGAGCAATTGAAAAAAATGATTTCTGGATGAAAAGATTAAGTTTTGCAGCTACAAAATATGATGTTGAAAAGCTCAATAAACTCAAAGAAAAATATAAAAAGCTTGTTGGAGATGGGAAAATAGATAAAGATATGGAAAGATATCAAAAGGGGGAATTGGTAGTATGAAAAAATTAACAATGCCATGTATGGGAGTTAAATTAATACCAATAGAAAAAGTAATATCAAATGAATATAATCCAAATCGCGTGGCGAATCCTGAGATGAAATTACTTATAAAAAGCATTGAAGAAGATGGCGTTACAATGCCATGTGTAGTAATGCATGATATTGACAATGATAAATATGTTGTTGTAGATGGATTTCATAGATATACAGTATTGAAAGATTACTTTAAGGCTAAAGAAATACCATGTTCTATAATAGACAAGGATTTAAGCAATAGAATGGCTTCAACTATTAGACATAATAGGGCAAGAGGAACTCATCAAATACAAGACATGTCAAAAATTGTGCTAAATTTAACTAAAGATGGATGGGATGAAGAAAAAATATCTAAACATCTTGGGATGGAACTTGATGAAATAATAAGACTTAAACAAATAACAGGACTTAGGGAAGCATTTGGAAATCATACATTTTCTAAGTCATGGGAAGAATATGAGAAAAGGAGAGAAGTTATATGAAAAATTTAATTAATAAAAAGAAATTCGACATTACAAAAACTTTTAAGGTAAACGAGGATGAAGTGCAAAGGATTGTCCGGTTAAAGGAAATAACTAGACTCAACCAATCAGTATTGCTAGATACCGCACTTGAAATATTAGAAGTGCAACTCAAGAACGGTAATTCTATAAATAAGTTGGTAACAGTTAAAAAGTTAAATAAAACAAACAAATGTAAAGAATGTGGTATTAATAATGCATACATTGCTAATGAATTGTGTTTTGAATGTAATGAAATGATTAATAAATAATGGTATAATAAATTCAGACAAGTTGTTTTATTAGTTTGTGTGAGTCTATAAATCTAAAAACTAATAGTATCCAATATGGTCTTGAAGGCGTAAATCCCATGAATAGCCTTGGCTTGGTGGTTACTCATAGAAATCCATAGTTTTTAAAATAGATACGATAAAAAGGACCTTATGGTAAGGTCTTTTTTATTTTATATATCATCTTTTTTCTAATTGCAACTATCTTTTGCTTTGGCATGATACTCTTTTGAAACTTTTCATATAAATAATCTAAAATTTTCATCTTAATTTCCACTTTCATTTAATCTTTTATGATTAAATTTATTTTTGGCATATTAGCTAATTTATCTTTGTTATAAATATTTGTTTCAGTTTGCAAGTTTAATATTGCTAAAAATCTATTAAAATCTACTTTACATGATAAGTCTAGTAATTTATCATGCTTTTCTATTCCTATTCCATATTTAATTATTTGTTCTAAGCATATTAATTTTTGAGTATCATATTTATTCAACTCGTCTTCTGAATAATCATTACTCATATTTTTAATATTAGCAATTGATAACATTCTAGTTTGCTTATCAAAAGTATGCATATTATTATTAATAAAATCATATAATCTATCATTCATCATATTAAAACAACTCATTTCTTAACTGCGTAAGCAGCCTTATTCTTATCGGGTCTTTAGTATCCAACAAATTAATAAAAGCTAACTTATTTTGTGTTTCAATATTCTTATTTAACTTTTCCAGCATCTCCTTGATATCTTTCATGTTGCTTGTGAATGTGTTATCCATATAAAATTTCTCCAGTCTCTTTGTTTATTTATATCTGTATAGAATTAACATATTTTGAGTATCCTACTAAATTATTGATTATTCTATTTAAATCTTTACCATTATAATAATTAAATTTACCTTTCTTTATTTTTGTTAATTTTAATTTAGATAAATCTTCTCTTAATGTTTGATAATCATAGTGCATATTGTATCTTTTACTTATTATTAAAGAAATATCTTTAATAATATACATCTCTGAATCAATAAAAAAATTCATTTTATCCCCACCATATAGTTATTTTATTTAAATTATCACTAGCCATTTCTTTTTCTATTTGTGTAAAAAAATCTTTAACTTTTTCAATATTTTTTAATGCATTTTGAATATCTTCAAAAGTATATTCTTTTCTTTCGCCATTTCCAGAAACCCCGCCATGGTTTTCTAATGAATTTAATAATGCATAAGGTATGTATGAATTATTATTCGACATGCTATAATTTAACTCTGCGATTTCTATTCCATCAAATAGTATTTCGTTATCTGTCTTATCTTTTGAATTTTTACGTGCAAATATCATGTGACTCATTTTAACATCGCCCTCTTCTCTAAATTTATTATTCAAAATTCAAGTTAGCCGATTCAGCTAATCTCAAAATTAAATTCTCAATATTTTCTCCTAATTGGACGCCTAATCGTGTTAAATTTTGTACATAAATACTCTTATATGTCGACACTGTAAAACGTGGCGTTGTTATATTATACGTTTTACGAGATATATAAACACGGTTAGGTTCTACAACTTTGACTTCTTTGAGTTCCCCTGTATTAATATCAAACTCTAATAGTTCCTCATTCGACTGTTCAATTTCATTTTCTGTTATCATTGCCGACAAATCATTTCCCCTATTTATAGCAATTTTTGCTTCTTTTTCCTCTGCGTATTCTTTTAATATTTCGACAGCTTTTTCATCTTTTGCAATATATTCTGATAAATCAAATGGAATCATGTTGTTATTCTCAATCTGGAAATATTTTATATCTGTATCAAGACATGCAACATCTTTTTTATTGTTCATGTCCAATGTTACAGACTTAACTTCTAACGAGCTATAATCTGTGTAAAACAGTGTTATCTTTTTATTTGTGTTATTATTGTCATCATTGTTGTTTGATTGTTCTAGAGGTATTACAAGTCTCCATGTTGCAACTCCATTTATTCGCAATTGTTTGTACTCTGCTAATTTATTATCAATTGCATATTTCTTGAAGTCCTTGAAGTTATAGCCTAAATTTTCAAGATACTTTTTAAGTGGTGCTATTATAAAAATAATCTTTGATTCATTTAGAGTGCCAAATCTTTCATTTAGCACGTCCTTTTGAAACTTTTGATAATTAGTTGAGAAGAAGTTATATGTTTCTTCTAATGCAACCTTACCTGTTATAGAATCTTTTTTGTCGATAAGCTTGTCAAGAATAAATGTTCCGAGTTCTATTGACTCCATAAGTAATTTGTTGTCCTCTTTTTTTGTTTCAAGAAAATATTTATTAAGAATATATGAACCTAGGCAAGACATGGATACACTTTTAATATGTGCTTTAAGTTTATCGTTTCCAAACTTATTATTTAAAGCATCTTCAATTAAGAATAATATCTGCTTTAATTGGTCAATAGGTATTTCTTTTAACAGGTCTATAACCATTGGCAGCACTAATCCATAATTTTCTTCCAGATGTTCATAATCTCTTTCAACCTGCTTTTGGTCTTCTTTTTTGTACATTTTTTTTGTGTAATATTCCAGTATTCTATTGTGTTCTCCGGCTTGTGCATTATCTTTTATCAACGCAGATTCAGTAGTTATTATACTTGTGAGTCTCCAGCTTTTTTCTTTAGTCAACTGGGATTCTTTGTTTAGCCTTCCTCTATTTTTTTCATTAGCAATTGCGTAAAAATCAATAACGCCCTTACTATCATTACCTTTTCGATAAGGATCATCAATCAATAAGCATATATTTTGATACCTATATGCTTTTTCTAAGATAGCGTTTTGAGTATCATTAGAACCAATTTTTAAAAAGCTAGGTTTCCCATATATAGATAATCCGCAATGAGCAGCAAATGTTTTTCCGTTCTCAGAATCTCCCATAGGTATAATTGTATAACTTCTTACTCCAAGAGGTTTTAATAATACGCTTGTCATGGATGTTCCCATTATAAAATTAAAATCTTTATATGCAGTATATCTTCTTATAACTTCTTTCCATCTTTTAAGCGTTCCCTTTGGTTTTACATTATTAGTCATGCTTCTAAATGAACCACTATCCGAAGAAAAATCGTAACATAATTCTGAATCTACAGAAGCAAATAAATCATCATGCCATCCTAATCTCGAAGTTGACTTTTTTGTTGTTAAATTATTTTTATTAATTTTTAAAAACTCAACAAAAAATTTAACATAATGTTTATAGTTAAGTTCTGTTATTGAAATGTCTAATTTATCTGATAAAAACTTAATTATAGAATTTTTAGCTGTTAATGTTGAACCACTGCATATTTCAACATTTGTTTTTGATTGTATTATTCCATATTCGTTAGTGAAGATATCTTCAACTTTTATTTCAAAACAATAACTATTATTTTCAATTGAATAAAATTTTCCTGTTACACTTATTCTCTGATGGCACAAATGCTCATACACTGGTGGAGCTTCTCCATTCTCCACGTAAACATATGTACCATCTAAAAATTTATCCTCATGATATTTGTATTCATAGTTATGAGGATATCTAAGCTTTCCATCTAATTGAGATGGATTACAAATTGTAGTTGTCATAACTACACCTCAATTCCATTCTTCTTGCAGAATTCGTCAACTAAAATTTCTATTACTGTTGACCTCGGAACTTTTCTTTTTCCGCTAACTTGTAATATCTTTAATTTTTTTATTGTAGATTCTTTGAAAGTCACGCTACTTACAATATATTTCATTTCATTTTCTTTTTTTTCTAACAAGCTAGTCATAGCATTCATTTTTTTGTTCCCCCATATGTTATTTATTTTATTAAAGTTATTATATTTCAGCAAACTTGATTTGTAAATAGTAAAAGTGAAATCCAATTAAAGGAAATCATTGACAGCAATTAGAACACGTGTTTTGTCATTTTTATCATTTTTACAAATGTCTTTTTTGCAGCAAATATATTACAGCAATAAAATACATAAAACTAGTAAAATTTGTACACTTTCTATATATAAAAAATGGTATATTACATATAATGTATATAAATAAATTCGTATGTATACCAAAAAATATCCTAAAAAATGTAAGCAATAAAATACACTTACTCATGCAACTACTTTAAACAGTGTTTTTGTTACACTTTCAGTTACATAAAATGTTACAGGATAAAAGCCCTATATGCATATATATTAGTACATTATAAGAATAATATATATAAGTGTAACAGTGTAACAAAAAATAATGTTAATACCCTATATGCAAATTGGAGAAAATACATATAATGGTAATTATAAAATTATATATATATTATATATAGGGGTGTGTGTTTTGATTTTTTTGTTACAGCAAGCCATAGTACTCTAATATTGATGAATGCTGAACTGTAGATTTTTTTTGTGTAACATTGACTTTTCGTTACACTAGCTTTAGTGTCCAAACTAGCTAATAGATTGAAAGCATTTTTTTTTGTTTTTGTTACAGCACTATTTTTAAAATTAACTTTTAAGTTATAACAAGCATGTATATGTGTAACAATTTTTTTTATAGTTAAGTTTCAAGCTATTAGCGAGTTTTACAAAAATGGATGTTTTATAAGAAAATAGAGTGTAACAAGATAAAAAAATACATCTCCAGTTAAATAGAAATCTATAATTTATTAGACGCAGTATTTTGTATTTTGAGACGTGTTTTGTTTAGATAGTGTAATTATGTGAAAATAATTTCAAATGTTGTTTTATGTAGCAAATTTTTAATGAGAAGCATATTATATGAGATTATGTTGTTTAGATGTTGAAAGTTGAAATTAGGATAACAGATTTCTATTTAATTGGACAAATTAAAATATACTTTAATAAGAATAAATATTTTTAGTCTTATTAAAATAAAAGCCAATATATTTTAATGCAAAAAACAATGTTTTAGTTTTACAAAAATAAAAGATGTATTATAATTACAAATATAATTGACCTTTTATAAAAGATGTATTATAATTATAAATATAATACATATATAAAGGAGAATGATTTATGAAAACAGAAGTTGTTATGAAACGTCCATTGTTTGGATATGAGATTAGTCAAAAATCAAAGAGTGAATTTTTAAGTTCTACAGACTTGGTAAAAGCAGGAAATGTATGGAGAATAAAAAATGGGTTAGCTCCTTTTGATTTGATTGAATGGTTTAGACAAAAAGGAACTAAAGAATTTATCAATGAATTAGAAAATAAATTTGGTAAAGTAAAAATATCTGGAAAAGGAAGAGGGCATCATACATGGGTTCATCCTTTGTTATTCATAGATATTGCGTTAGCAATAAGTCCAAAGCTTAAAATTGAAACTTATGAGTGGCTATATGACAATTTATTAAAAAATAGAAATGAAAGTGGCGATAGTTTTAAAAAAATGGCAGGGACTTTATGGGTTAACTGCAACAATAAGAGTTCCTTTCAAGATATAATAAAAGATACATGTTATAAAATTAGATTAGAATGTGGAATAGATGACTGGCAGAAAGCAGATGAAAATCAATTAAAATTGCGTGATAAAATGCACAATAATATATCGCTGCTTGGAAATGTATTGAGAAATAACGACGAAGCTATACGACTTGGGATTATAGAAGCTAAAAAAAATTAGCTAGATTAGTAAAAGAATTTAAAGAATTCTAAAAAATACAACTTATTTAAGTTGTATTTTTTAGATAAAATAATATTGACAATATCCC
>Ga0172381_10005487_pt1 | contig 12854 bp, 10 predicted proteins | sample Leawel6488metaG_FD_119754 | JGI IMG/M metagenome (GOLD analysis project Ga0172381, IMG submission 119754) | Leachate microbial communities from a municipal landfill in Southern Ontario, Canada - Leachate well 64-88 metaG | ecosystem: Engineered > Solid waste > Landfill > Unclassified | place...
GATCGTTTTGATCAGTGTAAACCGATAAAGAATATTGCATCTGTAGCAAGTTTCTTTTTAAGCTGTATAAATGCTGTGATTGATCCCAAAAAAGAGAAATTTATTGCTTTAGGTGGTAAACAGGCACGTTTTGCAACAAAAATACGTGGCAGGTTGCCATTTCAAGCGCTAAAATTGCCTATAAAATTTATAAAGAAACATTTGAAAGCGAACAGTTCGTTAAACTGGCTAATAAAAGTGCGTTGTATCAGCGATTGCTTTTGGCCGGCACCAGCCCTAAAAATTCCAAATAACCGAAAATGAAATCATAAACATATCATCAGATCATTAAAAATAAATAAATTTTATACAGATGAAAAATATATTCTTATTGATTATTTTTATCATAGTATTAATATTGGTGGTAATATTAACACTGCAAAACACACAGGAAGCACGAGCACAATTTTTATTTTGGAATACGCAGGCTTCTCTATCACTAATTCTATTTATAACATTTTCACTTGGTGTAATAGCCGCTGTTATTGGTCTTTTACCCGTTTTTATTAGATTAAGAACGAAGATGAACATGTTAAAAAGGGAAAATCAAATTCTCAGTATAAAAGAGAACCCCACAAAAGGAAGTGGTAAAGTTGCCGCATCAAAATAATTAAGATACCAATGGACAAATCAATTCCAGTCACTACACTATCAAACCACTCTTCACATGGAAATGATTGAGCTTATACTGCAATTAAAAGAACAATACCGGCTAAAAATAGCCGTGATCAACAACGAAGGACAGGAGTTGAATGAATATCGGATAAAGAAATTCCAGTTGAACCGTTTCGTTGATTTTTTCATATTTTCCTGCTTCGTTCATTTTCGAAAGCCCGATGCCGATATTTTTCGCCTGGCACTGGATATTGCACAAATACAAGCTAAACATGCAGTTTACATTGAATATATGCAACTGTTCGCCGATATCGCCAGTAATTTAGGAATAAGAAGTATCCAACATAAGAATTATTTATCAACATCCGCAGCATTAGCCACTATGGGGTTAACGATTGGTTAAAATAAAGAGAGAGATTATTTATGAATACGGACAAGTCTTACATATTGACCATTAATGGTGGCTCATCCACAATCAAGTTCGCATTTTATGAGCTTGCCAAACTTCCAAAGCGTTTACTTTATGGAAAAATTGATAGAATAGGAATGAAAGATTCAAAATTGACTTTCAATGATGAGAAAATAAAACAGAAATTTATACTAAAAATAGAAGTCTCAGATTATCAATTGGCATCTAATTTTCTGGTTGATTGGATTGAAAAACAGGACGCATTCTCCTCTGTCAGGGCTATCGGACATCGCGTGGTTCACGGCATGAATCATGCCGAGCCCGAGTTAATCACAAAAGAATTATTGGATGAACTTCGTCGCATCATTCCTTACGATCCGGAACATTTGCCTGCTGAAATTGAATTAATAGAGGCTTTCCGTCAACATCATCCCGAACTTCCTCAAGTGGCATGTTTTGACACTGCGTTTCATTGCACAATGCCACGCAAGGCCAAATTACTTCCGATTCCCCGCCGCTTCGATGCAATGGGAATCCGGCGATACGGTTTCCATGGTTTGTCCTATGCTTATTTGATGGAGGAACTTGCTCGTGTTGCAGGTACAAAAGCAGCCCGTGGCCACGTGATACTGGCTCACCTTGGTAATGGAGCGAGCATGGCTGCCGTCAGCGAAGGTATAAGTATTGACACAAGCATGGGTTTCACACCTGCTGCCGGGCTAACAATGGGCTCCCGGTCAGGTGATTTGGATCCGGGCGTTGCATGGTACATGATGCAATCAGAGCATCTATCACCAAAACAGTTTAACAACCTCATCAATCATGAATCCGGCCTGCTTGGAATTTCTGAAATCAGTTCCGACATGCACGATTTGCTAGCTCAGGAAACCGATGACATTCGGGCAGCAGAAGCCGTGATGTTATTTTGTTACCAGGCGAAGAAGTGGATAGGAGCTTTTTCCGCTGCACTTGGCGGATTGGACACGCTGGTTTTTTCCGGTGGTATTGGTGAAAACAGCCCCATCATTCGTACTCGCATTTGTGAAGGATTAGGCTTTCTTGGAATTGAACCTGAAGAAAAACGAAATAAGAGAAACGCTCCGGTTATTTCAACAGATAACGGGAAGGTTGCTATTCGCGTCATTCATACCGATGAAGAGTGGATGATAGTTAAAACAGTCAGTCAAATTTTGAATCTTACTATTGAAATGAAATATGATGAATGAAAATGAACACAATAACCATCAGCAGGAAGGGCTAAATCACGCCAACGGTCTTCATGACCATAGACCTTACTGGAAACGGATACATCATACCTGGAGCTTTTGGATTTTCTTGTTTTTGATGTTAGCGGCTATTATATATTACGTAATGAGTGTTGACTTTGCATTTGTACCTCACAAACAATTAAAACAGCCATCGGAAAATAATATAACACCATAGACATTCACAATCAAAGAACCATTAAAGTTGAATAAACAATATATTGCAGACGCTATGAGGATTTTTTGGGTGGACGTAATTGGCACACAAATCATGGCGACTTTGAAAGCGGTTTATGGGATGTTTATAACACCCATTGGTTGGTATTGGGCACTATTCGTTTGGTGCTTGCGTTAGTGGGTTCCTCTTTAATGATCGCATGAAACTTCTTGCTTATTGAATTTTTGATATTTCAAAAGTCAAAATACGAACAATAAATCAGATGATTGCCTTATATATCAAAAATAAAATCACTCGGTAAATAGTTTAGTTAATGGAATTTTACAAACAGCATATAGAAGATATCGTAAAAGAATTTAACAGTAATTCTAAGGATGGACTTGATGAACACACAATTAAATCATCAAGGCAAAAGTTTGGTAGTAATGTTCTGAAAGCAACCAATACAATAAGTATTTTAAAAATATTTTTCCGTCAATTCATTAGTCCACTTGTAATTATATTGATTGTTGCATCGGCAGTGTCGTTTTATTTAGGTCAGTTCCGTGATGGCTCAATATTAATAATTATTGTCATATTGAATGCCATGATTGGCTTCTATCAGGAATGGAAATCGGAAAATATTCTTGCGTCGCTTAAAAGTTTGGTAGTAGATAAATGCAATGTAATCAGAAACGGGAAGAGTGTTGAAATTCTGGCGGAAGACCTTGTCCCGGGTGATATCGTAAAATTAAACGAAGGGGATGGCATCCCGGCAGACATTCGCCTGATTGAATCGAATAGTTATTCGGCAAATGAATTTATACTCACCGGCGAATCATTACCTGCCAACAAAGACCCTTTATTTCAAACCGATAAAACCCTGCCTTTTTCTGAAATAAAAAATTGTGTCTATATGGGAACAACGGTTGCAAGAGGGCAGGCAACTGGTATTGTGTATGCCACTGGTATACAGACGGAGATAGGTAAAATCAGCACCACATCTGAAAAAATTAAATCGGCAGACGCCCCGGTACAGGTTGAAGTGAAAGATATAGCCAAAAAGCTGACGTATATTACCATACTAATTGCCATAGCTCTTTTTATAGTCCGGTTGGTTCTGCATGATTCAATTGCTTTGGCACTTGTCTTCTCCGTTAGCATTGCGGCTGCCATGGTGCCGGAAGGTTTGCCTGCGCAGATTTCGATGGCCCTTGCCCTGGCTGTAAGCAGATTAGCTAAAAGAAAGGCTATTGTGAAGAAAGTTGCTTCAGCTCAAACATTAGGTTCTGCTACAGTAATTGCTTCCGATAAAACAGGAACGATTACTAAAAACGAAATGACCATTACCGGTTGCTATTTCAATGGAAAATCATTTTCGGTATCGGGATTAGGTTATGAACCAACTGGAGATATTACAGACGAAAAAGATAAAATCTTGAAAAAAGATTCCTTTGGAGATTTGAAAATATTTTTTCTTTCCGGATTTCTTTCATCCATTGGGAAAATCAGTCCACCTGACAAATTTCATAAGTCATGGTATTCTATTGGAGACCCCACGGAAACTTCGTTCAGCACACTTGCTCTGAAAACCGGATATAAGCTGGAAGCTATTGAAAAAGAGTATCCTTTGGTAAAAACATTTGCTTTTGATTCGTTTCGTAAACGGGCGACCATTATCCGAACGCACAACCATAAAGTCATATCTTTTGTGAAGGGTTCGATCGAATCGGTTCTGGAAGCCTCGACAAATACAATAATAGATGGAAAAATAAGCAAACTGACTGCTGTACAAAAGAAAAAAATCCTGTCTATGTCGGCAATATTTTCTGAACAAGCATTACGTGTTATTGCTATTGCGTATAAAGATCTCAAAAGTAAAAAAGATTATACAATAGATGATGCTGAAAAGGATTTGACCTTTGCCGGATTTGTTACCATGTTAGATCCGCCCCACAAGGAAGTGAAAGCTGCTATTGAACAGGTTCTCAAAGCACGCCTAAAAGTGTTTATAATAACAGGCGACAATGAAGTAACGGCAAAAGCAATCTCTAAAAATATCGGATTGATGAATGAGGGGAATGAGTATCCGGTCGTGATAAAGGGTGCTGATTTACCTGTAATGGCCGACAAACAACTGAAAGAAGTCTTTCAAAACAGAGCTGTCATCTTTTCAAGGGTATCGCCTGATGATAAATTCCGCATTGTGGATTTATTAATGAAGCTGGGTGAGATTGTAGCTGTAACCGGCGATGGCGTAAATGATACATTGAGCTTGAAGCGGGCAGATATCGGCATAGCTATGGGGAAAAACGGCTCGAAGGTGGCACAGGAGGCCGCCAATATGATTTTATTGGATGATAATTTTGCTACCATTGTTGTTGCGATAAAAGAAGGAAGAACTATTTTCAGAAACCTGGAAAAAATAATCAAAACAAATCTCACATCTAATGTAGCAGAGCTTACTTGTGTGTTGATCGGGTTTGTCGGCGTTTTCTTTGGTATGGCCACTCCGATATTAGCGGTACAGATTTTACTGGTTGATATTGTAGGCGAAATGTTTCCAATTACTATGCTGACCTATGATCCACCAGAAACAAGTATCATGGAAAATCCTCCGCGAAATCCGAAAGATAAAATACTTACTAAAGGAACCATGTTAGGAATTGCTTTTGCGGGTATAGTTATGGGATTTGTTGCCTGTGGTGCTTTTCTCTTTTCATTTTTCATTCATCCCGATGTGGCAAAAAATTATGAAAAAGCAATAACCATTACATTTATTTCAATCATATTCGGGCAATATGCCAATCTGCTTTCGAGACGAACCTATGGAAATGCATTGGGAAAATATTTATTTTCAAACAGAAATCTTTTGATTGCCATTGCATTCTCAGTTTCCTGTATATTAATGATTGTCTATATACCGGTTTTAAATCTTTATTTTCATACGGCACCTTTACATGCTGTTGACTGGATTTTACCGATAGTAGCCGGAGTCATTTGCCTTTCAATATATGAGTATAGAAAAAAAAGAGCGATAAAAAAACTTAAATTATAACAAATCAATGATGTATATCTGACAAAATCTACATCATGGGTACCCGGAACAAATACGTAACTAAGGTTGATCTTAGACCATTTTAGCACTACTATTTAATCCAAAGGTTGTCAAAATTGAATTTATCTCTTTGAAAACGGATTTTGTGATTTTTAAACAGCACGTCTCTGAATCCTTTCTTATATGTGTGAATCCTGTAACTAATTTTAAAAATTATGTAACGCTTTAGCCGAAAAACGTCTATATTTTTGTATAAAATAAAATATTACTATAAATTTAATTTACATCGTCTTTTAATTATACTATTTTGGAACCTCTGTTTTATTAAACATTTCATTTATAGATGCTATAGATTGTTTATGCAATAAGTAAAATTTATTAATGCGTGAAACCAAAAGCACAACAATGTCAGTATTGTCGATTTTTCAACAGTCATATTGAAAGAGATAGAAACAACAATATGGGCATTACGAAGCTATTAGAATTAAAATAAATTATTTTAACATGATAAGTAAGGGCATAAAATGAAAATAATTAAGCCTGTTATTAAAATAATCCCAAAAGTTCGGGATGCTACTACGCAATCGATGAGAAAACTCAGCGAAAAAACAATGGTAAAAACTAAAGAAGCAAGCAATTTCTTAACAGATATTGCAGATGTTTTTTTATTTATAACGCGAATTATCAAAGAAACATTTTCACGCAATTTTGAATTTAAAGAATTTTTGCGCCAGTGTTATCAAATTGGATGGAAATCATTACCACTTATTTCAATCACAGGCGCCATAATAGGCGTAGTACTTACTATTCAGTCACGACCTGCCCTTATGAAATTTGGAGCAGTAACGATGCTTCCGGGTATGGTGGCAGTATCTCTCATCAGGGAAATGGGACCAGTTATAACAGCGCTTATTTGTGCAGGGAAAATTGGTTCGGGCATGGGAGCAGAATTAGGTTCAATGAAAGTAACCGAACAAATTGATGCCATGGAAGTATCTTCCACAAATCCTATGCGGTTTTTAGTTGTCACTCGAGTGTTGGCAGCAACACTTATGATTCCTATATTAATTTTATATGCAGATGCGCTTGGTATATTGGGAAGTTGGGTTGGTGCAAATATAAAAGGTGATGTAACATTTGTTTTATTTTTCTCACAGGCATTTCATCATGTTGCGTTTATTGATTTTTTACCTGCTTTCGTAAAATCATTTTTTTTCGGAGCAATAATTGGATTAGTAGGATGCTATAAAGGATACAATGCAGGACGTGGTACAGAGAGTGTAGGTATTGCTTCAACCTCTGCTGCTGTGTTATCATCGCTTCTGGTAATAATTGTAGATGTAATTGCTGTACAAATAACCGATATGCTAATATTATGAACACAGATCAAACAAAAACTATAAATAATTCTTCATCTAAACCAACAAGAGATGAACCGGTTATTGAAATAAATAATCTTAAGAAATCATTTGGCCAACAAGAAGTATTAAAAAATGTCTCATTACAACTGTTTAATAGCGAAAACCTGGTGGTTCTTGGGAAATCTGGCTCAGGAAAATCTGTTTTAATAAAATGTATTGTAGGTCTATTAAATTCTGATAGCGGAACAATAAATGTATTTGAAAAAAATGTGAATACGTTAAACGGAAAGGAATTGGGCGAGTTGAGAAAGAAAATCGGTTTTCTTTTTCAGAGTGGTGCATTGTATGATTCAATGACAGTGAAACAGAACCTGGAATTTCCATTGCGAAGGATAAAAAAGAATCTTAGTCAGAAAGAAATAGATGAAAAGGTAAATGAGGTTTTAGAAAATGTCGGCTTATCTGAAGCCTTGCATAAAATGCCATCACAACTTTCGGGCGGCATGCGAAAAAGAATAAGTTTAGCGCGTACTATTATTGTGGATCCGATGATAATGCTATATGACGAACCCACAACCGGACTTGACCCGGTAACATCAGATGAAATAAGTTTACTCATCAATGATGTCCAAAAAAAATATAAAACATCATCCATCATCATCACGCATGATATTGAATGTGCCCGAACCAATGCAAATCGCGTAGTCATGTTACATGATGGCGAAGTTTATCTGGAAGGTAAATTAGAAAAATTTGAAAAATCAACTGACACACTAATCAAATCATTCTTTAAATAAATATACAATATGTCTAAAAATTAATAACATAAAAATATGGATACGCACACACCAAAATTCAAAGTACGGTTAGGATTGTTTATTGCAGGAGGATTGGCACTTTTTGTACTTGCCATATTTATAATCGGAAAACAAAAAAATTTATTTAATCCCGTTTATAAACTTACTGCAACTTTCTACAATGTAAGCGGATTACAAGTTGGAAATAATATCCGTTTCTCCGGAATTAATGTAGGCACCGTCGACAACATCAGCATCATCAATGATTCAACGGTAAGAGTGAATATGTTGATTAAAAAAGAGGTCAAGCAATTTATTAAATCTGACTGTGAAGTGACCGTAGGTTCAGAGGGACTTATAGGCGACAGGCTTTTAATTATTACTCAAGGAAGTTCCAATACAATAGCAAAAGATGGACAAGAACTTGCATCAGTTGAACCTGTTGAAACGGATGCCATTATGGCAAGTTTGGCGGTAACCGCAGTTAATGCTGAAATTATTTCTCAACAACTTGCAGAGATAATGCATAAAATAAACAGAGGAAACGGGACTCTTGGCAGATTAATTCAGGATACAACCATCGCCGAAAACTTTAGTCAAACCATGGTAAATCTTAAGAAAAGCACCAAGGGGCTTGATGAAAACATGAAAGCTGTCAAGCATAATTTTCTTTTAAAAGGTTATTTTAAAAAGAAGGCAAAAGCAGCAGAAACAAAGAAGAAAGAGGATGAAAAAAAGACAGCTAAACAAAAAGCAAAAGATAAAAAGGAATAATCATTATCTGGAATAAAATGGCAGATTTAAAATTTTTTAAAAAAGTACACACAAATGTGGTTCAAAAAATTTCTCTTACTTTTTGGTGTCCTAATTTTAATAAGTAGTTTAACATCTGCTCAACAAACAATTGCCAAAAAAGATTCAACTAAGATTTATAAAAATATTGAATCCTATTCTAAACAAGGCAAGTTTACTAAGTTTATGTACCAGTTAGTTTTTAAACCGGTTGCAAACAGCTCAAAAAAAAAAGGCAAAAAGAAAATATATAGAAAATTGATAAAAAGACCATACAGCGCCTTTGAAGGAAAAACTATCAGGCATATTAACATTGAAACACTTGATCCATTTGGTTATTCAATTGCTGATACCATTGTAGCATCCCAAAATTTTATAACAAAAACTGGAAACGCATTGCATGTAAAAACCAAGCACATTACAATCCGGAACCTGTTGCTTATCCGACAAAATCAACTATTTGATTCATTGCTTGTCAAAGAATCGGAACGATTAGTGCGTAGCAGAGGATATATACGAGATGTTTCATTTTATGTTAAAACCACTTCAAAAGGTTCCGACTCTGTTGATATTTTTATTCGCGAATTAGATAATTGGAGTATTATTCCTAAAGTTTCAGCTTCTTCTTCACGTTTTAATATTAATTTAACTGATAAAAATTTTTTAGGTCTCGGCCATGAATTTCAACCGGGTTTTAAATGGAATCATACCATAGGTAGGAATGCTTACAATACAAATTACTTTATTCCCAATATCCGCAATACATTTATTAACACAACACTACATTATAGCACAGACGAACACAGAAATTTTACCAGAAGTTTTGCCATTGACCGTCCGTTTTTTTCACCCTTTGCAAAGTGGGCGGCAGGTGTAAGTTTTACCCAGAAGCTACACAAAGATTCCCTTCGAGCAAAAGATTCGCTTTTCGTGCTACAAAGATTTAAATTTAACGTACAGGATTATTGGGCAGGTAATGCTATTCAGATATTTAAAGGTAATTCGGAAAATAATCGTACAACGAATTTTATTTCTACCGTACGTTTTCTACGAATCCGTTATCTCGAAAAGCCAATTGAAATATTGGATACGCTGCATTTTTTTTCCAATGAAAATTTTTACCTGGCAAGTCTTGGAATATCAACAAGAAAATACGTTCAGGATAAATATATTTTTCAATTTGGTGTAACAGAAGATGTTCCTATTGGAAAAGTTTACAGTCTAACCGGTGGTTATCAGGAAAAAAATAATACAGGGCGTTTATATTGTGGCGCACGAATTTCTATGGGTTATTATTATCCATGGGGATATCTTAGCTCCAACTTCGAATACGGAACTTTTTTTCGAACTTCACATACAGAACAAAGTGTTTTTTCAATAAATGTAAATTATTTCACAGGACTATTTGAAATCGGAAAATGGAAATTCAGGCAATTTGTAAAACCGCAGATTACTATTGGTATTAACCGGTTCCCTTCTGATAGTCTAACGCTCAATGATAATTATGGTTTGGATGGATTTAACAGTTCCAATCTGTCAGGAACTAAACGAATATTATTTATGTTGCAAACACAATCATACGCCCCGTGGAATTTTATCGGATTCCGTTTTGGTCCATACCTTATTTATTCTCTTGGCATGCTTGGAAATTCAGCGACAGGATTTAAAAAAAGCAGATTGTATTCACAAATAGGATTGGGCGTTTTAATAAAAAATGAAAATCTAATTATTAACACTTTTGAAATATCAGTTGCATTTTATCCAATGATTCCTGGGATTGGACAAGATATTTTAAAATTAAACTCATTTAAAACAACAGATTTCGGTTTCAGGGATTTTGAAATTGGGAAACCGGTAACAATAGAATTTCAATAATGAAAGATAATTTTTATAGCTAAAATAATTATTATTAACTGTTATGCAAATAATAGACACAGCCAAAAAGACTGGCTATCTACTCAAAAAAACCTTCAGTGAATTTTCAGCCGACGATGGCATAAAGCTAAGCGCAGCATTGGCCTATTATACCTTTTTCTCTTTGCCTCCGTTGCTCATTATCATCATAAGCTTATGCGGATTCTTTTTTGGTGCAGAAGCTGTTCGTGGCGAAATATTTGGGCAGATTAATGGATTGGTGGGTAACGATGTCGCCATGCAAATACAGGAAATAATAAAAAATGTAAAACTTTCACACGGCAATTCGTTTGCTGCCATCATAGGTGTAATCATTTTATTGATAGGAGCTTCTGGTGTGTTTGTAGAAATTCAGGACTCACTCAATTACATATGGGGCATTAAGGCAAAACCTAAACGCGGATTGATAAAATTTTTAAAAAACCGCCTGATGTCATTCTCAATGATAGGCTCCGCAGGATTTTTATTAATGGTAAGTTTGATTATAAATTCGTTAATGGATATTCTTAACAAAAGGTTGGCTGTATATTTTCCACAGGATTCTGTTTATTTGTTTTATGCCTTCAATATACTTATCGTTTTTCTCATCATTACACTATTATTTACCCTTATTTTTAAAACATTACCTGATGGAAAAGTGGCTTTGCGCGATAGCATCATCGGTGCATCATTTACCGCATTTCTTTTTATGGGTGGTAAATTTGCTATCGGCGCTTACCTCGGCAGATCCTCAATTGCTACAGTGTATGGCGCTGCCGGCTCAGTTATCTTGATTCTTGTGTGGGTGTATTACTCAGCTATTATACTTTATTTCGGTGCAGAATTTACCAAGGTATATGCTTACACTCACGGAAAAAAAATAATTCCCAACGAATATTCTGTTCAAATAATAAAAGAGAAAATTGAAATTGAACCATAGAGAATTCTCTGAACCTTGACAATGAAATTTTTCTTAATTCCACCCATCTTTGGAGTTTCTGGTTCTCTGGGGCAAAAAATGAACATTCTTTGTATAATACTAACCGCAAAACTTTGAATATAAGCTACATTCTCCACTCATTTTTAAATCATAGTACTTCGCGCAAATGCTTATAATTGGATGAAATAATTTTAAATACCTCATCCATACGTCCGCCTAACATCATTTTCCCCATATATAAAGCAAAACCCTTCATCTGGTCAAATTCCAGTTTGGGAGGCATGGCGAGGGCATTCGGATCAGTCTGGATTGTAACCAATACGGGACCTTCCTGCAGAAAAGCCTTTTCTAATCCTGGTTTCACTTCATCAGGATTAGTTATGATAATACCTGGCATTCCCATTGCTTCCGCTATTTTTGTAAAGTCGGGGTTTGGCATATCCGTCTCCAGGTCTGGAATTCCGGCTACTTCCATTTCCAGTTTCACCATTCCCAGTGAACGGTTATTAAAAACAATAATCTTCACTGGTAATTTATATTGAACAATGGTCATGAGGTCGCCCAACATCATTGACAGGCCTCCGTCGCCGCAGAATGCAATTACTTGATTGCCAGGACGAGCAAGCGCTACACCAATGGACTGAGGCATCGCATTTGCCATAGAACCATGGTTAAATGAACCAAGCATTTTGCGTTCGCCGGTTCCATCAATATACCTTGCGGCCCATACACAACACATTCCGGTATCTACAGTGAATATGGCATCTTTGTCAGCGAGTTCATTAATTACAGAAGCGACAAATTCAGGATGAATGGCATTTGACTTTCCAGGGTCATTTACATAAAAAAGTAATTTCTTTTTGACTTCTTTATAAAACGCTAATTGCTGATTTAGAAATGAGACATCTTCCTTCATTTCTATCATAGGCAGAAGTACCTGTAAAGTATCTTTCACGTCTCCGCAAAGTCCCAGATCAAGTTTTGCTCTTCGCCCGAGGTTTTCGGGTTTAATGTCAATTTGAACTATTTTATTTTTAAAAGGCATAAAGGGTGTATAAGGGAAATCTGTGCCTAATAATACTAACAATTCACATTCATGCATGCTATGATAAGCCGATGGAATCCCTAGCAATCCTGTGAGACCTACTTCATAAGGATTATCATACTGGATCGCCATTTTTGCTTTATAAGAATAAGCAACCGGTGACTTTAGCTTTTCAGCCAACTGAATAATTTCTTTATGTGCGTCCGCAGCTCCCAGCCCGCAGAAAATAGTAACCTTTTTGTGCGAGTTTAACAGTTCTGCCAGTAGCAAAAGCTCATCTCCCGATGGCTTGACAACCGGCTTGTTCCGGAATAGCTTTGCTGTAGTTTCGGCTGCAACTGCTGGAAGATTAGTAATATCACCCGGTAATCCAAGAACGGCAACACCATTTTTATGCACAGCATGCTGAAGGGCGGACTGTAACATGCGTGGCAATTGCATAGGCGTGTTCGCTATTTGGTTGTAGCAACTACAATCGTCAAA
>Ga0172381_10005488_pt1 | contig 12853 bp, 13 predicted proteins | sample Leawel6488metaG_FD_119754 | JGI IMG/M metagenome (GOLD analysis project Ga0172381, IMG submission 119754) | Leachate microbial communities from a municipal landfill in Southern Ontario, Canada - Leachate well 64-88 metaG | ecosystem: Engineered > Solid waste > Landfill > Unclassified | place...
GCATATGAGTATCCGGCATAACGTCTGGAATGGCCGCAACATGGGTAAGATCAACGCTGTCGCTTTCAATTTCCTGTTCAAGCAAGAAGTAGAAGCGGCTTTGGTGAAAACGTCATGAGCTGGCTACAGCGTCAATTCGGTATAGGAAGGGTCAAGACAGCGCTCAATGACGACATCATGTCTGCCGCCTTTGGTATGACGGGCGGCACGTCCAACCCCATCACGACCTCCCGCACGGCAATGGAGAAATCGGTATGGGTCTATAGAGCGGTTAATACGGTCGCCTCGCGTATCGGTTCCCTTCCCTGGGGTCTCTACCAGGGCGAGAAGGCGGCAATTAGCCCGGCCCGTATTCTGAAGCGTCCCAACCCTTATCAGACCTTCGTAGAAGTGCTGGAGCAGGTTGTTTCATGGCAACTCCTGAAGGGGTTTGGCGCTCTCTATGCCGAACCGATGAACCTCCGTTCCCTCGATGCTGACATGATCCGCAACGAGAAGGGGACTCTTCAGGTGTTGGAGGGTGGAAACTGGAAGCAGATCGACCCCAAGCTCCTGGTCTTGTTCCCCAATCTGAGCCTGACCGGGCAGATGGGGCTTTCCGAGCTGAGTACGGTCATGGACGCAGCCAACATGGACGAGAACGCCAAGCAAGTCTGGAACAATCAGATGAATTCGGGCGGCATCCTGTCCGGCCTCCTGTCCACAGACGTGAAGCTGTCCGATGTAGAGCTGAGCGCCATGAGGGCAAGATGGGAAGAGCGGTACGGCGGTGTCCAGAAGGCCGGGACGATGGGGTTCCTGGGCGCGGGGTTCAAGTTTACTCCAATGGGAATCTCGGCAGCGGATATGAAGATGCTGGAAGTCTCGAAGGTGACCAAGAACGAGATTGGTACGGCCTTTGGCGTTCCCGGTATCTTCTTGGGCGACATGGAGAGCGTGGATTATAGCAATGCGCAGATCCAAGAGCGCATCTTGTACTCGAACACGGTATGCCCCAAGGCCGACAGGTTGGCAGACAGGATCACCACGTTCCTCTTGCCCTTGCTCGGATTGAAGGGGCTGACGTTCAAGTTCGACTACTCAGGTATCGAGGCACTCCAGGCAAACAAGCTGGAGCGGGCGCAGATTGATGAGATCAACCTCCGTACAGGTGTCGTGACCATCAACGAGATTCGTGAGCGCGACGGCTACAAGGACAAGAAGAAGTGGGGCGACGCATGGTGGACTTCTGCCATGTCCGTTCCTGTCACTTCTGCCGACATAGCCGAGCCTGTTCCTAGTTTGCCCCCTGATGCCCCTCCTGTCCCCGTAGACGAAGGGAAGGCTATCCAGAAGGGTATTTCATCGGAGACTCGCAGAATCATCGCCAAATCGTTCCTTTCGACGGTGAAACCACAGGAGCGCAAGTTTGCCTCCAACACCATGCGAGTGTTCAACGCACAGGCCAAGGATGTTGTGGCGTGGGTAGAGGAGCATGAGAAGGCTGCACCCGCCAAGACCCTGAGGGCTGTTCTCGCGGATGAGGACTTCGTGGAGACGTGGCACTCGCTGTTCGTGGCCTTCGGCAAGCAAGCTCTTGAAGATGTGGCGGCAAGGTATGACATGGTGGTGCCCGATGGCTCAGCAATCCTGAAGTGGATTCGGGCGCAGGAGTCGAAGCACTCCAAGCTTGTCAACGATACGACAGCCGACGAGATCAGCAAGATATTGGCTGATGCCCGCGCCAATGGCGAGTCCATCCCGGACATGGTCGCCAAGACGAAGCAGTATTTCGATGGGATAGCGTACCGGGCTGAGCGAGTCGCCCGCACAAACGTTGTGGCTTGTAACAACGCTGCCGCGCAGGATGTCTACGTTGAAAATGGGGTCAAGCAGCACGAATGGCTCAGTACACACGACGGAGCCACGCGCGGGAACGACCCTTCTGACGAATGTGACCATGTGTCTGCTGATGGTCAAGTCGTAGACATCGGGAGTCCGTTCATTGTCTCGGATGAAGAGTTGATGTACCCGGGCGATTCGGCAGGAAGTGCAGCCAATACGATCAACTGTCGTTGCACGATTCTCCCGGTGATCTGACATGAACTACAGCGATCCTAAACAGGCTGCAGCCAAGCGAGCGCATGATCGAGCCTACAACGCGACGCATAAGGAGCAACGAAGGGTGTATTGTGCCGCTCACCGTGAAGAGTTTGCCGCCAAGCACAAGGCGTGGCTGGCAGAGCACAAAGAACAAGTACGGGCGTCCGATATTGCCTACCGTGCAGCTCATGCGGATGAATTACGCGAGAAGCAACGCGAGTACAACGCGAGCGAAGCGGGAAAGGCGAGGGCCGCAAGGTACGCCAGCAAGCATATTCAAGAGCGGCGAGAACTGGCCCGCGCTTATCGTCAGACACCTAAGGGTGTCATTGTGCACCGCGTGACAGAGCGGAAGCGCAGACAAGAGAAACGCGCAGGCGGAACGCTTGATAATGCTGCGTTCTATGCCAAATGCGCCGATCTTCAGTGGCATTGCCAGATATGCGGCAAGGAATTGACGATAGAGAACGTCACCATTGACCACATCGTGCCAATTAGCAAGGGAGGAACGAATGCTATCGAGAACCTCCAGCCGCTATGCATGCGTTGCAACAACATCAAATCTGACAAGCCGATGAGCGTTGTTGTGGGTTCGCAGTTCTTGTTCGACTAGGAGGTTGGCATGGAAACCAAGTTCAAGGAGTTTGTTGTCGAATCGAAGGCCCTCGATGACGGGTCGTATGAGGCGGTGATCACCACCTCAGCCAAGGATCGGCAGGGCGAGATCGTGGTATCAACGGGCATGGACGTGGGGAACTACATGAAAAACCCCATTGTCCTGTTTGCCCATGACTACGCTTCTCCTCCTGTCGCCCGGGCTATCAGCCTTACCACTTCCGAGGCGGGTATCACGGCGCGGTTCGTGTTCCCCGAGAAGGGGGTATCCGTCAGAGCGGATGAGATTCATGCCCTGTGGGATGCTCATTTCCTCAATGCCGTCTCCATCGGCTTCCTGCCCCAGGAATGGGCGCAGGACGCAACCGACCCCACCATCACGAAGGCAGAGCTTCTCGAATTTAGCATCGTCCCTGTCCCCGCCAACCAGGAAGCACTCAGGCTGGCATTGGAACAGGCGCAAGTGGCACTCAAAGAGGGGCGCGTTCTTTCCAAGTCCAACCGCGACCTCGTACAAACCTGTGTTGACTCGCTGACAGCGTTGCTGGCGGCATCGGACAAGAGTTCGTCAGGAGACGAGCAGCCCGATGAGGCGTTGGCATACCTCGAAGCGTTACATAAGGATTTGACGCATCAGACCTGAGGAGGTCTAGCATGGAAGCTGAAGTTATGAAGCAGGAAGTCATCGACGCCGCCTCTGCGAAAGCATTGGAGACGCTGAAGAAAGACGGCACGTACGTTGGCCGTGAGGAAATCAAGGGTCTCATCCATGACGAGGCGATGGATGTCCTGAAGGATGTCAAGCCCGTCCTTCCGACCGAGTTTGATGCGGACACTCCCAGTCAGAAGCGCATGGTTATGGAAGATGTCTGCAAGTGGTACAGCAGGGTACTCGGAGAGAACAAGGCGTGGGAAGACACCACGACCCACGTTGGCCTCGAGATGGTTCCCTCTCTGGTTGCCGGACGTATCATTGAGAAGCGGGACAACGCGCCCGTGTTCAAGTACACGACCCCTTTCCCCGATGACAAGGGTACGCTGATTGTTGAATCCACACAGGCGACCGCCCTCCGTATGGGTGCCGCCCGCGCTGCAACTGCTGAAGTCACGCCCGCCCCGACTGAAGTCGATTACTCCACCTACGGCGGTACGGCATGGCTGCTTCTCGGCAATAAGCTCATTCGCAACGCTGTTCCTGCAATCGTCAACTATATCGAGAACGCGCTTGTCCGTTCCATCGTCCGGCTCCACACTTACGAGTGGACGCTTGGCTCCGGGACGCGCTCGATGACGGGCATGTTCACGAGTGCAACAGCTCGTGATTCCACGGCGGGAATCGATACTCTTGCTGAGCTGACCCTTGCTGACACGATGGCTGCGTATTTTGCGCTGGAGCCTCAGTATGCTGATACCGCTATCTGGCTCATGCCGAACACGGTTATCGGCAAGCTGGCGACGCTCAACAAGGTCGATACGCCCCTCATTGACATCCCCAACAAGACCCTGATGGGCCGTCCGTATGTCGTCCTTCCCTCTGACTGCTTCGAGTCGCCCGCTGACACAAAGGCATGGAGCTATTTTGGCGACATGTCCTATTACGACGTGTTCGAGAAGACTCCCATTCAGCTGAAGGTCTCCCAGGAAGGCAAGACGCTTGTCACGGGCGATCAGACGGTTATCGCTGCACAGTTCGAAACTGACGGTCACGTCGTGTTGGGCGAGGCTATCAACAAGAACCTCTACAACACCGCCTAGTCCTGATTGATCTCGGGGCGGCTAACCACCGCCCCATTTGAGGTGTCCATGAAATACCGAGTGACAGCGAAGATGCCAACCAATGTGGAAGGGTACAGGGCCGGTGATTTGGTCGAGTATCCCTTGGAGATTGCGACCCGACTCATTCTGAGGGGCTATATCGAACCGCTTTGTGCCGAGCCCCTTCCTATGGACGAAGCGAAGCAGGACAAGATGGTGCGCCACAGCAGGCGCAAGGAGTCATAGATGGGATATGATCGACTGAATCCCGCCATTGAGCCGTACCTGACGCAGAGCATCACCGGGCTCTCCGTCCAGCGGCTGCATTGGTGGAGGTATGCCCTGACCGCAGCCGAGGCCGAAGCCCCCGGTGCTGCCACGGTTCATGCTGCCATTACGATGCAGGACGGGGTAGCGCAGACCATCACTACAGGCATTACGCAGCCGAAGAAGCCGCGTACCTTGTCGGTTACTGGCGGTCACGCGGACTGTGCGGGCGTGGTTACGATCCACGGGACGAACATCAACGACGACCCGATCTCCGAGTCAATCACGCAGAGCGGAGTGTCAACGGTGCCAGGAGCCAAGGCGTTCAAGCATATTGATTATATCGAAATCCCCGCCCGTAGTTCAGCCAATACCCCGACCGTTACGATTGGAACGACGGATGCCTACGGCCTTCCCCTGTGCCTTCCCGCTGCTGCGTGTCTGTATGCCACGTATCACAACGGAACGCTGGAGGGAACGCCCGCCACGGTCACGGTGGATGCGGACGAGATCGAGAAGAACACCGCTGATCCGAATTCTGCCAGCAACGCCGATCATACCCAGGTCTTCATCGGCTACATCTACACCTGAGCATAAGGGGGTGTCACAGTGGATATCACAACCTTAAAGCAATACTTGTCACTTGGTGACACGACCGACCGTGACACCCTCCTGCAATCCTTGGCTGATTCCGCTGTCGGGGCAATCAGCAACGAATTAGGGTACTCGATTGCCTCGCATACTGTGACGCAGCAGTCGTGCGGCTACTCGCAGATCGCCTTCACCGACCTTCCCGCCACATCCCTCGTAGTGAAGTACCGCGAGGACTTGACGGACATTACAGGAACGGGCGACGTGACCTTGACCGCTTGGCTGGACTACTACCCACAGCCTCACCACATTGAGCTGAAATCCTATCGGAGTTTGGAGCCGCGCATCATCCTCTCGTACAACGCGGGATGGACTACGCTCCCTGAGCCAATCGAGCAGGCAATCAGGCTCTATGTCGCCTATGCCCTGCGACTGACGGCTCAACTTCAACCGGGAGAGATCCCCGATACCAGGCTCCCGCGGGAATGCCAGCAGTTGATCGAGCCGTACAAGCCACTTCACCTGCCATGATTGGAATTGAGATTGAGGGCATGGCTGAATTGAACAAGGTACTCGAAGGCATGGCAAAGGAGTACCCCAACGCTGTCTATCGGGGCTGTGTAGATACGGGGTTGAAGATCGAGCGGGAAGCCAAGAAGAACGAGACCCGTGTGGACACAGGTAATCTGCGCTCCTCTATCGCTACCCATGCAGACAAAGAAGCAAAGACAGTCATGGTGACGGCTGGCGGGTCTGCAGGAACTGGCGAAGGACAACTGAAGGACGTGGATTACGCCGTGTATCAGGAGTTTGGCACGCGCTATATGCCTGGTCTGTTCTTCATGACCCATGCCGCTGAGGTCGGATTCCGGCTCATGCCCGATTTCGTCAAGAAGCGCATCGACGCAGAGGTCAAGACAAAGTAATGGCGACCGACAAGGTTGATGCGGTCATTGTCGAACTCAAAAAGGCCACGATCTACGGCAAGCGGGTCTATCGTGGCTGGCCCCCTGTGGCCTCACTAGAGCCTTGCTGTGGAGTGCAAGAGACAGAGGTGGGGGAAAGTACGGTTGATCACAGCTTGTCCCGCTGGAGCGTCCAAATCGACTCATGGTGCAAATCCTCAGAAGACATTGTGGCAGCAAAAGCGGCAATCAAGGTCGTGGCTGATGCCTATCACAGCTCGGTAACTCACCGCTGTATCCCTGAAAGCGGAAAGACTCATGTCGTCAGCACGCTCGACGTGCTCGGAGGCTCATAATGGCAATCACTTCTCTGGAAACCAACATCGCCGTCGCGCGGATAGCCGACGTCGCTTTCAAGGTTGCAGGCGGCACTCAGACGGACTTGGCAGAGGCTACTGATATTTCAGCCAATGCGGAATGGGACTCGGCAGAGGGAAAGGGTGAAGGCAAGATCGCAGCAATCAGCACGAAGCTGACCAAGGCGACACTCACGTTTGGCACCCTGAACCTTTCCACGACCAACTTGGCACTCCTGACGGGCAACACCGCTCCGAGTCTCGGAGCCACGACTACCCCAAACTTTGTCCAGACAACGGAGTTCAAGGTCACGGCGGTCGCTCCCTACTTCGCGTTTGGCGTCAAGTCCACGGACATCACGGGACTTGGGACGCTAGACGCTACGGAAGCCCTCCCTGCGGACTGCATCATCATCTTCCCCAAGTGCAAGATCACGAAGATCGATGACATTCTCCCTGCCGTGGATGGATTCGCTACAGTCAAGGTAACTGCTACCGCTATTGCAGATGGTTCCGATGTGCTGTTTAAGGTTATCGAGAACCAGACAACCGCCGCTATCAGCCTGTAATGACGGTAGACGAATATAGGCATAGAACGGTTGACCTGACCTTTCCCTCGGGGCTGGTATTGACCATCCAGCCCCCGAAGGTCAAGGCCATGATGGATGTGGCCTCATCGACAAGCGACCCTTCCGAGGTCTTAGCCAAACTCCTGAAGCTGGTAGAGGCGCAGTTCCCGGAAGGATTCACGCTCGATGACATTTCTGACCCGAAGGATTGGGCTTTTGTGCAGGAGTGGATAGGGCGTTTTTTTCAGGAGGCCGTGCCGGAATCACCGTCGAAGTCGAACAGCTCCTCAAACAGCGCTATCTCACAACCGGGCAGTGGCCCCACGACTTCCTAGACATCGACTTCGAGCAGTGGATGTTTGACATTGCCGTGCTTGGCGGTGCTGCTGAAAAAGAGCAAGCGGAAGCAATCAGGGCTGAATCCATCAGACGGTTGAAGGCAAGGGGGCGGTAATGGACCTCAAAGAGTTGATCCTGCGTATCAAGGGAGATCCCAAGGGCGCAACCGACGCGCTTGGCAAGGTTCAAGCCGCCACGTCCAAGTTCGGCGGGGTCGTCAAGTCCATTATCGCCGGGGCCGCTGTCGCCGCTGTGGTCAAGTTTGGCAAGTCCTGTATTGACGCAGCGGGTGAAGCGCAGCAGGGAGAGGTCTTGCTCCGGGCCAGCATGGGGAACATCAAGGGCATGACAGACAAGGCCAAGGACTCCGCTGTCGAGTGGGTCAACTCGATGGAGAGCAGCAAATCATTCGATGATTCCGAGATTTCAGCAGCCCTTCAGCGGGTCATCGTCAAGACCCAAGACTTAAAGCAGTCGCAGGAGTTTGTCGCTATTGCGATGGAGGTTGCGCGGAACAAGGGCGTTGACCTTGCCTCTGCCACTTCTCTCTTGGAACAAGCCTATAACGGCTCTGCAAGAGGCTTGAAGCAGTTCGGGGTCGAGGTCAAAGAGGGCGCGACAGGCATGGATTACCTTCATCAAATCCAGTTGAAAGTCAAAGGTTCCGGCGATGCCTGGAGCCAGACGCTTGAAGGGCAGCGGACAGCGTTCAAAACCACGTTCGGGAACCTCCAAGAAGCGATTGGTGGCGCGATCATGCCCCTTGCCAATACCCTTCTCTCCACCATCATGCCCGCGCTCACGAAGGGCATGGAACTCATCACAAAATACACCCCGCAGATCAAGGAAGGCGTCAATGTCTTTCTGGCAACCGTTCAGAAAATCGGGGCATGGGTCATCGAGACCGTCGGGAAAATGTGGACAGCCCTGAAGCCGAGTATTGACGCCGTCATGCAGCAAGTAGGGCCGTACATCAAGGATTTGTTCGCATGGCTGAAGTCGCAGGCCCCGACGATCCAGAGGGTCTTGGTGGGGGTTGCCGAAGCGATTGGGACAGCCTTCCGCATCGTTGCCGCCGTCATTACAGGCATCGTGGACGCAATCAAGTGGGTCGTCAACAACGTGAAAAAGGTAAACGCGGACGTCAATACGGTGTTCGGCTCCAAGGGCGATGTCCTGTCCACGGGACGCACTACCGCATTCGCCGGGGTTGGCGCTCATGCTTCCGGCGGTTGGGTTGGTTTGAATGGCCCCGAGATTGCTCTCGTAGGGGAGAAGGGGCCAGAGTACATCACCCCAGCGGGACAAACGGGAGCAAATGACGGGTTGTTGCGCCAGATTCTCGCGGAACTCAGGACTCTCAATCAGTCCGTTCCAGCGTCCAGCAGGGCAACCGTACTAGCGATCACAGGAGCTGCGCGATGATCTATTTCAAGGACGCAGCCGGGACGCTGCAGACGATCAGTGAGACATCTTGTGCTGTCGGCAGAGCGCAGCAGGGGCAAGCTGCTGCTGCCTATGACCGTCAGGCATGGATTCCACAGGGTGCTGGTTGGGCGCAAGGGGATTTGACATACCAGACGGACGGAACATTCAATGCACTCACCATCATTCTGGCAGATGCGGTTCTGTTCAGCCGGGATAATAGCACATGGTCAGCATGCAAGATCACGGGCATAAGTGTACAACCGGTCAGCGGACACACGATCACGACGTACCAGGTGTCCTTCCTTGTGTCTCCTATCCGTTACGGTGTTGGTACGCGCTACCCCACGACCGGCTACCAGTGGGGAGCGGGGAGCGTGTCCATCCATCAGCACGGCTCGCTTGCGGCAAATCCGGCTATCACCCTCCTGCCGCCGACCGCCCTGTACCCGCTCATCACGGATACGGCCACGCTGGATGCAGGGATGACGTTCACGCGGGCAGCCGCCAAGGTCCACGCTGGGGTCTCGTATGCGGTCAACATTCCCATCTTCGATGCAGGTCTCTATCTCGCATCAGATACCTCATCGGACGTGGCGAAGGTGACGCTGCCGAGTGACACGCTGCGCTCTGTTTCGATGCAGATTAAGAAGACGAACGCAGCCGGCGGGTCAGCACTCACCATCTGGACAGCAGCCTTAAATAAACTGACGATCAACCTCAGCACGAACCTTATCAGCTGGACGGACGATACCACGACCGTGACAGCCACCTTCCCGACAGCCGCGTGGAGCGCCGGGACAGTCATTGACGTGGTCGCCATCGAGGACACGGCGCACGCGGTGACCCTCGCCGTCCATGCAGCGGGCGGGGCATGGGCAACGGGCGCGGGGACCCTGGCGGCGATCGCCTGGCCGGAACTGACCCTCGGCGTGCTGGAAGGTTCCCTCGCCTGGCTGACGCAGTTCCCGTATGCCCTCGCCAGCACAGAGTACCAGGCACTCGTCTACAGTCAGGCGCCGTGGAAGTTCAACACCCTGTCTATCCCGTTCCGGTCCGTCGGCACCCACGTGAAGGGCGTGGACGGCTCCCTGCTCGTTGGGGGGCGGGACAAGAGCGGCATCCTCTCGGGCACGGACCCCTCGTTCGGGGCGACCGCCGCCAACCTCACCGAAGCGGGCGGGGTTTCCTGCAGGTGGTACGCGGAACTCGGCACAGCCGATCCGACTGAGTGATGCTGGCCAGCCTCGCGCCAACTGCTGTAAAAGTCTACCCGCTCGCCGCAACCGGCATTGAAGTCCGGGCGACCTTCCATCAGGCCAACGGCGGGTCAGCGACCTATGCGCGGTTCGAGATCTCCACGGCCGCCAACTTCGCCACGCTCGACTATGACTCCGGGCAGGTGGCGATCACCGCCATCGCGGACGGGGCCGAGGGCGTCATGGTCTTCCCGTGGATCCCCACGGCGGCCGACACCTACTACTACCGCCTGTGCTTCTGGGATGATACGAATGTCAGTCAGACGACGTGGCTGACGTGGAACGGCACAACCGTCTCGACCGGCACCTCCACAGTCACCGTGCGTCCTACCTCGGATAGCAGCGTCGCGATCCCAGGCATCAGCCCAGGGTCACCGACAACACACTTCGACAAGGTGGACGAGGAATCGTCCGACGGAGACACTACGTGTCTCTATGTCAACACGGCAGGCCAAACCCGGAGCGATGTGTACAACGCCGGGTCGGGCGTGCCAAGTTCTGTCAAGAGCATCGCCAAGGTGACGGGATACGTCAATGCGCGCAAGGAAGGCGCAGGGAATGCCTATGTCACCGTCTTGCTCAACACGGGCACAGGGACGGAGCAGACAATTGGAGCGGACACTTATGGTCTCTTCAGCCAGGATTGGACGACTAATCCCGATACGTCTGCGGCATTCTCCATTGCGGAGGCAAACGCGCTCAAGGTGGGCGTCAAACTTCGCAATGCCACCGTCATGCCCCGGTGCACACAGGTGTACGCGGTCATTACCTGCAACATCTACGTGTTCACTTTTGCCGACCCCGGCGACAACGCTTTGGTCATCGGCTTCCCTGCCAACGCGACCCTCACGGCTGCGGTGAGCGGACAGGACCTGACGATGACCCTGACGCTGGACGACACCTACAGCAAGCCGCCCCGCGTTACGATGACCGTGGACGCGCAGAGCCTGGAGCCGGACACCATGACGGTCACGGGTTCCTATGCCTACACGTTTGTCGGCAGGCTGAAAGTCGCAACCGGCTGGCACCAGGTAAGCGCCCTCATCGGCAACGTCTGGACCGTGGTGAGCGTCACCGCGATCAGCGTCTATGTTCCGCCGGTGACACTCCCCGCCGACGTGCGGGTCTACCAGGGCGACCGCGAGGTCCCGGCGCAGCACGTCCATGTGTCCGAGCCATGCCTGCCGGAATACTGCACCGCCACCTTCGACACCCCGGAACCCATCCAGGGGGCCGTGGTCATCAGCGTGCAGGCGGGCGGTCTCAAGCGCTTCCCGATGGAGGTCACGCGCGTGGACGGCCTGACGGTCACGGCCTGCTCCCGGCTGAAGCGTTCCCTCGCCGAGACCATGACCCTCTCGTACCTGTCGATCGCCATGCTGGACCTCCTGCAGCTCATGGTCACCCCGTGGATCGTCCAGGGGAGGACCGACCTCATCACCGGCACGTGGGACATGCTCGACACGGAAACCACCAGGGAGGACATCGTGACGCAGATCGCCACGCGCTGCGGGGTTGCCCTGGCGGAACGGGACGGCACGATCGTCGTGCTGCCTGCCCGCGAGGACGATCTGCCCGAGGCGGTCCTTGCGGTGGACGCGAAGGACCCGACGGTCACGCCGAGCGTGAACTACGACAGCATCCGCAACGTCATCCGGCAGGCCTACCAGCTGGACCGCTACCCGATCCCGCCGAACGCCGCGACCAACCACGACGCGGCGCAGTGGACGGGCACGGCCTCCGATGTGGCGGTGAGCGCGAGCAGCATCCGCCCGCCGTCCGGGAGCGCCTACTGCCTCAAGGGCAACGGCCTCTGCAAGCGCACGGTCGCCTTCAACAAAGGGGACTATGACCTCCTGCGCTTCCGCTACTCTCCCGCGGCGCTGGGTCAGGCGCTGGAAGTCCGGCTCTACTCCGATGCCACGAACTACTGGACGAAGTCGCGGACGTATGCCGGGGCAGCGGGCGCAGGGTTCGCCGTCCTGGGGTCAGCCCAGACCGACGAGATCACGAAGACCATCACCTTCACGGCCGCCCGGCTCGCACAGGTGACGATTGCCACGACGGACCGCTGCCGCGTGCGGATCGAGCTCAAGTCCGGCGCGACCAGCCTGTGGACCTCCGGCGACAACACGACCGACGCAGAGGGCAGGATCATCCTCGTGCCGGAAGCCATCTACAAGGCGGGGACGGCCGACAGCATGGTCCTCACGTTCGGGGACCTCTATGCCGTCGGTTCCTCGTGGGGCGTCACCTGCACGAGCGTGTCGGGCAGGGAGTATTATTCGTATCTCAGCGGCACGCCGGGCGCGGACGCCATCGACTGGTCGGACACCCGGACGTACATCTTCGGCGCAACGGCAGCCATCACCACGGCGACAGGACAACCCATCAGCTGCCCTGTTCATTCTGCGAGCGCGGTACGGACCGTGCCGGACGGGGCGCTTGTCGGCTCGCAGCGGTATTACCTCCACATCGACGTCTATGCCTATGCCTCCTTTGTCGTGGGGGCGCTGAAGCGTTCCTTTGACCTCTCGCTTCCCCCGACATCGAATGATCATCCGAGCTACGGGCGGGCGTTCATCCGCGACGGGCAGCTGTGGGTGGACGAGTTCGGCGGGGCGATAACACTCATTCCCGGCGCCGACGAAGCCTACGTCATCCAGCTCCGGGCCGACATCATGCTCTAC
>Ga0172381_10005489_pt1 | contig 12848 bp, 14 predicted proteins | sample Leawel6488metaG_FD_119754 | JGI IMG/M metagenome (GOLD analysis project Ga0172381, IMG submission 119754) | Leachate microbial communities from a municipal landfill in Southern Ontario, Canada - Leachate well 64-88 metaG | ecosystem: Engineered > Solid waste > Landfill > Unclassified | place...
AAATCCGCATCAAGGCGAGGACGTGGATGTAAGTCTCATTAAGACCATTTTAAAAGATGCCGGTATCTCCCGCGAGGAATGGATTTCAGCATAGATGGCTTCGACTGCGTGGCGGCCAATCCCGAGCACATGTTCGCCTCGCTCAAGGAAGGCGACCGGGCGGCGGTGATGCCGGACACGGGCGCGGTTTCGAGTGGCCCCAGCCCATTCTGGAGTATCGGGAAAAGACTCACGTACGCATGCGGACGCTCGCTTGCGGGCGCGGGCAGGCGGGCCTGGGAGTGGCAGAGCTGGTTGCTTTGAGCTTCAAAAATGCATTGGATGAGTAAACGGCCACGGTCTGGAAAGCGGTTCTATGAAGATCAGGCTTTCCATATCCTCTTAACCTCAAGAGGATCGATCTTCGGGATCTCCACGCAGCCTTTCAATTCACGCTTGAACTCGGCTACTCCTATTAGCGGCTTAATTATCTCTTTTCCTTCTTCTAGCCCTACTTCCACTTCATCACCCTACAAGTCTCGACTGTCCTATTTCTCTTTGGATTTTTCCAGGAAACGCTCGATTGATTCGATAAATTCGTAGAAGTCTTCCATATGCTCAGTTAAAATCTTGTGAGCTAACAGGTCGTCGATCCTGCCGTATCTGTGGACGATTATATTTCTAAATCCCTTCATCCTTCGGGTCTTTTCTGCCATATTCTGCGTTAGAATTCCGGTATTGGCCAGACTATCCACAAAACTCTCCTCGCTTTCCGGAACACTGAGGCGCAGGTCAGAGTTAATTATTGAGCAGATATCAATAATATTTTCAATGGCGAATTCCATTCTCTTGTAGATTCCATCCTTTACCAGCCCGAGCTCTGAAAACTCCTCGAAGCTTGAGGGAAGATTCTCCTCTACAAGGCTCACACTGTCCTCAATGTCAGCCAATTTTGACCTTATCAACTCTGCTCTGAGGTTTCTTTTTTTCGCCATTGCCTGCCTCATGTTTTATGCGAGGGATTCTATTCCCAGGTAATCGTAATATCTGCGTTTGAAGGATTCAAACTCTTTGATGGTCTCATAGGCTTTGTCGTACATGAAAGGCGTGTCATCTGCGTACAGGACCTTGCCCTTCAAGACCTGCATGCGCAAAGGAAGAGGAAGCTGCTGGAAGATCTTGATATCATAGACATCATCAAAGAGATCTGATAGGACTTTGAGGCGGAATTGGGAGGCATCTGCATCATCGTAGTATACGCAGATATCTATGTCCGAATCCTCTTTCATCCCGCCAACTGAAGCAGAGCCGTAGAGAATGATAAATCTGACTTTGTCGCCGCCGAGCGATTTAATCTTCCGGACGGCTCGGTCAATTTTCTCATGCATTACGATTGATTCTCCATGGCTCTTTGGCGACATTTGGCTGATTAATGGCGTTCAAAGGGGAAAAGCTTTTCTGAGAAGTGCATTTGCGAAATTTGCTGGGACATAATGGCGTTCTCGCTAGATCTGGGCATATCGGCATCCATTAAGAATTTAGGCTTGGACATAGGCGGTTATCTCTTCGCCGGCAATTACCAAAGTTGCATATGCCAGGGCCGGACAATGCTAGAAATTAGTTCAAGTTCGATTGAACAAATATTTAGCATGAACAAATCAAGACTGTGATGTACATACTTACTTTAACTGAGTATGTAATTGAGTATGTAATCGCATTGCATCAAAGCTTTCTTTACTTGAATATTCCGGGATTTTGATCAATAATTCAGGAAATTCGTCTGCAAGTGACTTCACAACTTCATGTGTTATTTGTCGGATGCATGATAACACTACTCGATTTTTAGCAGCATCACTCTTATCTTTTATCCGCTCCCATCCCATGGAATTAAATCGTGAGAGTTCAGCATATTTTTTATCCAATACTGGATCAACATGACACCCACCATCTTGATCTGCTACAAAGCGAACTAAGTCGCTTCTTGTAAAATTTGAATGATGCTTATCGCCAATGACAACTTGTTTTTCCCACCAATCGCAGAAAATGATTTTTCTGTTTTGGGAAACATCACCAAGATTACGAGGAATATAATATAGATTGCTTCCTTGGAGCGTTAAACTGCAAAGGCAACAAGATGATGGTGCAAGATTTTTGGGATCAAATTTCCATGCAGTGTCATAGTACAGCATCTTATCTTTCTTTTTTAATTGTCCAAGTAATGATTTGGAGTTTTTTGTATCATGTAGCAGGGTACGAATATGGTTTGCCAATCTCTTTGATTCGGCTTCATTTCCTTTATCAAATGATTTCGAGGAACTAATCAAGAAATCAATTTGTTCCTTTAATTGCTGCATTAACTCATTATATGATTGTGTATATTTCTTTTCGGTCATTTTCTTTTCACCTAATTTTAACATCACTGCCAGAAATGCCACCAGCCACTTTTCTTTGCATCTTTCGGACAGAATCGTTATATAATTAGATATGCATTTGGTAACCACGGTATATTAGTCTTAGTAGTTCAATCACCTTACTATTCTACAGGAGTGGAAGGCAACTACGCACGAGGTATGTTCGCTTCGTGGCCAACGACTGGCCTTCAAGCCTGTGATTAATTTCTGGGTCATGAATCACATTTTGCATCCTTTCAGGTAGAAATTCTAGAAATATTACCACACCTTCAGATCGATTCCCTCGATCCTCACCATCGTTCCCTCGGAGTGCACCACCACTCCCGAATGAACCTTTTGCATCATGCAGTGCTCGGGCAGAAAGCGCACCGTTTCGCCAACATCCGGCCTTTTGCCCCGGCTCACCACGCCCTCGAAAGCCACAACCATGCACAGGCCGACGTCCTCCGGCACTGGCAGCCCATGCAAGAGGTGCACCGGCCCCACCAGGTGGACCGTGACAATTCCCCGGTCGGACTTCAGGACTTTGGCAAAATGAGTGACGGGACAGCCCATTGGCCGGTAGCGGAAGATGTCGCCCTCTTTGAAATGCGCCTCGGGATTGAATGGATGCAGATCCTCCCGGCAGGAGGGCTCGCCGCCCAGTGGGGCAAGCGTGAATGCCGCCCGCAGGCCGTCCAGAACGCCGATAATATCCTCAGTCTTCTCCGAGCAGGCCAAGAGCCCAGCAATCTGCTCCGCCCGCCCTTTGAATCGCTCCTGCTTGAGAATGGGACATCTCTCCAGCCCGGCCACATCCACCAGCTTGGCTGCAAACTCCCGACAGCTTCCCAGGCCGCACTCCCCGCAGTTGTAGCCCGGCAAGAGCTTCTCGATCTGCAACATGTTTTTTCCTGTCTCCCTGGCTCTTTCCCTACTCGCCCTTGTACTCCATGAAGCCGTCCAAATGGCGCAACACGCCCCGGTGATGCTCCTTGGCGATGCGTAGCTCCCCCGTGCATAAAGTGCAGATGGCCAGAGGCGGATTGTGCCGCAAGACCATCTCCCCGCAGATGTCCGGCCAGCCTGCCATGAGCTGCGCCAGCTCCGCCGAGCCCTTGCCCGAGAGCCCGTTGGCCTCGATGATCCGGCAGCCGGGATTTGCCTCCAAAATGCGCTCCCGGAAGACCTCTCTCTCCGCCTGAGAGACGAGGTCGCCCTTGGTCATGACCGCCGCATCGGCAGTGGTGAGCAGCGGCCCCACTTTTAAGGGGCTGTTGGGGCCCGTCGTAACGTCGATCACGCAGATGGCCAGGGCTTTGTCCGGATAAGGAGCGCAGCGAAGGCACAGCCCGGCTGTCTCGTTGAGTAAAATGCTAGCTCCCTGAGCCGCTGCCCACTCCAGCATCTCGTCGAAGTTGTAGATGGCGTAGTGGTCCGGACACATATCCCTGGAGAGGCCCACAGCTACGGGCACCTTCAACCGCTTGAACCGGGCATCGTCTTCGGTCCACATGCAATCGATCTTGACCAGTGCCGGGGAGTGTCCCGCCCGGATCAGATCCTTCACGGCATGCATGAGCACGGAGGTCTTGCCGGAACCGGGAGTGCCGGCCACCACCACCATCTTCAAGCTACTACCTCGCCCTGACGAATGGTCTCCCGCAGCGCCGTGAGCCAGCCGTCCATCCGTTCGACATCCTTGAAGACCCTCTGCTCATCCTCGTTGGTGCTGATGACCTTGGTCATGCCTCCGTTCTTCATCACTATGCGTCGAGAGGCCATGAGAGCCAGCATGGGATCGTGAGTTACCACTACCACTATCTTTCCCTCGCCGGCCAAAAGGCGAAGCGCCTCTTGCTTCTTTATGCCCGCATTCTCAATCTCGTCGATGAGCACAATGGGCGAGTCGCTGATAACGGCAATGTCGGCAACCATGAGAGCCCGGGATTGGCCGCCGCTCAAAATTGTGAGCGGAAAGGCAGGATTGACCGGCTCTCCAGTCAGGGTGTTGGCCAGAGCTATGACCTTATTTGCCAGCCCGGGGTCCTTGCCCCTCGATTTGGCATGCATTCTCAAAAACTCTTCCACCGACATGTCGGCCAGAAAGTGCATATTCTGGGAGAGCTGGGCCACCAGTTTCTTCCTGGGATTGCAACGCAGCTCCCCGGCAGGCTCAAGGCCGTTTATGAGAATCTTTCTGCCCGAGGGCGTGTCGCCCAGGGCAAATTGCTCGATGTCGGCGATAAGAGTGCTCTTGCCTGATCCCGTGGGCCCTACTATCCCGATTATCTCTCCACTGGTTATCTCGATCTCGGATACGGCGTCGAGATGGCCGTCCTTGTCCACGCCGCCCTGAATCGTTAATGTCAGGGGCATGATTTCAGAATTGATCTGGCTCATTTCTTGCCCTCCAGAAATAAAACTGCTTGCTCCCAGTGGGAGATGGTGATGCTCGGCTTTAGCATGTTCAGGGTATGCTCCTCTTCGATCCTGGCAATGCCGCCGCCTGTGATGTTAAGAAGAATGATATCTTTGGGCTTTATGCTGCCGGCTATAGCCACCTGCTCCAGCGCCGCCACGGCTATTGCCGGGGCATTGAGAATGTCGATTTCCTCAGACTGCTCAAAGAGCTTCTTGGCCGCTGCTGCCTGTGAGTCTGTTATGCCGTAGACATCGCCTCTGGTTTCCTGCAGCGCGTCTCTTACACCGCCTGGAATGGAGTAGGGCGGCTTTCTGTTGAAGAGAACGTCATCGAACATATCGCTGCACACAGGCTCGGCATCTAATCCCTTCCAGGCGCAGTAAATGGGCGCATTGGGAAGATTCTGGGCCAAATGCAGCCTGGGAAGCACGGAGCCGAAGCGGCCGTCTGCCCTGAGGCGAAGTGCGGCCTCCCAGGCGGATATGCCGCCCGTGCCGCTTCCCACCGCCTGGAAGTAGTGCGCGGGCATGCGTCCCAGGGTCAGGGCGGCATCGAGCATAACTGTGCCCATTCCGTCCCTGCGGGCGATGTTCCTGGCTCCGCCCTCTGCCACAAAGCCGGGCAGGGATTGCACCTTTTCCGCTATTTGAATGGCATCGTAGTAATCGCCCTGCACAGCCATCAGTATCACTTGCCCCGCGCCCTTAACTATGCCTGTCCCCATGCCTGCAGCTGTGCCTGCGGGCACGGCAGTCCACATTCTGGACAGGGCCTTTTCCGGCACGAAAAGGACCAGAGGCTGGCCGGTGAGAGTGGCCACGTGGGCAAAGGCGCGGGCGGTGTTGCCGGCTGAAGCTACCACCAGGGTGGGCCGATCGCCTCGCTCGAGCAGCATCTGCATGGTGGGCGCTGCCTCCAGATCCTTGAAGCTGCCGGTGGGCATCTTTGCGCCACGCTCCGGCCAGCAGCCGTTGAAGCTGATGTAAAGGTTTTCCAGGCCCAGTTCCCCTGCCAGGCCGCGGCTCTTGTAGGTCACAGGCGCGCCTTGTGCCCTCGCTATGATTCCCTGCACAGGAAGCCAGTCCATGAAGCGCCATATACCGGGCAGGCTCTTCGGCTCTATCTGCTTAGCCTGGTAATCGGCGCGCAGAAGCGAATTGTCGAGGGGGCAGGTGAGGGAATAGGCAGGTTGCACTGATCTGTCGCTCACACATCTGAGCATATATTCGCCCATAAAGGCAACTTCTCCAAATGGAGAATATAACGTTTTCTATTTAGGGACAAAGTTTGTCCTAATTGTGAAAATGGATCTCAGAAAGAATACCATTGGACTAATTCCCCGCCATCCAGGATAGTGAACTACCGCGATAAGTCTTGAGCGTGATACCTTTTTCTCTGGCGTCATTCATTTTTTCAAGCAACTCATTATATAGCCATCTGCAAGCATCCAGAGCTTCAGCTAATTTTTGCGCAGTTATCTTGTCAGGAAATATCGGATACTTGTAGCGGATCATCTTTGACTTATAATGCCTCTGTCCCTTCTTATATAATTTAAGTGCAGGGCGAAAGTAATCAGGGCAAAGGGCTTCGCTTTCATCCCGCTGCCTGAAGGCCGGGGGCTTCCCGCGTCGTCCTTCGCAATCCTACGAGTTAAAACCTTACCGGAGGGAAGATATTTCAACCCAAAAGTAGAAGTATTTGAGATACATTGTCCAATAGTATGCCAAATGTGGAGAGAGTGATGAGGGCCGCCTTTCAGTCGGACGAGAGACTGCGGGAAACCTTGAAAGAGGTCTTCAGGGAGCTGGGGCTTTCCGCTCGTGAGTTTTCCAAGGTCTCGGCAATTCCGCAAAGCACTCTCTACAAGATTCTCTCCGGCCACAGAGACCCAAATATTACCACGCTTCGCCAGATTGTAAAGACAATCCGCCAATTGGAAGGCTCGGAGGGAAACTTCATCGCCATCATCGCCGCCCGGCCTGTTCTGGACAAGATCAGCGAGAAGAAGATGAAGATTGGAGATAAGATGGTAACCATGCGGGAGTATTCGGCCACAACCATCGAGGAGGCCATCATCGCTGCCGTAAGAGCGGAGAGAGACGGAGCCTCAGCCCTGGTCTGCGCCCCCATCGTCAGCCCTACTGTGGAGAAGCTGCTCTCCATTCCCGTGGCCACCATAATTCCCGGAGACAGCGTCATCCGGGCCATTGAGGTTGCAGCCAGAAAGATTGAATAGAGGATGAATATGAGTGTCAAATCTACAGTTACCATGATACTGAAGGTATTATTCATATTATGTCTTTTCTTTGCGGTCTCAAGCAGCCAGAGCACACCCCCCAGCTTTCAGAGCGTGAGTGGTGAATTTGCCCAGAAATGGATAAAAGATTTCAAGGGCGAGAATGCAAAGCCCGTTCCTGAAGTGGAAGTCAATAAGAACGAAGAGAACAGCAGCGACTTATGGAACTGGGGCAATGCACCTTTAGGCAGCAAGATAGTTGATGGCAATCTGGTAACAGATCCCTATTATCTCCGTCCGCTCTTAAATCTGTCCAGCAACTGGCTGGGCGAGACCTACACAGATCCTGATACCGGCTTTCCCATGGAAACCTACTCCGATCCTTTGACAGGGAAAAAAATCTATCGCTTCCTCAATCCCACTACGTCAAAACCCTTCTTTACATATTCTACCTATCCGGATGCCAAGACCGGCAATCTGGTCTACGCCTATATTGATCCAATGACGGGAAAGGAGGTCTATGCCAGCTCTGCGCCCATAGATCTCATCAATCTCCTAGCCAGCAAAATGACTGGTCAGACGGCCTACAACCAGAATGAGCCGTGGACCAGGCTATAGAATGAGGTGGCTTTGATATCAAATATCCGGTGTGTCATAGGCAAGTCTGATATGGGCAGTTAAGGCTGTTTTCCTTTATGGGACAATAGATCCCGTCAAGAAAACCGATCGACTCGATTCGGTCATATCTGATTAATTCGGCAAATCCGGCAGATGCATCATTGAACGACTACTGTAAGGAAAGACGATCGAGCCATAAAGATAAAGCACTAAAAAAAAACCGTAAAAAGGATATTATCCTGCAAGTCCGAGAACGACCTGCAGGCATTTTCTTCTCTCTTCTAATCCGAGGCCAGTATATGCCCGATGATCCTGCCGTAAGCTGGTCTCGCTATGAATGTGCCCAGGATCACACCCAGTATGATGGTGAGGGCAAATCCGGTGAGCGAGCCAAAACCCATGACAAGCAGTGGCAGCATAGCCACAACCGTGGTCGCCGCCGCTCCCATTATGATCATGAAAGCCCTGGACAACCGAGCCAAATATACCTTGCTGCTGGTAGCGACAGTCTTTCCCGCACTGGCTTTCTCCGCCGCTTCCGCAGCCCTCTCCTTGATGCTGCGACCGGCAGTTGATGCCACCGCCTCGCCACCTTTTATCAGCTCATCGGTGATGATGACAAGCTGATCCACGCCCGTGCCTATCACCATGATGATGCCGGCCAGGCTTGCCAGATCAAGCTGCCATCCGGCAACAGCCCAGACTCCCAGCATCATTATGACCTCGCAAAATGAGGTGGTAACCATTGGCAGGACAATCCGTTTCTCCCGGTAGCGGTAATAAATCATGCCGGCTACGGCCAGGAGAGCAATCAGCCCGGCCAAGACCATCTGAATCTTAAACTGCTTGCCCAACGCGGCAGATACCTGGCCGGAACCGACAACCTCGACATTGACCGGCAGGGCACCTTCTCGCAGGTGAATGTAAAGCTCTTTGGCCTTGGTAGATCCTGCATCGCCTCCACCCACAGTCGCCTGCATGCTTCGAGAGGGAGCCTTCTGCAGGCTGCTTGCCAGTTCGGGAGCAAGAGGTGCGGAAAATATCTCATCCTTATCCAGGTACATGGATATGTAATGGTCCTCGGGTCTCTTGGTGGCACCCGCATCGATGGCAGCCTTCTGGAAGGTTATCGCGCCTTCTTCCGAGAGCACAAAGGGAACTCCCCACCCGCCGTTGCGTTCTCCCTGAGGGATGTCCACTGTCTCCACGGCATCTCCGTAAAGCACATGCATGCTCTCATTGTTCTCGGTCTGAATCCTTATCTCGAACTTGCCTGGCTTGCCCACGACCTCCTGGGCAGCAGCCACGTCCATTCCCGCCAGATCGATGAGTATGTACTTATTATCTACAACTCTGACCTTTATGTCCTGCAGACCCAGGCGGTTGAGCTTGGAGTCCAAGACTTTTTTGGTCTCGTCCACAGTCTCCTTGGACACGCCCATTACAAATGCGTCTTCGCCAGGTGGCACTTTGCCGCCCACCGGAGCTAAGAGAGCATTGAGCGATTCCCGGGTGACATTAGTCCGTATCTCATAGCGGACGGGTGCGACTGCGACATTAAGCTGGACATCTGCGTCCAGACTCTTCTTGAGGTAATTGATAATTATCGTCTCAGGTGCAGCATTTATTGTAATCTTGGTGCTGTTATCTCCTTTTGCGATTTTCGACCCTATGTAGCCGAGATCATCGGTAAACGTTGAATCGACAATGCCCGGCACAGTCACTACATAGCTCTGTCCGTGCTTCTCTACGGAGGAGGCATTATACTGCACTTCCAGAATCGTTTCCGGCGAGACATCTATTTGCGCTTCTGCACCCTGCAATTGCAGTTGCAGATATGAGCCGCCTTCCAGATCCAGTCCGAACTTCAGACCGAAAAAGCCGATGGAGATGATGGCCAAAGCTACGACCACCGCATAAAGGACGACCCTTCGATCCTTGGATAGTTCCTCGAAAAGGCTCATCTTTTCTGCCCCCTTACCGCCGCCTTCTTCGATCTATTCAGGTACCATCTCAGTCCCTGGGCATTGGTGACCCAGGTGTTGAAGATATCAGCCGCCAGGCCGAATATGAGAACTGCAGACATATCGGCAATGATGTCCATTCTGGTAAATGACGGTATTATGAGGTATAGGAAGTTTGAGACAATTATCAGGGATATTACCGCACCAATGGTGGTCCCGGCCATAGTCAGGCCCGTTCCCATCGCTCCTACGATCTTCTCTTCCACACTGCCCTTGCGCTTCAACACCCTCATGGATAGCAAGATATCGGTATCAACAGAATAACCGATGAGCATGAGAAGAGCAGCCACCGTTCCCAATGAGAGCTGTACGCCCGTCAGGTTCATGGAAGCCGCCGCTGTCAAAATGTCGGCCAGTGCACTGATCACAATCAGCAGAGAAACGACAGGTTCCCTGAACACCAGGAAGACCACTATGGCCATCAATAGGAACGAAAGTGGAAGGTACTTGATGACCTGCGCCTGAAGCTCCTTGCTGTAAATAGGTCCTATATGCCTGATCTCCGGACTATCGAACTTGGCATTGACCAGCTTGACAATATCGGCATACTGCGATTCGCTCATGGGTCCGAACTGGAGCATATATCTGCCGCCGATGTTTCTTATGTCAACCATAGGATAAGAAGCAAACTGCTCAGCCACTTTTTCTTCCGAATCCGCCGAAGGCACTGTGACAAGAGTGCCTCCCGTAAACTCTATTCCTAGCTTCACAGGCGATCCTGTGGCAAGATAGGTCGCGCCCAAGCTGATAAATGCTAATATTATGATAGCGATAGGAATCAGCATTATCTGCTTGGGTGGGTACTTAGAAACGATGTCCTCCAATTCCATGTTATTCTCCTCGAACTTCCTCTATATTTAAACCCACCACATAATATTGCTTTGCGAATATGAATATTTCAATCTATTTACGGCTTGTCGTCAATGCTTAATCATCAAACCTTCTCCCATTTCTTTAGGTCCATCACCTGCGAGAGGGTCTTGCCGCGCCGGATCTCCTCATAGAGCCTGCTTTCCATCTTCTCCACCTCTTTAGCTCTCCTGGCGATCTCGTAGGCTCTCTCTTTGGGTATGACCACGACTCCGTTCTCGTCTCCCACAATGTAATCCCCGGGTCGCACCGTCTGGCCGCCACAGGTGATCTCGCAGTTGATCTCGCCCTTGCCCTTGGCGTCGCTGGCATTGGGTTGGATCCCCGATGAGAATATGGGGTAGTTCAACGCTCTGATCTCATCCACATCCCGCACGGCTCCATCTATTACCACGCCTTCAATTCCCTTATTTTTGCTGCTCAAAGTGGCGAGACCGCCCCAGGGCGCGACAAAGTCGCTGCCATTGTAGATCACCAGCACATCGCCCGGTCCTCCCAGGTCGATGGCCTCCACGGGCTTGGCCCAGTCTCCGGCAAAGGTCTGCACGGTTATGGCCCGACCTACGATTTTGGTGCCCAGGTTGATTGGCAGGATGCCGCGCATGGCTCCTTTGCGGTGCATGGCATCAGAGATGTTGGGCGCTGAGACCTCGCGCAAAATGGCGATCATCTCCTCTTCCCGGCTGATCTTGGGAGCGGCGCTCATCCGGGCATGGTCTATTGCCTCGCGAATATTGCGTGCAGATTCGGTCACATGAGCGCTTCTCACAATGCTGCCGCCGACGATTACGATCGCGGCACCATTGGCCACGGCATCGGCTCCGGTGACGGCATCTATGCCGCCTGCTGCCGCTACGGGAGTATTGACCACTTTTACGATCTCTTTGAGGAAATCGACTGTGTCGCGACCGGTCATCTGCTGGTCGATTCCTACGTGAACGCAGATGTAGTCCACACCCAGCAGCTCAAGTTCCTGAGAGCGCTTTACTGGGTCCGGGACGGTGAGAAGGTCCATCATGATCTGCACGCCGTATTTTCGCGCCGCTCGCAGGGCATCCTCGATGGTGGAGTTATCGGATGCGGCAAGCAATGCCACAATATCGGCTCCTGCCTTGGCTGCCATCTCCACCTCCATGGCCCCGGTGTCCACGGTCTTCATATCGGCTAATATCTTGGTGCCGGGCAGGGCCTTCTTCATCTCGCGCACAGCATCCATTCCCTCACTCTTGATGAGAGGTGTTCCTGCCTCAATCCAGTCTGCTCCGCCCAAGACTGCCTCTTTGGCTATCTGAATTGATCTGTCCAGCTCAAGAAGATCCAATGCCACCTGTAGAATGGGTTTAATATGACATCACCACACATCAGCACACATTAGCATACATCAGCACAAGCTAAGTAAAAAGATGCATGGTATATAAAATGAAGCTGGCAGATATTTCTGAGATAGAGCTTGATGACGATCCTTTTCGGCCTCACAGCCTGAGCTTCACCAAGCTGCATGGAAACGGCAATGACTTCATCCTGATAGATGAGATGAATCGCGAGCAGGTAGCAGAGAGCGAGAAGAAGAGGTTTGCCATTGCCCTCTGCCATCGAAACTTCGGCATTGGTGCAGATGGTGTTTTATTCCTGACAAACAGCTCGCGAGCAAACACGGGCATGAGGCTCATTCAGCCGGACGGCTCGGAGGCGGAGATGTGCGGCAACGGCATACGCTGCCTGGCCAAGTATGCCTGGGACACAGGATATGTGGGCGAGTTCTTCGATGTGGAAACCCTGGCCGGCATAATTCCCGTGCAGGTTCGAGAGAGGGATGGCTCTTTTTGGGCCAAGGTGAATATGGGGGTGGCCAAGTTCGACCGGCCTTCCATACCAGCCTGCGGCCAAGGCGTTCTTATCTCGGAAGAGATCGAAGGCTGCAAGGTATCGGCGGTCAACACCGGGGTTCCCCATGCCGTTGTTTTCGTCGAGGATATGGATTTTGATATCCTGGAAGCAGCCCCGCTCATAAGACACAATAGCCTCTTTCCAGAAGGAACCAATGTGAATTTTGTCAAGATCGGCCAGCCTCTAGAGATCAGGACCTTCGAGCGGGGTGTGGAAGGGGAAACCTTCTCCTGCGGCACGGGAGCCGTGGCTTCTGCCAGTGTGGCGCGCCGTCTGGGACTGGTGGATGATGAGGTCCTGGTGAAGACCAAAGGCGGACCTTTGATCATAACCTTCGAAGAGGGCAAAGCCTTCATGGAAGGGCCGGCGGTAACGGTCTGCTCAGGCGAGCTTTCTGAAGAATACCTGTGGAACCTATC